>Ga0100402_1007296_pt1 | contig 10720 bp, 8 predicted proteins | sample CryGeyme20150102_FD_80419 | JGI IMG/M metagenome (GOLD analysis project Ga0100402, IMG submission 80419) | Groundwater microbial communities from Crystal Geyser aquifers in Utah, USA - Crystal Geyser metaG 2015-0102 | ecosystem: Environmental > Aquatic > Deep subsurface > Groundwater | place...
ACTGCTTTCAGTGTGTTTAAACACACTTTAACTATCAGAGTAAATTCAATTTGCAAAGTTAAAAACTAGCTTGATTTGCTTTAAACGAGTACATTTTTTTTTCGTGCGTTTACCCTAGTTCTAAGTTGGCTTGTTGATAAATAATTTGAAAAGTTTTTAGATTAGCAAATACTTTGGTCTTGTGCTTTTTTATGCAAGAAATTTTACTTGAATGATGTTTGATTGCCCTATTTTTTTTTATATATTTCTCAATTAAATTTATCTAAAAGAAAAAAGAATTAGTGTAGTACTAAAATGAAAATTAAGGAAGTAGAACAAAACACAAAAATATGGTTCGAACAATGGATTTTGAAACTCAATCTCTGTCCATTTGCTCATCATGTTCACGCAAAAAAACAGATTCGTTTTGAGATAGAAACAACGAAAAACATTCACAAAGCAACAGAAAAAGTAATTGCAGAACTCAACTTTTTAGAAAACAGTAAAAAAGAAGACCTAGATTATATAGATACAACTTTACTTGTCTTTCCAAATCTTTTTAATAAATCAAACTTACAAGGTTTTAAAGATTTTACAAAGTTTTATCTTGAACTGACTATGTATTTGGAAAAAAACAATTTAGATGTGGTTTTTCAGTTGGTTATGTTCCACCCAAATTTAGTTTATGGAGGAGAAAGTGAGAATGCGCCTGCACTTTTTACAAACCGTTCGCCTTATCCTACTTTGCATATTTTGAGAGAAGAAAGTGTTACAAAAGCAGGACTAAACCACCCAGACGTAATTTCTATTCCTGATAAAAATATAGAAAAACTAGAAACCCTTTATGAAAACCACCCAAAGGCTTTTAATTGGTTGAAGAGTTTTAAGAAATGATATTTCATAGCACAAAATTTTGGTTTTGTGCTTTTTTTATTTTTTTTGCCCCTTCTTTTCTCTCAAATACTCTTCTTTATCCTCCAACTGAAAGACAGGAAACTTACCTATTGTCAAAGAAATTTCTAAGATTTTTTCTAAACTAAAATCATTGCCTTCTCCATTTAAGAGTTGAGAAGCCTGTTTTTTACTGATTTCTAAATCTACTGCTAATTGAGTTTTATTGAAGTTCTTTTCCTTCATATAAACTAAAATAGCATCGTAGAGCATACCATTTATTTCATCAATCCAATAATCAGGTTGATTTAAAGTTTGTATTGGAACACCTGTTTTATTTTTCATTTTGTTTTTCGTTTTGATAGTTTTTCAAACATTATTTGCCAGTAAGAACAAATACAAAAACCACGGCTACAAGCCGAATACATATAAATCACTCGTTAAAAACGAGCGATAGCCATAAAACAACCGAGCAAGGGCAGGAAGGTATATCATACACTTAGTTTTGAAGGTCGTCCTAACGGATGACCTTCTTTTTTTATACAGGTGATAATCAAACCCTCCTAAACCTCTTCTCATAAGTTTCAATAACCTTCCAATAAACGACAGGAATTTCTTGTATCAAATCGGCTGCAAGAAGTGAAATATTTACTTTTTAATTTTCTTTTTAAGTTCTTGTATCATTTGCATTTGGCTTGGTGTAAGTTCATCATCGTTGTCGTCTTGTAAATCATCATCGTTTTCGTAAGATTGAGGAGTGGATAATATTTTATCAAATACTTCTTTACCTATAAGAGCTTCTCCCATTTCTAAAAAATCTGTTCCGTATTCTTTTTTCGGCTTTGTTTTCATTTTTGATTATTGTTTAAATAGTGAATTAAACGGTTATATGCTATATCTACGTTTTTTGAAGGTACTTTGTTAGTTTTCTTTTTGAAAATATGGAGCATTAACCAATTTTCTGCATCCAAACGATGAATAAATATACGGTATTCATTAATTCGTATTCTTCCAAAATCTGGGTCTGAATCATAACGAATGTATCTTGGTTTTGTAATTTTAGTTTTTAAAGAGAGATATTTTATTTTAGCTATAATGATTGCTATATCCAAAATAGGTAGTTCTGCTAGTTCTTCTCTAAAAACTTGTTTATCATCTTTTTCAAAAGCTATAAACTTACGCCTTCGGTTCTTTCTAAATTCAGCTTTACTCATATTTTAAATATTTTTATGAAAATATATTAATTTCATTTTAGACAAAAATCCCTAAACCCTCCTAAACCGTTTCTCATAAGTTTCAATAACCTTCCAATAAACAACAGGAATTTCTTGTATCAAATCGGCTGCAATGGCAAAAAGAGAAGCGTCTTTTGAAAGTGTAACGCTGTATTGTCCTGCGTTTTCTTTCCAATTTTCGGCTGTCAGTATTTCGTTTGCTCCGAAGAAATCGCCTTTTTGTAGGGTTTCTACTCGTGTTCCGTTTCGTTTTATGTTTACTGTTCCTTCTTCTATGATGTAGAGAATGTACTTTTGAGATAATTCTACTTCTTGCCCTTTTGTTTGGGTCATCGCTTTTGCTATGCGTGTAAGGATAGGAAAAGAAACCACCTCGCCAAAAAGCCACGTATTTTCCAAAAACAAAATATTTTTTTCTACTCGTTTGAGTTCGCTATACAAATCATTGCGTTCTACAAAATCGTGATACGACTGCAACGGAATTTGAATGACAGTAATATTACTCGCTGCTCGGTAGGTTTCAATGGCTTTTTGTCCTAAATAACCCGAATAAAATCCTATCAAAGAACCTGCTGGTAAAACGTGTTGATTGCCTCTCTGCGAATCTATAAACTCCACCGACCCTGTGATAAGCAAATAAACATACTCACTATTTTGTCCTTTTTTGAATAAAATTGTTCCTGCATTGAAATGCCTAACCGAATGATTGAGCAAATAATTTACTTCGTGTTGAGGTGCAGAAGGAAAATAAAACTGCAAATATTTACTCGCAAAATCAAATAAATAATCATGACTAGCAGGAATAAGTGTGTCAATCATTCCGAAGGCTGCCGAAGAACCAATTTCACGCTCTTTGAAAGTGAGTGGTTTGTGGGTGTGTGCCAAAACGATTTTCTTAGAATCATCTTTTCGGTAATCTTCTGCCTGTCCGTGAATCATTCCACCACCAATATCAATTTTTTTGAGGTTCGATGGAATCAAATAATTTTGTGTGATTTTGTCGTACCATTCTTGCCAAACCTGTAAGTTATCAGTTCTTTCAGTCATTTTTTTGAAGACATCAAAAGAAACTACATCGGCTAAATGTCCATACGTTTTGTAGGTATCGTTCCATTTTGCTCTAAAATAAAATAAATTCGTTTCGACAGGATGAGGCGAATACAAGGGCATCACTTCCAATCCGTCGACATCGTTCCATTCATCAAAACTAAGGTCTTGAATATCAAAAAAATTGGCAAAATTATTTTCTTTAATAGACATCAACGCACATAATTTTTTGGTAATGGCAGAACGAACCAAAGGCGTTGCATAATATTTAAAACGTCTATCGGTTCGGATAAGCGTAGTAAGTCCTGCAAAATGGTCGTCGTGAGCGTGGGTATGAAAAATGCCTTCAATTTCATTGACACTAATTCCTAAATAATTTAGACTGGTCAGAATATTAGGGCCTGCATCTATCAAATAAATCTTTCCTTGAAAAATCAGAATACTCGCCATACAAGGACGATTAATGTCCCAACCGTCGCCTTCCCCAGAATGCACAACAGCAAAATATTCTCTATTCAAATAATGATAACCAAGCTGATACGGAGCTTCATAACGGTCTTCTGCACCCAAATTTAGATTTACTTCAACACTTTCATCTTGATAACTAATCTCATAAACATTAAAATCTTTTCGCTCTATAAAAACTCCATTTCGGATTTCTGTTTTTTGATTTTCTGTTTCTTCTATAACTCTTTTATCTAAAATTGTATCTGTCGAATTGATTTTACCAAACGCAAAATTTAGTTTTATACGCATCATTTGTTCGGCAGTTTCGCCCGTAATTCCTGCTGCTGCTAGTTCTTCTTTATTTATCAAGCCATAGTTTCCACGATAAAAATATTTCATCTGTGCTTTGATTTGCTCATCTGTTCCAATAATCATAGGACGAATTCCTGTGTTATTTGGGTGATTCGGAATTCCCATTCCTTGCAAATAAAGCATCTGCATAGCAGGAAATTCTATCAAATTAGAAAAACTTCCGTTTTGCATCAAGACTTCAGAAAGTAGAATACAGTTTGGACCCGATTCATAAGAAACGATATTTTGACCTATTTTTTTGTCTATCGTTTCGACAAGTCCTCGTTTTTTTAGATGTTTGACAGCATCAGCAGGACATCCACAAAGCATAAAAACATTCGCTTGTGGTACTTCTACCCAAAAAATTCCTGTGCTGACTTTTAATTTTTTAACTAACATATAGTTGAATTTTAGACCCTTAGGGTCTTTAAAAAATGTTTTAATCTATCAAATTGAGTATTTTTTCTAACTCTCAACGACGGCTTTAGCCTCGTTGAGGAAAAAAGCAATCTATTTATTTAACTGATTCCACAAAATACATGTCGATTTCGCCTTTATTTTTTGCTGTAATTTTTCCTCTGTGTTCACATTCAAAATCATCTTTGACGTGATTGTATGTAGTTTCAGAAATATTCACTTTTCCAACTTTTCCACTAGATTCCATTCGTGCAGCTAGATTAACGGCATCTCCCCAAATGTCATACGCAAATTTATTTTTACCAATAACTCCAGCCACGACAGAACCTGTATGGATTCCCAAACGAAGCTCAAAAGTAGGCTCTCCTAGTTTTTCTTGTTGCTCTTTCCATTCTTTCATAAATTGTTGCATTTCTAATCCTGCTAAAACGGCATCTTTTGGATTGGAAGTATTTGATACAGGAATACCTCCAGCACACATATAAGCATCTCCTATCGTTTTGATTTTTTCAAGGTCATATTTATCACAAATTTTGTCAAATTCAGTAAAACAATATTCTAATTTTTTGACTAAATTTTCTGGTGTTAGTTTTTCTGAAATCTGTGTAAAGCCCTTAAAATCAGTAAACATAACTGTTACAAGGTCGTAAGATTGAGGTTGTGCATGTCCTGTTTCTTTGAGTTCTTGAGCCGTTTCTTCTGGAAGAATATTGAGTAAAAGGGTATCTGATTTTTGACGTTCTAATTCAATTTCTTTGTTTTTGGAATTTAATTTACGGTTACTATTAAATTTCTGAACAAAGGCAATTACTGAAAGGAGAAGAACAATTCCACCACCAATCAGACCTATCAAATATTGTCCGTTCCTTGCTTTTTGTGCTTCTGCTTCTGCTTTTTGTTCTTTAGCAATGGCTTGTTGTTTTTCAGCTTCTGCTTTTTGCTTCTCACCTTTTGTTTCTTTCATTTTTAGGTCTAGGTTTTTAAGTTGAAGCTCTAATCCTTGTCTTTCAATGACATATTTTTGCGAATCTATATCAAGAGTAAGTTCTCGTTTTTGAGTACGTAAAAATTCTAACTCTCTTTCAGAAAGTAAAAGAGGGTCAATCTGCATGGCTTCTGCTAATTCTCTTTTTTTATCTCTTGGGTCTTCTTTTTTACTTCGTGCTTGTTCCCACATTCGTTCGTAAACCTTTACTTTTTCTTGGCTTCCTTGTTTGGTGTGGGCTTCCATCAAGACCGTAGAAAGATTTATTCTATCTTGGCGAGTAATTTGGAAAGTATCAGGTTTTGAAAGAAGCGTTTCTGCTGTTGGAATAAGATTTTCATAATCTCTTTCTTCGTGCGTAATTTTTACAATTTTACGAAGAACATTTCCTTCTTTCTCAAAATCATTAATTTCATTGTAAAGCTGTTCAGCTTCTTGATATTCACTATTCTTTTTTGTGAAATAATCAGGCATTTTATATTTATCGCCTAACTTTTCGTGGCTTCTTGCCTCCAAAAGTTTGTCGTTATTTTTTTCGGCTGTATAAATAGCACGTTCGTAGTAGCGCACCATCAAACCTGTCTGTTTGATAAGATGATAACTTTCTGCAATCTGCCAACTCAGACTAATCGCTGTCTTGTAATCGCCATTTTTTAAGGCACGTTTTCGCTTGGCATCGTAATTTCTAATCTTAGCCGTTACTTGACGACGATTGTAGTTTTGTGCTTTTCCCCAGTCGTAAGGAACAAAAAGCAATAAAATAAGCGAAACAATAAGAATGAGGTATTTTTTTTTCATAATGAATGTTCTGTTTTTGGATAGAAATTTTCTTAAAAAGCTCTTTTTGATAATGAGTTGATAATGAATAATTTTATTAAAATAGTATCTAAATGAAGTCTAATTGTAATTTGTAATTTACTAATCTCTAATCCCCATTTCCCAATCTCCTAAAACTTAGAAACCACAAAATACATATCTACTTCGCCTTTATTTTTTGCTTCTACTTTTCCACGATACGAACAGAAAAAATAATCTCTTACAAGCGAATAGGTATATTCTGAAATATTTACTCTGCCTACTTCTCCACTAGATTCCATTCGGGCTGCTAGATTTACGGTATCTCCCCAAATGTCATAAGCAAAACGTTTTTTACCGACAACACCAGCCACAACAGGTCCTGTATGAACGCCCAAACGCATCTCAAAATAAGGCTTTCCTTGTAGCATTTTCTTTTGTTTTAGCTGCTCGATGACTTCTTGCATTTCCATAGCTGCACTAATGGCATCAACAGGATTGGTATAATTTGGGGAAGGAACACCACCAGCACACATATAGGCATCGCCAATCGTCTTGATTCGTTCCAAATTCCAACGCTCACAAATGGTATCAAATTCTGAAAAGCATTCGGCAAGTTCGTTAATCAATTCTTCTGGAGTAAGCTGTTCGGCAGCTTGTGTAAAGCCTTTAAAGTCTGTAAAAATAACAGTTACTTGGTCGTAAGAACGAGGTTTTAGTTCTATATTATGTTTGAGTTCTTCAGCTATTTCTTTTGGAAGAATATTGAGTAATAAGGCTTCTGAACGCTCTTTTTCTCGTTCAATCATTTCTTTTTGCTGCTCAATTTCTTCATTTTTGGCTGCGAGTTCATGGTTGGCAGATTCTAATTCTTTGTTTGCTTTTTTCTTTGCTTTTACGGTTTTGCTCTGAACGATTATGAAAATGATTAGAATTATGGCGAAAAAAGCTACGCCTCCTATAATGTATGTAAAGAGTTTTTTGTCTGCTTCTCTTCCTGCCAAAACTTCTGTATGAAGGCGTTCCAAACTATCGGATTCGAAGTTGCTTAGTTCTAATAATTCTTCTATACTCAATGTTTTGACTTTTTGTTGTTCTGAAATATTTTCTGCTACTTTTTTCTTTTCTTCTAATTCTACCTTTGAAACAGAAGAAGAATCTTCAAAAATTTTATCCTTTTTCTCTTCTAAAGCAGTTACTTCTTGAGCAGGGTTTTTAATTTTTTTACTTACTTTTTCATATAGTTTTGCATTGCTTATGTCACCTTTCTTTCGATATGCTTCCGATAAATCTTCTGTAATTTGTAATACAAGCTGAGAGGCATTTGCGCTATTGGCAGCACGCATTGTAGTCTTAAAAACTTCAATAGCTGCATCATATTTTCCTATATCAGAATACATTACACCTTCTAAATAATGATAAAGAGCCGATTTTTTTTTATCTCCCAACCAGTCATAAGCCTTAGCTGCTTTTTTGTAATTAGCAACAGCCTTAGTATAATTTTTTTGATTTTTATAAATTTCTGCCAAAGAAGCATACACTTTTCCTAAATTTTCATAATCCTTTACACTTGCTGAATACTTGATGGCTTGCTCAAGATAGTTAATAGCTTCACTTGTATTTCCTTGTCTATAATACCCTTTTCCTATTTGAAAAGCTAGTTTTCCTGCTTTATTTGGACGACCTTTATTAACGGCTGCCTTATATTGTGTTTCTAAACTTTGAGCAAAACTAATTGTAGGCATAAAGAAAAAAAACACTATAAAAAGTAAGAAACCAAAAAGTAATTTATTTTGAGAGGTAAATTTTTCCATACGTTTATTTTTGTTATGTCTTTTCATTTTTAAAAAATTCTAAAAAAACGGCTATAAAATGACCAAAGAAAGAGTGAAAAAATAGAACACTTAAATTAGATGTATTCTAGTAGAAATACAAATTTTTTTAGAGAAAGTTAAATTAAAAAGCAAAAAAATCCCTTCCTTATTAGAAAGAATAAGAAAGGGATTTGAATACAATCTATAAATAAAGCTAATTTTTATACTAACATCTTCATAGGATTTTCCATGTAATCTTTTAGCGTTTGTAAAAATGCTGCACCAACTGCACCATCTACTACTCTATGGTCGCAAGAAAGTGTCATTTTCATGATATTTCCTACTTTTATTTTTCCATCTTTTACAATGGGTTGTTCTACAATCGCACCGACTGCCAAAATACATGCATTTGGGGCATTAATGATAGCCGTAAACTCTTCAATTCCGAACATTCCTAAGTTAGAGATTGTAAAGGTACTTCCTTCCCAGTCTGACGGTTGAAGTTTTTTATCTTTTGCTTTTTCTGCAAACTCTTTTACTTCTTTATTGATTTGAGAAAGTGTTTTCATCTCTGCAAAATGCACCACAGGAACAAGCAAACCTTCATCAACTGCCACAGCAACGCCCATGTGAACATTATCATTATAACGAATGGTATCGCCTTGCCAAGAAGCATTGATAGCAGGGTGTTTTTGAAGTGCCAAAGCTGTCGCTTTAATTACTAAATCATTGTAAGAAACTTTTGTATCACCTACTTCATTGAGTTTTGCTCGTGTTTTGATAGCTTTTTTCATATCTACGGCAATCGTCAGATAAAAATGAGGAGCTGTAAATTTGCTTGCCGAAAGACTTTTGGCAATCGCTTTACGCATCTGGGTAATTTTCTCTTCTCGTGTGCCTCCTTGTGCAAAAGCTGGAGCTGCTTGTTGAACAGACTCAGCTTGTTTCTGATTAGATGAGCTAGACTGATTTTCAGAAACTTGTTTTGTTTCTGTTTTAGTAGTTTTTTGAGGTGTGAAACTTTCTATATCTTTTTTAGTAATTCTGCCATTTTCTCCACTTCCTTCTATTTGATTAATATCATAACCATTTTCTTCTGCCATTTTTTTGGCTAGAGGAGAAATAAAAATTCGTCCTCCTTCTGAATTGCCACTCGCAGAATTAGAAGACATCGAAGTTGATTTTACGTCCTCTTTTGTATCTTGTTGTGCTTTTTCTTCTTTTGTATCTGAATTAGTTTCAGCATTAGAAGTTTCAGCATCTAAAAGAGCTTGATAATCAGCTCCTTTTTCTCCAATAACAGCAATCGGCGCATCAATCGGCACACTATCGCCTTCTTCTGCTGCCAAATAAAGCACTTCACCATCCTCATAAATATCAAAATCCATGGTAGCTTTATCGGTTTCTACCTCAGCAATGACATCTCCAGATTTGAGTTTGTCGCCTACTTTTACAAGCCAAGAAGCCAAAACTCCCTCTTCCATAGTATCGGTCATTTTTCGCATACGAAGAACGCTCGCCTTAATAGAAGAAGTATCTACTATTTTGGTAGTAGATTTTTCTTGTTTTGGTTGTTCTGCCTCTTTTTGAGGCTCTTTTTGAGGTTCTTTTTTAGCTTCTGTTTGTTTTGTTTCCTGTTTTGGAGTTTCTTTTGTTTCTTCTTTTTTAGACTCGGAAGAATCATTTCCGTTTCCTCCACTTTGTCCAAATTTTGCTTTTAAGTCTGAAATATCTTCTCCTTTTTTGCCTAAAATCAAAACTGGGTCATTGACAGGAACACCATCGCCTTCACTTACACCAATGTACAAAACTTCGCCATCGACGAAACTTTCCCATTCCATTGTTGCTTTGTCAGTTTCAATTTCTGCCAAAAGGTCGCCTGACTTTATTGTGTCGCCTTCTTTTACGAGTATGCTTGCTACAACGCCTTCTTCCATTGTGTCGGTAAGGCGTGGCATAATAAGGATTTCAGCCATAAGAATGTATTATTTTATGTGGTTTGCTTTTGTGTTTTTTCTTGTGTTTTTGTTGTCTTGTGTTTTTTTGATTCAAATTTTAGGATTTGATAAAGAAATAGTTCCTTTAACAAAAAATGAAAATTTAATTCTTATACTTCAAAGATAAGAATTTAATCTGTGAAGGCAATTTTAGGATAAATTTAATTAGTGATTTTTTAATATGAAAGGATATATATCAACTTTTTTATCCTAAAAAGAAGTGATGTTAAAAAAAAGTCATTTTCTTTTGAAAAAATAATACTGAGTAACCTATTGAAAGTCAATCACTTTTATCTCAAAAATAAAATAACAAGGAACTTTATCAAAAAAAGTTTGGTTGGGGTGTTGTATAATCAAAAAAAGCGTGGTACATTTGTATCGTCTTAAGAGCAACAACGCATTAGAGGAATGGCAGAGTGGTCGAATGCGGTGGTCTTGAAAACCATTGTACCGTGAGGTACCGGGGGTTCGAATCCCTCTTCCTCTGCAAAGATTCAGTTTTATACTGATAACCGTCTTTACATTAATTTGTAAAGACGGTTTTTTTTATGCCTATATTTTTATAGCAATTCTGTTCCATAGGAACTGTCATTCCCCACCCTAAATTAAAAAAAAGCCGTGTTTAAATAAATTATCATCTAATTGATAATAAATTGTATTTTAGCTGCGTAGCTGCGAAATGTTTGTAGAAAAAAACATCAAACAGAAATTTCAAGCTGCGTAGCTGCGTAATATCGTAATTTAAGACATAGATAAAAATAG
>Ga0100402_1007297_pt1 | contig 10719 bp, 11 predicted proteins | sample CryGeyme20150102_FD_80419 | JGI IMG/M metagenome (GOLD analysis project Ga0100402, IMG submission 80419) | Groundwater microbial communities from Crystal Geyser aquifers in Utah, USA - Crystal Geyser metaG 2015-0102 | ecosystem: Environmental > Aquatic > Deep subsurface > Groundwater | place...
CATTTTATTTTGGTTAAAGAAAAAAAGTACACCTTTTTCACCGTTTAGGGTTAGAATTAGTACACCTTTTTCACTGGTACACCAAAAAAGTACACCCAAGTACACCTTTTTCACTGGCCCCCAATTCATCCAAGTAAGTGTTCACGGTTTATGCACAGCCATTAATTATCTTTTATTGTCCCGTGAAGCGCGATCCGCGAGGTTGCTCGAACAGCAGCGATTGGAATTATTTTATAATGCAGGCGGGCGGCGGTGCAAGCACAATAGCTGTTGCACCAAAAAAATCACGCAGTGGAACCCCTCTAGAACATTCAGAAAACAAACGCAAGAAACAAAACGTGTAACTAGTCAGTGATGTTCATAGTTGAGAGTTGAAATGGTGTTGCTTTTATTGGTTTGCTTTCCTTGACACAGCTGAGACCTAATTCACCCACCAAGCGTTGGCGAGGGTTCCAGATCAACGACTATGCTCCTTCATGTCATCATCATTGTCGGACGATTTATTTTGGTCCACCTCAGAACCTCCAAGGTGCTAATATGGTAATCCAATAGCTCGTTCGTACAATGATTTATCAAGCTCAGCTTTCGAACGAATCAAGGCAATAGTATCGGCATCCAGTTCTGACCGAGTCAAATATTTGTTTCCCGAGGACGACGAATGTGCACTGGCAGCATTGGAGGCCGATACCATGTGAAAAGACATGTCTGCTTTATGTAATAAGGAGAAGGTGGATTGTCCTGTAACCCAGTGAGTCACTAGTGGTAGGGTAACCTGAGACATAGTTTTAGTATCTCCGATCCAATCCATGGTATCCCGCAATATATTGAATATCCTGTTGCAATGAACTTCGGTAACATTAAAGAATCTCTTGGGCCGGCAATATGCTTGTTCGCCCTTGAACAAGTAGAGGCATTGTGGATTGCGTTGCAGTGTTCGTCGTAAATTCTCCACGGTTCCATCCAATTTGACAAACCGTTCGTCACCTCGGACGTGAAAAAAATTAAAAAATGAAATGGCCAAATCAACATTGTCTCGAAGAAGTGTAAAGGCATAAAATGGGATTTTCTTTTCTTGCGCTTTATGTTTCCAAACTCTGAGATACGGCTCGAGTTCGGCCAAATCAGGAGTATTGCGTCCGTGTAATTCGCCAAACAAGATGGGACTCTCGGGTTTGGTGGTCTGTGTCTGATTGAGTCTCTTTTCGATTCGGTGATGCAAATTTTCAAACTGTTTTTTGGTAAATGCCTTTCGATATATAATGTTTTCAAATTTGGTTTTGTTTCCAAAATGATCCCGAATAGTAGTACCACCAGTTTTCGGGACGTGTATGAACAAAACAATCCCTCCAGCAGCAGGAGGTATGGTCAAGTCGGGTAGATCCGGAAGCGTCTGTGATGGCTGTTGTTCTACTTCTACTGCTGCTGGTCCAATTATGCTGCTCGTTTGCGGTGGAAGGTTAAGTATTGCTTCTTGACCATCCATGACAGGATTTTCTCCCCATTTATTTTTCGCAACTTTACGGTCAGTCACGTTTGTAGCGGCAGCACCAACATTTGCTAGTACTTCCTCCGGTGAAACGGCCCGAGATGCGGCCCCAGACGATGCAGACAATGCAAATGGTTGTGGTGATGGCGATAATGGATTCATGTTTTCTGAGACGTATAGGTAAAAGCTGGTATAAGAGAAAAATACAGAAGCGCACAGCACGGTCAGCAGCACTAAAGTCATCACTAGTGGCCTTTGTGACCGTCCAGTAGCAATAGCTGTAGCTGTAGCAGTAGTGCCTGTGGTTTGATGACGAAGACGAGTGGAAGCAGACGCGTCATCCATTGGCCTACCGCTTCCGTATCGAATCCTGTTGGAACTTGAAAGATCGTTCATTGGTCGACTTTCATAGCGAAGCCGATTGGAGCTCGACATGTCCTCCATGGACGATGTCCTGCCACCAAAACGAAGCCGATTGGAAATAGAAAGATCGTCCATGTGTTTGATTAATTTCAAATCTGAAATCTGAAATTATTAGTTGGTGAGTCTCCCGGCTATGGTGAAATAATGGTTAATGCTGCATGATAATTAGGCTGTAGAGTAGACTAGTCTACTTGGGGAAAATATTGTTTAATTCTTTCATGTGCTTGTATTCGTGGATTGTTTATTGTCAATTGGCATCATGCGAGCTGTCCCGGACAGCGCCAATCTGTAGAAGCAGAGTAATAAGGTTAGAGCGTTTTCCAAGCCTCGGCCTTCTAATGATAGTATTACTCGAGTAGACTACCTGGTACTACTGAACCAACTACTAGCCTAGTAGTAGTCTACCACTAGTCTACTACTAAGTAGCTAGCTAGCTAGCTAGTAGCTACTACTAGCTAGCTACTTAGTAGTAGTAGAGTACTACTGAGAGGAGTAGAGTAGCTAGTACTCCTTACTAGAGTATGGTAGGGTCTCTGAGCCGTTTTTAACTTTTCCATTAGCTCTTCAACAGACCGCTCAAACAGTAGCGCAACACAAACAACGACACTAAATAAATGTACACGCCAAGCTTTGGGGAGTAATTCTTTTAAGTTTATTTCCGACAAATGCAACAACCTGCAAGAACATCTACTTTACTCGTTCACGGACAAGGAATATTATGACTTCGCTCTGGGCATTCGAGAAGAATCCATAGAACGACTCATATCCTCCCTCTTCGGATCTAAAAATGCGCATCACTATTCGACCCATAGTCGACACGCCCACAGAACACGTGAACACTTCAAACTACGACTTGCGTCATCGTGTCCTCAGTTACCCTGTCCAGACTCCTCTTCCTCCTTTTGGTAGAGACTCTCCCACCTAAAGTGCGGGTCCTTGTGATGCTGTCGCATTAACCCTAAAAACATCGCTCCATATCCATTCTCACACAGATGATCATCTAACATCGTCCTCGATACATCAATTTCGTCAAAAAAGGTTCCAGGTACGACGGATGCCGAGATGCCTACTCCATCTCGCCAAAGGTGAATGCATGACCCCGGGGGGAACAGCACTGGATCGATTCGCTTGGTAGACTGTACTTTAATGGTGGGCTTGATCTGTGTTTCGAGAAGACTATTGATGCGATCCAGTGCCGTTTCTCGGGTGCTCTCTGACATGATCCAACTGTTTTTGCTTTGAAAATCTTTTAGCATGAGGTCCGCATCAAGCCTGGCTTTGTCAAGCCAATCATATTCCATGATATCCAACACTAGATTGACAACGGATTCTCCACTCGTACGAGGAATGACATCCGAATCGCTGACAACCGTGGTAATAAAGTGGGCCTTTTCACCAATATTTTTCGAAACACAACCAGGTGTACCAAAACCGACCACTTGAATGTCTAAATAGTCGCAGTCTTCCAACTCAAGGGCAGCAAGACATGCCGCACCGCCTACAAAGCTCAACAGTGACAAAATTTTGAGTTTTTTTTTTCAATATCACACTTACGATACAATGCTACACAATAACGTGTACAACACTGCAAACGTACCTCCCAGAGAATGACCAACCATTAATACTTTGACTACACCTTGAACGCTCAAATCATCGATAAACTTGTCCAAAAATTCTTTGAACTGTTTAGCAATATTTCTACCACTCTCGAGAATGCCATTATGTGCCCGGCCATCGCGATACTCAACACTTTCACACAAGACATCCGTGATAACATCTTCAATGCCAGCAGTTCCTCGAATAGCGAGCAATATTTCACAGCCGTCCTTCTTTTCGACTGTATCTCTTTTAACTGCAACGATAAAGGCAGGATTATGTGGCTCGCTCTGCAGTTTTGTGTGGATTACTTCGTAAGGTTCTCCACCGTGTTGTGGGTTGGCCAGCGCTTCCTTGATCTCTGTTTTGTCTTCGTTATAAGCCAAGTCAGCATAATGAAAATAGGTATTTAGTTCCACGACATTTTCCACTTTCAAGTTCTTGTGAAATCTATGCTTTCGACATTTGGCACTTGGATTCTTGATTTCGTCTTGCTTCTCTAAATAATAAAATAGGGAAGCCGGCGATAGATTTTGAATCTCAATATCTCCAAAATACTTTTCTCCAACCCGCTTGAGTTCATCCTTGTAGAGATCGAGCATCCGCTTGAGATCGCCAAAGGATTTTCGTCCCGAGACTTCGTCATCATCTCCCTTGTTTTGGATCCAGGAATCAAGCATGCTTTCCATGGCCTCATTTTCTTTCTTGCCGTCGTCGTCCTTTTTCGACCCAGAGTCTGCCATGAGCGACGAAAAGAAGGAATTCCACTGTCCTTTCTTTTCGTCATCCTGGCTGTTGCTATTGGTAGCTGAGGATTCATCCGTGCTTTCTTTTTGTGTGCCTTCTTCGTCCTCCTTGGTAGAACTACCAGCACCAAAGGAAGAGAAGAAGGAACCGAAGGATGTTCCCTTCTTGCTCTTGTCATCCTTTTCATTGTCCTTGTCCTTGCCCCAGTGCCAAGATGTGTTCATTTTTCCTTCGAATTCAATCGTTAATGTTGGTCTAAATTCTAAATGGCTGGGATAAAAGATAGAGTACAGAATTACAACTTATTCTTCCATGTGATAAGTAGTAAGGTACTGTAGTAGGAGTAGTAGTAAATCTAAAATTTGCTCCAATATTCTTTGGAGTGCTTGAAGCTCAAGATTCGGCATATTTTTTTAAAAGTGTGATGATGATGGTGATGATGTTGGGAAAAAATGACCGTTATGCATTTTTCCGACGATACTGAAGCGGACGCACGATGGATCCAACTCTTAAAGATGATATATCTGTCACCCTGGGCAGCTAATATTCCATTGAATCCCGGGAAAAAACAAGTTGCACTCATTATTTACCAGGTACAGTATTACGGACAGGGATTTTATACGTCTGTGCGTCTGTGCGTCTGTGCCTACCAGGTATGCATCTATGCTGCCAGTGATGACAGACAGCAGCAGCATTTCGGCGGGAAAAAGAAACCGGGAGGGCCTGTTCAACTGGTTCAACTCATCAATTGCAAAAATATTTATAATATTATCGTAGAATGATAGAACGACTACACGTGCAACACAATTCCAAGAGGTCTAGAGGAAGAATATGCACATTGATAGGCGCCATATTCCTCTGTTGTTACTGTTGCATGGCTGACGTACGAGTACGAGCAACATCCTTCACAGGCCGACAAATTATCCCTCTACAGACGAGAGGATTTGGTCCCCGCAGACAGCGGCAGGTATCATCATGTAGAAATCCAGCATTTCAGTCGCCCTCTCGTCATTTTTTCGATATCAGTTTGTGCTCCAATACGGTAAGGTCCAAAACTAATACCAAACCGAACAACAACACTTCCAAAAATGGTTCCCCAGGAAATGCCAATGCCAATGCGAATTCGAATATTGGAACCATCCTATATTTTATGAAAGTCGGTCTCGCGGGTGGCATTGCAGGTGCCGTGGGATCCGCTGTTCTTTATCCTATGGATGCTGCAAAAACTCTCCGACAATCGAGTCCCTCGTCCTACTCTAGCGTATTCCACGCTCTGAGATCTTTGGCTTCCACTACTACAACTCAATCTGCTCGAACGTGGCACGTACATAATGTGTACCGAGGAATAATACCTGCGTGCCTAGGAGCGATACCCAGTTCGGCACTTTATTTTGGAGCGTACGAATCGATGAAAACGGTTCTGATGCGTTCCTTTCCCTTGAATGACGCCGAGGACGACCAATTTTCCAGACGGCTTTTTGTCCACGCCGTGGCTGCAATGTCGGGCAATATTTTGAGCAGTGCCGTCTTTGTGCCCAAGGAACTCATTAAGCAACAATTGCAACATCGACAATCGGGAAACGTTATGGGTGCTGTGATCGAGGTTTTGTCCAAAAAAGGCCTGACCGGCATGTATGTTGGCTACAAGGCAACCCTTTTAAGGAATATCCCAACGGCTGTAATGAGGTTTACCTTATACGAGGAATTTCGATACCGTTGGTATACTAAGGACCAGCTGCGCTGGAAAAGTTCCGATTCAGGATATAATGAAAAGATGAATAAGAGACCACCACTGGTAGGAGGGAGCATCAAATTCTCTCCAAAATTCTTTCTCGCGGGAGCTGCTGCAGGTGCACTGGCCAGTGGTGTCATGACTCCAGTGGACGTCATCAAGACACGAATGGCCACCGGCACCTGTCCTGTGGATGTCAAGAATTGCTTTTTGCACATAGTCAAGGAGGCAGGTATAGTAGGCTTGTATTCTGGGGCGGGAAGTCGGATGTTTTTCAGTGGTGCCTTCAGTGCCATTGGGTTTGGAACTTTTGAAGCTGCCAAGGGGCTGCTGGGAGTTTCCGACCCTCCTTCAACACCCTCGCAGAAAAAACAATCTATTCGATAATTACTAGTAGCTAATGTAGCAGTGACAAAAATGCTAGACGACTTCTAGGTTATGGCAGAGATATAATCTTTGAAGGATCATACAGAAAGAGTTTTCTGGAAACATTCTGGCTAAATTTTGTCTAGAAGTACTGCTCTACTTTTGATGATTTATTTCTTCTATCAAACGAGTTCTACCCACATCGTAAGGTAGCGTATTCCACGTATCACTTCCTGCTGCAAACTGCCAGTTCCCAAACAAAAAACATGATTCAGAGAGTACCGTTGCCGGAAAAATCAGAACAAGGCTACAATCGCGTGGAGTACTACTGCTCCTTCCAGCCGTAGATCGGTTGTTTATTAGAGGTTACTCTTCCGTACTGGTAGGTGAAAAAAATCGAATTACACGCTGTCTTGAAGGCAATGATCCACGACAAAGAGGGGCGGCGGTTTCTTATCGGGTACAGCAAGCCTTAACGTACGGTAAGACTTCGACTACTAGTAATGGTATCATTACTTGACATGTTCTATCGCCAACCACTCTAGCCAGTGGGTGGCCTATGAAAGTTTTATTTGTGCGCTACTGATAAATATTTAGCTTACTATTTTAGAAGTAGAGTACTGAAAATTTGTATAGTCAAATCTTAAGTTGGGACCTCCGACCTCAAATTCCCACCAAGATAAATATTTAACTTACTATTTTCAAAGTAGAGTACCAAAATTTTCTATAATCAGACTTAACTCCAGGTCCATGGACCTCATGCACTCTGCAGAAAAAAATACTAAATTCTTAGCACAGACCTGGGACCTCTTATTGGTAGACTATTTCAGGTTACGACAATTCTCATAGGTCCACATACTTGTTGTTCATGTAGAAAGTGTACTGGTGTCTACACCAGCTTGGTCAAATATTTCAGGTTACGACAATTATCCTAGATCCAAATACTTTTTGTTCATGTAGAAAGTGGACTGGAGTCTGCACCAGCTTGGTCAAATATTTCAGATTACGACAAATATCATTGGTCCACATACTTCTTGTTTATGCCATAACCCTAATTTCATTAAGACCAATAACTCCGCCGCGGCGGAGTTATCGGTCATAACACAAGGGTTCATGTTAACACAAGGGTTTAAGTTAGTTCTTAACTCTAAAAAAGAGTGGTTGGCGTACCCCCGCCAGGGGCCATTGATAAACCGTGGCACAAGACTGCTACTCATGTCCGTCCTACTGCTAGTATCAGTAGTACTACTAATAGTAGTACTAGCTAGCTAAGAAATTTAAATTACCACTGGTACCTTGTTGGTACCCGTAGAGAGGCACCCGTGGAAACTAGTGCTGGAGCAACAACGAACTCCGGGACTCGAGAAAGAAGTTCCAGGAAATGGAGCACAATAAAACTTATAAGTAAAATTGACAGTCCCAAAAGCTTCTTCACTACCGTACCATACTCTCATAATTATTTGAAAACCAATTCGCAAATCCGAAGCCGAAAGCAATATTTGCGTACCTGGTACTACAAGAAGAAAGCCAGACCGCACGTTCGTAAACCAAACTCTCATCATTCCAAAAACAGAAGCACAAGCAACCAACAGACGAACAGCATTAACACGATGAATACTTATGACGAAATCGATGTGGACGAGCTAATTGAGCACCGTAATGATCCTGATTGGGCGCCTGCTAAGAAGACACCCCCTGCCCCTGCCTTTGCTGAAACAACCCAGACATACTCCAATATCAACAACTACACCAACGGCGTCAGTGTTCCGCCTCCAATTCATACTTATGAGGAAGGAGAACTTCCCATGACCAAAGGTCACCATACTGCTGATCCGTTTGCCCCTCGTGAGGGAAAGACACTCGTCTGGCGCGACGTTAACATGACTCTGGTAAGTTGAAGCAGAAAGCAGAATGGAGTAATGCCATGATGTCTGGGGGTTTACGATGCTTATCTTTTGACTTGCCCCTAATGTTCTTTCTTCCTTCTCTTCGGCATTTAATGATACAGGCTGGTGCCAACAGTGAACCAGACCGAGCACTTTTGGATGCAGTCTGGGGAGAGGTGCCAAAACGTCAGACCACTGCGATCATGGGCCCAAGCGGAGCCGGTAAGTGTGGTATAGTCCTCGCAGCTGTCTTGCATTGCACTTAAAAAGGGATGAACAAATAAAAGCTCATGTTTTTTGTTGTGCTGATCTCCCGCTTCTCCGACTAAACGCGACGAACAGGCAAAACATCCCTCTTGAATATTCTTGCAGGACGAGCAAGTTCCAATGGCCGCATCAAAATCACATCGGACATTCGGCTTAATAACTACATTGTAGACCCAACCAAAATTGAAGTTCGGCAAAACATTGCTTTTGTGGCACAAGATGACAGTCTTCAGGTGACAGCAACACCCCGAGAATCTATTTACTTTAGCGCCAAGTTGCGCTTGCCCAAAATTACCACCGAAGAACAATTGCAACATTTAACTGACCGGATGCTGGAAGAGCTTGGTTTGATTGATTGTGCAGATACTATGGTTGGAGGAGCTCTGATCAAGGGTATTTCAGGTGGGCAACGCAAACGCACCAGTGTTGGTGTTGAACTGGTCACTAAACCAGCTCTTGTCTTTCTGGACGAGCGTAAGTAAAAACAATTGTTGGCTTCTTTATTTAACCCAGCAACAACAACAGCATCATGTTCTAATCCTTTACTTTATCTCCTAAACTTGACAGCTACCTCTGGACTAGACAGCTTTAGCGCTGTGCAACTGTGTCAAGTGCTAAAGAAGGTTGCCAATTCAGGAGCCAGTGTTTTGTTCACAATTCACCAACCTTCCTCAGAAATTTTCAACAGCTTCGATAGTTTGATTCTCATGAATAGGGGCCGTGTTATGTACCAAGGGCCCACTGGTGATGTCCCGACCTACTTTGGTGAGAGAGGGCATCCTAACCCACCACATTTTAATCCAGCGGATTGGATCATGCAAGTGGCCCAATCCGTCACTCTTGAGCAACTCAACAAAGATGGTTTCTTCCCTACAGACACTCGTGCCCTTGGAGATGCCTTTGCAGGTCACGAAGATGGAAAAGATGAGCTCGGGATTACCACTACCACTCGTGGCACTGATATTGGTGGCGATGAATCACAACCTGGACTGACAACCCAAACTCAAATGCTCTTTAGTCGTGAATTGCGGAATTTCAAGCGTGACAAAATGGCTCTAGGAGCGCGCATTGGATTGACAACCTTTCTTTCTCTCTTGGTGGGAGTGATCTTCCTTGATGTTGGCAGTGAGGATCCCAATGTGCCCTCGAACCTGCAGTCTCAGTTCGGTGCTTTGGTCATGGTCATGATAATGGTAAGCCCTGCACCTTTCTTTTACTTTGCTTTGCATATTATACTAGCACCAACAATATGTGTTTCCTCTCCTTTCCAGTCTATGTTTGGAACTGCGCAACCTGCTCTTCTGGCCTTTCCAGAGGAACGCCCAGTATTTTTGCGTGAATACTCGACAAACCACTACAGTGTCTTGCCATATTTCTTGTCTCGACTTACCATGGAAATGGTGGTTACTGCCTTCCAGGTTCTAATTCAAATCGTGATTACTTATTTCATGGTTGGTTTCAATGCTTCATTTTGGATCATCTATGCGGGAACGTATACATTGGCCATGGCTAGTACTGCCTTGGCTGTCTTGTTGGGATGCTCTGTGGAAGATCCCAAGCTAGGGCAAGAATTGCTTCCTCTTCTGTTTGTTCCCCAACTGCTTTTTTCAGGATTCTTTGTAGTACCTGATCTCATTCCTGTCTGGTTAAGGTGGGCGCAGTATCTCTGTTCTTTGACCTATGCCCTTCGCATCATGGCAGTAGCTGAATTCGATGATCGCGACGATTGTGGTGAATCATGCGACGAGTTTTTGGCAAATATTAAAGCAAATCCAGGTATGTACAGGGAGCCAAAACATATGATACCAATGCATGCCGAGAGAATCTCTTCCACTCACTCGTTTTGCTTGCTTTCTTCCTGCATTAGACGATACCTGGTGGAATTGGCTGGTTTTGTTGGCCCTCTTTGTAGTTTTTCGAGTTTTTGCTCTGGTTGTCCTCCGGAAAAAGGCACAAAAGTTTTATTAAACTTTAAAAATTGGTGGTTGTTGTAAGAAGCAGTTGTTACAATGCTACTGAAAATATGTTCATTTTATTTTCGACTAGACTAGTCTACCACCACCATCAGTAACTTACCAACAAATAGACCGACAACTGGAAGGTCCGCCAATTAGAGCTCATATCCTAAATTTAGAGTGACGTTACTATTTTACATAAAATTTAAATAATATGCTAAATAATACCTCAATTAATCCCGTGTTGAAATATAGTCCCGC
>Ga0100402_1007300_pt1 | contig 10715 bp, 10 predicted proteins | sample CryGeyme20150102_FD_80419 | JGI IMG/M metagenome (GOLD analysis project Ga0100402, IMG submission 80419) | Groundwater microbial communities from Crystal Geyser aquifers in Utah, USA - Crystal Geyser metaG 2015-0102 | ecosystem: Environmental > Aquatic > Deep subsurface > Groundwater | place...
ACTCCCAAATATTTTTTAAATTCTTCTTCTAATTCTTGAGACGCTGATTTATACTGATTTGACTGATTTACGCCGATTTTCCATTTCCGGGGTTGGAAAATCAATTTCAAAGCCAAATCAATATCGTCTTTTTCAGTATTTGGGGATAAAGATATAGATATTGGCTTGCCCGCATAAATTTTATTTAATAAAATTTTGGCAGGTTTAAACTCTTGACAATATTTCATAAAGGTGTATAATGAAATTATAAAATAAAAGGAGGGGTGGAAGTGAAAGGTCTTGTAAAACCTAAATATACGACAGATGGTAAAGGTATAGTAAGTGTTGAAATTACTCTTATGCCTGATTTAAAGGAAGAAGCGAGTCTTCGCGATCTTCTTAAGGAGTCTAAAAAGACACGGGCTTTAAGGGTATCTTCACCTTTTACTACCATTACCATCGAAGCTAAAAATCTGGCAGTTGATTATTAAATCTACTGCTAAAAGGTGCTAATTTCACACGAATGCGGCACCTCTTTTTTATTGCATGCGAATGGCGCAACCTCGAGTTATCTGTCTTTATTGCATTAATAATTCAATCACTTCTTTTGGTATTCTTCCTTCCAAAAGAACTACATCGTCTTCTTTACAAAAAGTTTTTATTCTTTCAAAAATTTCTTTTGGATTTTCTAAAAACAAAATGTTTTTCTCTTTAATTCCACTCTGTACAGCGTTTTCTTTTATTTCTTTAAATTTATCTTTGGTGGTAATTATTGCCAAATCGCAAACTTTTCCAATTTTTTTGCCAATTCTTTTGTGAACCTCTTTTGAAGCTGGGCCCAATTCAATTAAACAAGGCATAACAATTACTTTCTTTTGAGGCCAAATCTTTAAATATTCCAAATGAGAAATTACTCCGTCAGGATTGGCTGAATAAGTTGAATCAATGACATTTAATCCATCTTTTGTCTTAATTAATCTCATTCCGCCTTGCTCTGGACTAACTTTTTCACAAGCTTTTGAAATTTCTTTTAAATTCATCCTCAATTCTTTAGCATAACAAGCAGCCAATAAAATATTTTCAACATTTTGGGCCCCAAATAAATTTACCTTAAAATCGGCGAAATCTCCATCTTTAGAAAAAACTTTAAAATTTATGAACTCTTTTTCAATTTTTGTATCTTGAGACCAAATATCCATTGATAATACATTTTCAACGATCGTTGAAAAGTTATTATGACAGATTTTCTTTTTGATTTTGGTTTTTTTATATAGCTCAAGACAATATTTATTATTTCCATTAAAAATAACTAATCCATCTTGGGGTAGAGAGTCAATCAGTTCTTCTCCTCCTTCGGCTGACAAAAGATTTTCCATTGAGCCAAAAGTGGCTAGATGTTGTTCATTTGCTCCGGTAATAATTCCAATTTTAGGTTGGGCAATATCACAAAGTAACTTTATCCCTCCCCTATTATAGGCTCCCATCTCGACAATAAAAATTTCATGCTCTGGTTTTAAATCGTTTAAGATGCATTGGGAAATCCCAATTTCTGAATTTTGATGGGCTTTTGTTTTTAAAACTTTACCCCGTATATCAACTTCGACTCGCTCCGCGATTCTGGCGCCTTCGGCGTCAGTCGAAGTTGTATTACGGGGTTTGTATTTTTCAGATAAAATGGTAGCCAGAAATTCTTTTGTTGAGGTTTTGCCATATGAACCGGTAATACCAATCACTATTAAGTTTTTAAACTCCTGTCTTTTTTTCTTTGCTTTTTGAATAATTTGATATCGAATTAAAGCAGTAAAGGGTTGAAAAACTAATAAAATTCCAGAAACAATGGCTGGGGTTAGAATATCAAAAATTAGAAGAGAAAAAGAAAAAGATTCTTTTTGGAAAACTGAGGAAAAATAAAAAATTTGAAACAGAAAACTGACAAAAATTAAAAAGATTATCTTTTTTGTAAAAGCAGGGGTTTTTAATTTCTTTTTGAAAGAATCGTAAAGTCCTTTAACAGATTCAAAAAAATAAATAATTATTAAAAAATAAGATAAAAATAGATTGCCAAAATATTTTTGGCAGGGTGGCAGAGGTTCGAAAATAAACTGGAGAAAAATAAAAACCAAAATAATTTTAAAAAGCAAAATATAATTAAAAAAAATCTTCTTTCCTTTTTCGGTTCGAAAATGGTCAATAAATCTACCGATATGATATTCTTTCAGTTGCCAAAGATAAAGCCAAAATAAAATTGATTTTGTTTCATGGATAAACCAAAAAAAAGATAAAAGAAAAATCATATTTAAAATATCCCATATTTTCTACGATCGTAGAAAATGTAGGACTATTCCGGCGACTTTTTCTGGAAATTCTAAATTTGGGGTATGGGAAGCACCAGGAATTATTTCTAAAATAGATTGAGGGATATTTTCTTTCATTAAATAAGCATCTTCCAAAGGAAGGGCTTTATCTCTTTTGCCCCAAATTAGCAAGGTATTGGCTTTTATCTGGCAAAGTTCGGGTCTCAAATCTCCCTCCAAAACCTTTTTTAAAGTCTCTTTCATTACCCCTTTGGCTTTGGCATAATCTTTGTGTCGCAAAAGAGTGTAAAAAAAATTCCGGGCTATATCTTTATATCTTTTAAATAATCTTTTGGAAAACAAAAAATTACCGACAATAGAAATTTTTAAAATTATTAACTGAAAAAGGTTTAAGGGGTGTTTAATTCCGGCTGAAGCGCACAAAATCAATTTTCTTAATCTTTCGGGATATAAAACAGCAAATTTAATTGATATTCTGCCTCCAAAAGAGTGACCAATTAAATCCACTTTTTCTAATCCTATTTTATTAATAAAATTCAAGACTAGTTCACTATAATCTGCCACTCCCCAAGGGAAAGAAGGGCTTTTACTTTTTCCAAAGCCCGGTAAATCCAAAACAATTACTTTGAATCCCTGGCTGGCTAAAATTTCTTGAACCTCGCTCCAGGAGTCAGAAGATCCTCCCCACCCATGCAAAATTAAGAGGGGTTCTCCCTCTCCGGCTATTTTATAGTTAATTTGGAGATTATCAATTAAGATTTCTTTCTCATTAATCATCGTTTAATGATTTTAAAAGGAAGAAATTTTTGTAAAACTTCGGGTACTAAAATACTGCCATCCTTTTGCTGATAATTTTCTAAAATAGCAATTATTGCTCGACCAATAGCAAAGGCAGTTCCATTTACAGTATGAACAAAATCTAATTTTCCATCTTTTCTCTTATATCTAATATTTAATCTCCTTGCCTGAAAGTCTGTACAATTTGAAGTTGAGTGAGTTTCCCGATATCTATTTTGAGAAGAAAACCAGGCTTCAATATCATATTTGGCTGCCGTTGGATCTCCCAGGTCTCCGGTACACATCTGAACTACCCGATAAGGAATCTTTAAAGCTTGCATTAATTTTTCTTCTATTTCTAAAAAGAATTGGTGTTCTTTTTTAGAATCTTCCGGCCTACAGAAGCTAAACATTTCTATCTTATCAAATTGATGGACCCTAAAAATTCCCTTGGTATCTTTGCCATAAGAACCGGCCTCTCGGCGAAAACAAGGAGTAAAAGCAAAGTATCTTTTGGGTAAATCTTTTTCTTCAAAAATTTCATTAGCATGGATAGGTCCAATTGCTTGCTCGGCAGTTCCTATCAGGCAAAGATTATCGTTTTTTAAATAGTAAATTTCTTCTTTTCCTCTTTCAACATATCCCATACCTTGCATCATTTCTGGTTTTATCATTACTGCTGGATCAATTGGTATGAAACCTTCTTTAATTAGAATTTCCGATGTGAAATTTCTTAAAGCAAATTTTAGTAAAACTGCTTCTCTTTTTAGAATTCCAAATCTTGTTCCTGAAACCTTGGCTGCTCGCTCCGTGTCAATTAAATCAAGATTGTCAGCAATTTCTAAATAATCTCTTGGTTTAAAATCAAATTTTGGCCTCGGGGAGACCACTCCTACTTCTCTTAAAACTACATTTTCACTTTCATCTTTTCCTATTGGAACATCATCTAATGGTAAATTAGGAATTTGCAACATTAAATTATTAAATTCTACATTAAGATCTTTTAAAGTTTTTTCTAATCTATCATTATTTTTATCTAACTCTCGCATTTTTAAAATAATTTTGTTTTTTTCTTTCTCATCTTTTGCTTTTTGAATTTCTTTATTAGCCCTATTTTTTTGGGCTCTTATCTCTTCTAAAGCTTGTAATGTTTCTAATCTTTTTTTATCAATTTCCAAAAGCCCATCAATATCAACTTCGACTCCTTTTTTTTGGCAGCCCTTTTTGACTAAATCGGGATTATTTCTTATGAATTTTATGTCTAACATATTATAAACCTAATTCGCCTGAAATTTCTTGCATCGCTTTCAGACAAATTTTAATGAATTTTTCTAAATCCAATCCAATTTCAGAACATTTTAAGATGATTTCTCTTTTGGCGCCTTTGGCAAAAGACTTTTCTTTAAAGCGATTAAGAACATTTTCAACTGTTAAATCTTTTAATTTTTTACTCGGCAAAACCAAAGTGGCAGCAACAATTAAACCAGTTAAAGGATCAACAGAATATAAGGTTTTTGCCATTTTGGTTTGAGGTAAAATTCCGTGGGCTTCATTGTGAGTTTTTACTGCCTCGGTAATTTCCTTTTCCAATCCCAATTTTTCTAAAAATTCCGCTCCTTTTAAGGAATGTAAATTTGGGTCATTTTTAGTTTCCTCATAATCAATATCATGTAAAAGACCAACTAAGGCCCATTTTTCTTCTTCTTCGCCAAAATAATGGGCTAATGCCTTCATACAGGCCTCAACAGCCAAAGAGTGTTTTATTAAATTTTTATTTTCAATTTTTTCTTTAACTAATTTTAAGGTTTCTTCTCGGCTCATTTTAGGTTACAGAGGTTAGATCTCTGGAAGCTTAATTTTTATAAGATAAAGCTTATTTTTGGCGCATCTTTGGGAATAAAATTACTTCTCTTAAAGAATGAGAATCGGTTAATAAACATACTAATCTATCAATTCCCATCCCAAAACCGGCTGCTGGTGGCATGCCATATTCCAAGGCTTCCAAAAAATCTTCGTCCATTCTTTGTGCCTCTTTAAAACCTTTTTCAAAATATGTCTCTTGTTCTTCAAATCTTTTTCTTTGTTCTACGGGGTCATTAAGTTCAGAAAAGGCATTAAGTAATTCGAAACCAGCCGCCACCAATTGAAAGTTGGCTAATTTTTGGGGGTATTTTTCAAGGGTTTTGGCCAAAGGTTGAAACCCTACCGGAAAATGAATAATGAAAGTTGGTTCCCAAATTTTGGGACGGCAAAACTTCTTATAAATTTCATCTAAAATTTCGGCCTCTCCTGCTCCTTTTTCCAATTCCAAATTCAATTCTCTTGCTTTTTTTTCCAAACCCTCCAAATTGATTTCTTCGATATTAATATCGGTATATTTTCTAATTAATTGAGAAAATTCAATCCTTGGCCAAGGAATTTTAAAATTGATTTTTTTACCTTCGTAAGAAATTTCCACTTTGCCAAAAACTTTTTTCAAAATACTCTCAAATAATTTTTCAGTCAATTTCATTAAATCTTTATAATCAGCATAGGCCCAATAAAATTCCAGCATCGTGAAATCAGGATTATGAAATCTATCAACGCCTTCATTTCTAAAGCATTTTCCGATTTCAAAAACTTTTTCAAAGCCGCCAACTAAAAGGCGTTTCAAATAAAGTTCCGGGGCAATTCTCAAGTACATATCCATATCAAAAGCATTCAAATGAGTTTTAAAAGGTCTGGCCTTAGCTCCGCCATAAATTGGCTGCAAAATCGGGGTTTCCACTTCCAAAAATCCTTCCTTTTCCAAAAATTCTCTAATTGCCTGAATGATTTTTGAACGAATTTCAAATTTTTTTCTGACTTCCTCATTGAAAATCAAATCTAAATATCTCTTTCTAAATCTTTCTTCAATGTCTTTCAAGCCATGCCATTTTTCAGGCAAGGGCAACAAACTTTTTACCAAAATTTTATAATCTGAAACTTCAATTGTCCTTTCTCCTTTTTTTGTTTTAAATAAAATTCCCCGTAATTCGATAAAATCGCCGATATCAAAGTTATCGATGAAAAATTTATACGCTTTTTCTCCTATTCGATCTTTTCTTAAAAAACCTTGAATTTTTCCTGAACTATCTTCAATATGGCAAAAAGTTGCCCCGCCATGAATCCTTAAAGATCTAATTCTGCCTGTTAAAATAATTTCTTTTTTTGATTTAGAAAGAGAAGAAAAATCTTTTAATGCCTCAAAAATTTTGTGAGTGCTTTTTGTCTTAATTGGATAAGCCAAAATTCCAGCTTTTTCAATTGCCTTTAGTTTTTCAAGCCGAATTTTTCTCAATTCATCTATCATCAAGTATCAAGTTTTCGCAAGGCGAAAACGCAGATTAAGAAGAGATTTATCTCTTCGCCTTTTAATTTATTAAAAACGCAGATAAAGATGAAGGCTTGTCCTTCATCGCTGTCGCCATATTCTTTTATTTTAAATTGTTTCTTATTTAAAGTCAAAAAACTCACCTAATTTCTTTATAATTCCCAATTCCCACAAGTTTATCCTTACGAGGTTCAACCTCATAAACTCTATCTCTAAAGCAAAAACTGCCTGATTACAAACAGTTCTTGTGTTAATTTCCTTTTTCCAGCTCACAAATTATTATGGGCTAGAAAAAAGGGAGGAAGGGTCAAAGATTTTACAATCTTCGCCAGAGCATTTTTTTATTGTATGGGTTTTACGCTCCCAACCCTCCTACGTGATCCCATTCATGTTCATGAAAGTAACCATCCACTGCCATCCGAAGGGGTGAATCAGAATTGAGCTTAAAGAGGTTTTCGTCAACCTTAATCACTAAGCCGAGCTTCTGGTAATTTTTGAGAATTGTTAAGACCCAGCCTCTCCCTCCGCCACTTCTTTTGCGGAGTTCTTCAAATGTAATTGGTTTATCTTTTTCAAAACAGTCCATCACTGGCACTTTCGGTGATTTCATATAAGCTTTCCTATAAGCTTTCCTATAAGCTTTCCTTTGTTCTATTCTTTGTTCTTCTTTTTTCTTTTTTGCTCTCCACTCGTCATAATGCTTTCTGCAAAGATCCTCTTGATAATAATAACAGAGATAATCGGGGCAGGGATCACCACAAATTCTACAGACTATGCTCATTCTTGCATCACCAGAGCTGACCACCAAAATTTGATGAACAATTCAGGTGATGCAGAATTTTTCCCTTCCTCTATATTTTTTTATCAAAGAGCTATCTTATTCTTACACCTCTATTATAGCAAATACATAAGATTTGTCAATAGCAAGGGGGCGGAACTATCTTTTTATTCAATCCTAATAATTTTATATTTAATTTTTCCTTTTGGAGTTTCAACGGTGACAGTGGCTCCTTCAGGCTTGTCTAATAATACTTTGCCCAAAGGAGAATCAATTGAAATTTCGCCTTTTGAGGGATTGGCTTGGCCTGTGCCAACAATCTTATATTTTTCTTTTTTCTTGCCAGAACTCAAAAGAACAATTGAGCCAATTTGGACCCATTTTGCGCCATCAATTTTTTCAACTATCTTTGCTTCCCTAATCAAATTTTCCAATTCCAAAATCCGCCCTTCCAAAAATCCCTGGGCTTCTTTGGCTTCTTGATAAGCCGAATTCTCGGTCAAGTCACCCATTGCAGAAGTTTCTTTTAATCTCTGGGCAATTTCTTTTCTTTTCACTTTCTTTAAATAATCCAGTTCCTTTTTAATTTTTTCTAAATCTTCTTTGGTTAAATATTTTTCCATAGGTCCTACAAAATTACGAAAAATGTACGAAAGTTACGAAAGGTTTACTACTCTTTTAAGTCTTACGCCGCTTTTTGTAAAATTTGCAATTATTCCTAATTTCAATCCAGTGGCTTTTAAATAAGCATAAATTTGTTCAATATTTTTTCGAGAAAATTTCTCACCTCTTTTAAGTTCCAATACTATTTTATTTTCTATAACAAAATCTAGGAAATAATTACCTATTCTATTACCCTTATAAATTAAGGGGGTAGCAACTTGTTCTTTGTAATCAAAACTACATCTTCTAAGTTCTAACGCCGCAAGTTTTTGATAGTATTTTTCTTGATATCCACTACCAAATTCTCTATAAATTTCAAAAAGAATGCCAATAATCTGATAACATAATTCTGGATAAATTAAATCTTTTCTCTTAAGTTGGGGTAATTTTTCCATTTTTCGTAGCGGAAACCAAATTTTTCGTATAAAGGTTTCCGTATTTTTCGTATTTTCGCCCCGTAGCAGAGCGAAGCTCGCTACGGGGCAGCCCCGAAGTGAACTTCGTTCTACTTCCGGGGCGTAAAAATTTCGTAATTTCGTAGGTTATTTAGTGAAGTACCATTCTAAAATTTCCTTGGCCGCTGGCAAAACAGTCAACGTGCTCAAATCCTTAACGTCTTCCATCATTATGGTCAAGACAATTTGAGGATCATCGTAGGGTGCAAAAACGGTAATCCAAGTGGTATACAATCTTTCCCCCTTTTTCCAAATTTCAGCAGTTCCGGTTTTGGCTGCCACTTTTACCGGCAAATCATTTAACAAAACTGCTGAGCCATAAGTGACTGACTCTCTCATTCCCTCCCTGACAATTTGAAGATTTTTTGGGTCGATGAGAACTTCGTTCTCATCTTCACCTTCGCTTCCTTCAGAAGCTCGGTGATCAATAAAGTTTTGGCGAATGACTTTGGGTTTTATTTCCTCGATTAAATTTTTTTCACTGTCAATAATTTTTTGCAAAACCCGGGGCTGATAAAGTTTTCCTCCATTGGCAATAGCCGCAAAAGCAGTAGCCACTTGAAGAGGGGTAACTTTTAAAAAACCTTGGCCGATGGAAAAATTGTAGGTGTCGCCATCATACCAAATTTGGTCAATCTTTTTTTTAAAATTTTGTTTTTTCCATTCCGGATCGGGAATTAACCCTGTTTCCTCGGCTGGCAAATCAATTCCAGTTTTTTCTCCCCAGCCAAAAAGTTCCAAATACTTTTTAATTCTAGTTGGTCCTAAGCCTTCCTGATCTCCGTATCCTCCGCCAATGGTATAAAAATAAACGTTGCAAGATTCGGCAATGGCTTTTCTCATATCCACCCAACCATGGATTTTCCAATCACGGAATATCCAAGGTTCATCAGGATAATAGGGATTAGGAATTGAAATCATCCCTTTATCATCGAGAATTTTTTTCTCGGGCGAAATTATCTTTTCTTCCAAAGCGGCTGAAGCAATTAAGGGCTTAATAGTAGAACCGGTTAAATAACCACCGGAAATGGCTCGATTAAAAAGAGGTTTTAATTCTAAAGTTGAAGGGGCTTCCATAAATTTCTTTAACTCTTCGGGATTTTTGCCGCTAAATAAATTATTATCAAAATTTGGCAAGGAAACCATTGCCATTACTCCTCCCGTTTTTGGATCCAAAGCCACGGCCACTCCTCTTTCTGACCCAACCCTTTTTAAATTTTTCTCTAAACTTTCTTCAATTTTTTTCTGTAAATTAAAGTCCAACCACAAAACCAAACTTTTTCCTGAATCCGGAAATTGAAGAACTTTTTTGGAAATTACATTGCCTAAAGCATCTCTTTCGATTTGAAGTTTACCCGGATTTTTTCTTAAGACCTTTTCGTAAGATTTTTCTAAACCGTCCCGACCCACCCAGTCAAAAATGGTGTAATTTTCCGGATCGGCCTTAAATTCTTCAGCCCTAATTTTACCGGTATAGCCAATCGGGTGAGAAATGGTTTTTCCTTCGGGATAATATCTAATTGAGTTTCTTTCGATTTGAAAACCGGGAAGTTGATTGGCCGAAATTTTAGTTTGGAGCAAAATCAAAATTTCCTGAGGAAGATTTTCGGAAATTAAAATCGGGGTTTCATTGCTATCAACAATTTTTTTCTTTAATTCTTCAAAGTCTAATTTGAGATCTTGGGAAACTTCTCTCAGGGTTTTCAGTTCCGGGCAATCGGATAAACTCCGGTTTTGATTCAAACAATTTTTTATCTTTTCGGTCCCAGAAAAATATAAGTCGAAACTGGGCCGATTAAAAACTAACTGAATTCCATTTCGATCATAGATTACTCCCCTTTCGGCTTTAATTTGATAAATAACGAATTTGTTTTCATTAGCCAAAGCTAAATATTTCTCCCTTTCTAAAATTTGTAATTGGAGGGCTCGAAAAAAAAGAATGAAAAATGAGAGAAAAGAAAGGATTAAAAAGCCTTGAAAAATCCACTTCGATAAAGGGGTTTCAAATTTTTTCTCGGAGATCCCAAACTCTTCCTCTCTTTTTTTAGCTAAATCGTCCAACAAAGTTTCTTGGGGTTCGATATCCTCCTTAAAATAGGTTTTTATTTTTTTATTTTTCAAATATTTATCCATAAAAATTTGAATTCAGTTTCTACTTTAATGTAATTGCTAACCAATTTGGTAATAATATCGCTCGGCAGGCTGTTCAGGGTTGTCGCTCGGCACCTTGCCTCAGGGAGCACGCAGTCGGCTAAAGGTTCAAAGACAAAGTTATTCCCAGCCGCTGCTATTGCTCGCCCCCCACCAATTCGAAGTTAGGATAAAAAGAAATATAAAGATGAGAACAAAGTTTCATAACAATACTATCTAAAAAGTACTTCATTATAATTTTGGTG
>Ga0100402_1007303_pt1 | contig 10711 bp, 6 predicted proteins | sample CryGeyme20150102_FD_80419 | JGI IMG/M metagenome (GOLD analysis project Ga0100402, IMG submission 80419) | Groundwater microbial communities from Crystal Geyser aquifers in Utah, USA - Crystal Geyser metaG 2015-0102 | ecosystem: Environmental > Aquatic > Deep subsurface > Groundwater | place...
AAATGCACATTACGAACTTGAGGCAATTCTTCAGGTAACTGTGTCATTTCAAAATAATGTGTCGCAAAAAGAGTAAAAGCCTTAGCAGTTTTTGCTAAGTATTTTGCTGTTGCCCAAGCAAGAGCTAAGCCGTCAAACGTACTCGTCCCACGCCCGATTTCGTCAAGTAAAACTAAGCTTTTTGCGCTGGCATGATGTAATATAGAGGCAGTTTCTGTCATTTCTACCATGAATGTAGAGCGTCCACCTGCTAGATCATCAGCAGCGCCAATACGAGTAAATATTCTATCGAGCACACTGAGCTTCATTGCTTTAGCTGGCACTAAGCAGCCACAGTGTGCCATCAAACTTAGCAATGCAATCTGACGCATATAAGTTGATTTTCCTCCCATATTCGGGCCAGTCACTATAAGCATTCTTTCTGAATCAGTTAAGTGAATATCGTTAGCAATAAATGTTTCTTGGCTTACGGCCTCTACTACTGGGTGCCTTCCTGCGGTTATTTGGATGCCAGCTTGTGAAACAAACTCTGGGACTACACATTTCATTGCGATACTGCGTTCAGCTAAGTTGTTTAGAACATCAAAAGTAGCAACTGCTTGTGCCATCTTCTGTAGCTCGGGTAATTCTGCATTTAACGTAGTGATTATGCTCTCATAAAGAAATTTTTCTCGGGCTAGAGCTTTGGCTTGAGCACTAAGCGCTTTATCTTCAAACTCTTTTAATTCTGGAGTAATGTAACGTTCAGCATTTTTAAGGGTCTGGCGGCGTATATAATGTGCGGGCGCTTGATTGGATTGGGCACGGCTAATTTCAATGTAAAATCCATGAACTTTGTTAAATCCAACTTTAAGTGTGGATAAATTGGTAAGCTTTTGTTCTTTTTGCTCTAATTTTTTAAGATATTCATCTATATTTTCACTAATACTATGGAGTTCATCTAGTTCGCTGTCAAAGCCAGGTTTAATGACTCCTCCATCACGAATTAATAAAGGTGGCTCATCAATAATTGCATTCGCTAACAATTCATATAATTCAGGAAATTCACCCACAGCATGGGCTAATTGGGTAAGCAATTCATTATTCAAACTCAGAATGTTGTTTGTTAAGCAGGGGAGTCTCTCAAAAATAACCTTCAATTTAATTAAATCACGTGGTCTTGCCGATTTTAGTGCCAAGCGTGATACGATGCGCTCGGTGTCCCCGACACCTTTTAATTGCTGACGAAATTCATTATAAACGTCATCGCTCCTAAGCGTTAATATAGCCTGTTGACGGGCATGGATTTTTTCGATTTGTTGTAAAGGTTGGTTTAACCAACGTTTCAATAGACGTTTGCCCATTGGAGTTGCACAGTGATCTAATACACTGTTTAAAGTATTCTCGGTTTTACCTCTTAAGTTAACATCAATCTCTAAATTTCGCCGAGTTGCAGGATCTAAAGTCACCATATTAGATGTGTGCTCAACGGAAATCTTATTAATATGGGGTAATGCTTGTTTTTGGGTCAATTTGGCATAGAGTAACAAACAACCAGCAGCTGAGATTGCAAGCTGCATATTGTCACATCCAAAACAATGTAAATCACGCGTTTGAAATTGTTCACATAAATTTCTATAAGCTCCTTTGAAATCAAAATCCCAGTGGGGGCGAAAATTTACACCTGAATGCTTCTGTAAAAAATGTTCTCTAGGCAGCTTTTCACTTACTAAGATTTCTACAGGAGATAATCGAGCTATCTCATTTTTTAATTCATTTTCATCTTTAGCTTCACTAATGATAAATCGACCACTGGCTATATCTAAAGTGGCAAGACCATAGCCCCGATTGCTATCATAAATTGCAGTTAATAAATTATCCGCATATTCCTCTAATAATGCTTCATCAGTAATTGTTCCTGGGGTGACTATGCGAGTCACTTGACGTTCGACAGGACCACGATTATTGCTTGAGTCACCTACTTGTTCACAGATGGCAACCGTTTGTTTGAGTTTGACTAACTTGACTAAATAATTTTCAAGCGCATGATAGGGAACGCCGGCCATGACTATTGGCTGCCCTGCAGAATTTCCTCGAGTCGTTACCGTTAAGTCCAGTAGCTCAGCTGCATGCTTGGCATCATCATAAAATAGTTCATAAAAATCACCCATACGATAGAGTAGCAACATGTCAGGATAATCGTTTTTTATCCGAAGATATTGCTGCATCATTGGGGTATGTTGGCTAATATCTTTGACTTTTTGATTCATGGTACAATTGTTCGTCGATGCTGATAGATAAGGTATTCTCATGTTAGAGGATTTTTCTCAAATTGCCCAGAAGCTTGGAAACAAGTTATTAAAAAATGGTTTGTATTTGGCCACTGCTGAATCTTGCACGGGCGGGCTAGTCGCTGCAAAATTAACTGATATTGCTGGCAGCTCCAAGTGGTTTGAGCGAGGCTTTGTGACCTATAGCAATTTAGCAAAGCATGAGTTATTAAACGTACCTTTAGAGATGTTGAAAAAATTTGGTGCTGTTAGCCAACCAACCGCGCAAGCGATGGCTGAAGGGGCATTAGCAAACAGTGCCGCTGATATCGCCTTATCAATTACAGGAATCGCTGGACCTGGGGGAGGGAGTGACGATAAGCCTGTGGGAACGGTTTATTTTGGTTTTGCTTGTAATTGGCAACAAACTGATGTTCAACACATGATTTTTTCTGGAAACCGTGATATAGTGAGAATGAAATGCGTACTTCATTCTATGAAGCATATTATTGATATTCTTTAATATCATATTCATAGAAGTGTGAGTATGGGATAATTCAATTGAGTGACTTGATAGATGAGAGGTAACTATGGCCAGTGAAACAGAGAAGCAAAAAGCCTTGGCGGCAGCTTTAGGACAAATTGAAAGACAATTTGGTAAAGGTTCTATTATGCGCATGGGCGATGAAGGAATCGGGCATGACATTGAACGAATTTCAACGGGCTCTTTAGGCTTAGACATTGCTTTAGGGGGAGGTTTACCCAAAGGTCGAGTCATTGAAATATATGGGCCTGAATCCTCTGGTAAAACAACGCTAACACTGCAAGTGGTTGCAGAAATACAAAAATTAGGTGGGACAGCTGCATTCGTAGATGCTGAGCACGCGCTTGACCCATCTTATGCTCAAAAGCTTGGTGTGAACGTCGATGATTTATTAGTTTCGCAGCCGGATACAGGGGAGCAGGCTTTAGAAATTACTGATATGTTGGTTCGATCAGGTGGTGTTGATGTTGTTGTTGTAGATTCAGTTGCGGCTCTGACCCCGCGTGCCGAAATTGAAGGTGAGATGGGCGATACCCATGTTGGATTACAAGCTCGTCTAATGTCACAAGCACTTCGTAAACTTACTGCAAACATTAAACGAACCAATACATTAGTTATCTTTATTAATCAAATTCGAATGAAAATTGGAGTTATGTTCGGCAATCCTGAAACTACAACGGGTGGGAATGCTTTAAAATTTTATTCATCTGTCCGTTTGGATATTAGAAGAACTGGCGCTATTAAAAAAGGCGATGAAATCTTAGGTAATGAAACTAGAGTCAAAGTTGTCAAAAACAAAGTTGCTCCACCATTTAAAGAAGCAAATTTTGATATTTTATATGGTCAAGGCATCTCAAGAGAAAGTGAAATTATTGATTTAGGTGTAAAAATGTCAGCAGTGGACAAAGCAGGTGCGTGGTATAGTTATCAAGGTCAACGAATTGGTCAAGGTAAAGAGAATGTCCGTGAGTATTTAAAAGAACATACTGAAATTAGTCGAACAATCGAAGCTAAAATTCGTGAGCATTTTTTACCGCAGACTGAGCCTACAAAAAAGTCAAAAGAAATGAAATTAGAGGAAAAAGCGACTGCTTAAAGAAAAATTATATCGTGCTGCAATCAAATACTTAACAAAACGTGAACATTCGCAGCACGAATTGACAATTAAACTGCAGCGAATAACAAAATCATCTCAATTAATTTCTGAGGTGATTGACGAGCTGCAACAGCAGAATTGGCAAAGCCAAGAACGTTTTGCGGAAATGTTAGTTCATGCACGATTGAATCAGGGGTATGGGCCATTACGGATTGAACAAGAATTGCAAAAACATAGTATTGATTGCGATATGATGGCAAGGCTATTTGTCAAATATGAAGTTAATGACGAAAAATGGTTGAGTCAGTGTTGGCATAAAAAATTTGGCCGGGTTGTTTTCGCTAAAGAACTAACAACTCAAAAACAATTACGGTTTTTATTGTATAAAGGATTTAGTTACCAAGCTGCACAGCAGTGGTTGCGAGAGTTAAAAGATATAGAGAGTGATAGTAATGAGATGGACTAGTCAAAAATTGAGACAGTGTTTTTTAGATTATTTTGCGAGCTATGGACATGCAATTGTTGCTTCTAGCCATTTGGTTCCGGAAAATGATCCGACTTTATTGTTTACTAACGCAGGGATGGTGCAATTCAAAAATGTATTTCTAGGCCGTGAAACTTTTCAATCTACAAGAGCAGCATCAAGTCAGCGTTGTTTGCGAGCGGGTGGCAAGCACAATGATTTAGATGAAGTTGGCTATACTGCACGTCACCATACATTTTTTGAAATGTTAGGCAATTTTAGTTTTGGTGACTATTTCAAGCGAGAGGCGATACAGTTCGCTTGGAAGTTTATCACTGAAGAATTAAAAATTCCAAAAGAAAAACTATGGGTGACCATTTACCTAGATGATGATGAATCAGCTGATATTTGGCTCAATGAAATAGGAATTAACCCTGGACAATTTTCTCGTTGCGGCGAAAAAGATAATTTCTGGCGAATGGGTGATACTGGCCCATGCGGGCCTTGTACTGAAATTTTTTACGATCACGGCGCGTCTATACCAGGCGGCCCACCGGGTAGTGAAAACCAAGAGGGTGATCGTTATGTCGAAATTTGGAATATCGTTTTTATGCAATACGATCAACAGCCTAAAGGCAAATTAGTTCCGCTACCTGCGCCATCAGTAGACACTGGAATGGGCTTAGAAAGGCTAACTGCAGTCATGCAAGGTGTGCATAATAACTATGACACAGATTTATTTCAGCCAATGATCAAATGTGCTGCTGAGCTAGCCAAGCTAGACGATTTGAGTAATCGTTCTTTGCGCGTGATTGCAGATCACATCCGCGCAAGCGCTTTTTTAATTATCGATGGTGTTCAACCTGGTAATGAAGGTCGAAGCTATGTGCTTCGTCGAATTATTCGGCGTGCAATAAGACATGGTTATTTATTAGGGATTGATGTTCCATTTTTTAGTCAGTTACTTGAACCCTTAGTGGCTATTATGGGCCATGCTTATCCTGAGTTAATTCGGGAGAAAATCCATATCGCAACAGTTATTGAGGCAGAGGAACAACAATTTTCTAAAACTTTAAGTCAGGGAATGCGCTTATTGGAGCAAGTTTTAACCGACCCAACAACTCATGCAATCATCCCAGGTGAGACCGTATTTAAGTTATATGACACTTATGGTTTCCCCACCGATCTTACTGCTGATATTGCCAAAGAGCGTCAAATTGAAATCGACTGGGATGGTTTCGAAAAGGAAATGACCCAACAAAAGCAAAGAGCTAAAAACAGCAGTAAATTTAGTAGTCATTACAATCACTTTTACTTAATTGAGCAAAAAACTGAGTTTACAGGATATCAAGCGTTGTCTCTTGATACACAATGCTTAGCGATTTACTTTGAAGGGGAAAGCATTCAACAGCTTCTAGAAGGTCAGCAAGCTATTTTAGTTTTACAGCAGTCACCATTTTATCCTGAGGCTGGTGGGCAAGTGGGTGATACTGGCGTCATTAAAACTCAATTTGCAGAGTTTACAGTGACCAATACGCAAAGACAGCAAGAGGCTATCATACACATTGGGGTTTTAGCTTCTGGCACGCTATCTGTAGGTGATCATGTGGAAGCTTTAGTTGACCCAACATATCGGTTGAGTACTGCTACGAACCATACAGCCACACATTTGTTACATGCAGCGCTTCGGCAGATACTAGGAACCCAAGTGATCCAAAAGGGTTCTCTGGTAGCTGCCGATAGATTGCGTTTTGATTTTTCTTATACGAATCCTTTAACTTGCGCTCAAATCCAGCATATTGAGCAGTGGGTTAATCAACAAATACGAAAAAATTATAAGGTCGAGACTGAAATTACATCATATGATCAAGCAATAGAGCGAGGCGCAATGGCGCTTTTTGGAGAAAAGTACACTGCAGATGTACGAGTATTGAATATTGGTGGTGTTTCTTTAGAACTATGTGGTGGAACGCACGCTAAATCAACTGGAGAGATAGGCTTATTTAAAGTGATAAGTGAGACTGGTATTGCTGCAGGCATACGCCGTATTGAGGCTGTTACTGGACAATCAGCGCTGGATGAAATCCAGGCTCAATCTCTATGTATTCAACGTATTTGCGATCAATTAAAAGTGCCGGCAAATAAAATTGAGCAAAAAGTTGAGTCACTACAAGAACAGTTAGCAGATTCGCGAAAGATAATTGAAACATTACAATTACAGTCAGTGTTGCAGGAGTTATCTTTAGTACAGAAAAAAGCCGAAAAAATAGGTGACATTGATTTGTTAGTTGCCAAAATTACCGAAGTTGATAGTAAAATTTTACGTCAAGCTGTTACGCAATTTTTATCAAAAAAGGAAAAATGTGTGGTTGTATTAGCAACCGTGAAAGATGAAAAGGTCAATATCATCGTAGGTGTTTCAAAATCATTGATTCATCAAGTAAAAGCGGGCGAGTTGGTCAATTATATTGCAACTCAAGTGGGCGGTAAAGGTGGAGGCAAACCTGATTTGGCTCAAGCGGGTGGTGACAAACCTGTTGATTTGCCTGCTGCACTTGCTAGTGTGTCTGGCTGGCTAACTGATATTTGTCAGCTATAATGAGAATATGCGTGGTTAACTTATTTTTTATATCAACAGTAACTGAGAAACTATAGGGATAAAATGTCAATTTTAGTACAAAAATTTGGAGGGACCTCTTTAGGTACAGTTGAGAGGATCAAAGCGGTTGCTCAAAAAATTATGTCGACTTATGACGCTGGTCATCAGCTAGTAGTTGTCGTTTCTGCTATGAGCGGCGAGACTGATCGCTTAATCAATTTAGCTAAAAGTGTCTCAACAACCCCATGTGATCGAGAGTATTCAGTGTTAGTTTCCACTGGAGAACAAGTTTCTATGGCATTGCTTGCAATGTGCCTCGCTCAACAAGGTTATCCAGCTAAGAGTTACACAGGCTATCAAGCGGGGATTGTTACCGACAATTGTTATCGAAAAGCAAGGATACAAGCGGTTAATTGTAACTTAATTAAACAAGACTTAGAAAAACAAAAAATCGTTATCGTTGCTGGATTCCAAGGTGTAGATAATGATGGTAGTATTACCACCCTAGGACGAGGAGGGTCTGACACGTCAGCAGTTGCTTTAGCAGCTGCATTGAATGCCGTGGAATGCCAGATATATACCGATGTTGCAGGGGTGTATACTGCTGACCCGAGAATTGTCACGGATGCTCGCTGTTTATCACACATTACTTTTGAAGAAATGTTAGAATTAGCGAGCTTAGGCGCGAAGGTATTGCAGAAGCGATCGGTTGAATTTGCTGGCAAGCATAAAGTTGTATTACGTGTGTTATCAAGCTTTGAAGAAAGCGCTGGAACACTGATAACGTTTGAGGAAGTCAATATGGAGCAGCCGCTAGTTTCCGGCATTACTTATAATCGAAATGAAGCAAAATTAACGATTATGGGTGTTCCTGATATGCCAGGCATACAGGCTAAAATATTAGAACCGATTGCTTTAAGTAACATCGATATCGATATGATTATTCAAAATATCGGAGTGGATGGGACTACAGACTTTACTTTCACTGTAAATCGTGAGGAATACCAGCAAGCGTCTAATATATTACAAGATATTTGTAGTGAATTGGGCGCTGAAAAAGTTATAGGTGATACTCGAATTGCTAAAATTTCTCTCGTAGGGGTTGGAATGCGTTCACACACGGGAATTGCTAGTAAAATGTTTCACATATTGGGATCTGAGGGCATCAGCATCCAACTTATATCAACTTCTGAGATAAAAGTCTCGGTTGTTGTTGATGAAAAATACCTTGAATTAGGTGTTAGAGCGTTACATTCTGGTTTTGGACTAGAAAAAGCGGCAAAGGAGGAGTATGATCCTTTGCCACAACCAAAAGTGCTGGCTGAACAACAAAAAATGTCTTAAAAATTTTGAGACGTTAATTTTTCGTTAATCTTAATCAGCTAGACTTTTGTAAGTTAAACAAAATATTATTAATACTCTTAAATCTAAAGTGCCATGCGAGATGACAACTAATTAGACAGAGTGATAAGGATAAGGAGACTACAAAATGCTTATTTTAACTAGGCGAGTAGGTGAAACGTTAATCATTGGTGATGATGTTACTGTTACTGTACTTGGTGTTAAAGGTAACCAAGTTCGTATTGGCGTTAATGCACCAAAAGAAGTTTCGGTTCATCGTGAAGAAATATATTTGCGAATTCAGCAAGAGAAGGGCGGAAAAGACCCTGATAGTGATGAAATAGATATAGACGGCAACCGATAGATCAGAGCAATATTTGAATAAGACTTATACAATATTTGTGTGAGTCTTATGGGTTTTCTCTTTTCTTTCAAATACTTCTACCATTTCTAAATAACAGTGTTATAATCCTTGGCTCATAAGCTATTGGAGAGATGGCCGAGTGGTCGAAGGCGCTCCCCTGCTAAGGGAGTATGGGGTTAGTAGCTCCATCGAGGGTTCGAATCCCTCTCTCTCCGCCAGCGTTTTTGAAAATGATGCGCCCGTAGCTCAGCTGGATAGAGTACCTGGCTACGAACCAGGCGGTCGGGAGTTCGAATCTCTCCGGGCGCGCCATGTTTTTTATTGGGATTGAAAACTTATAATTTAATCATTTAGATGAACATCTAATCTTCAAACAATTGGTAGTTTAGTGATTTATTCCAATAAGCTTAAATAAGATACTACGCAAATTACATCTTTAACAACTTTATAACCAACTCACATCTTACACAGCGCCGCTGATAACAAGCGTACATTTGCTGAAGTTTATTGTCTAACTTTCTACCTTGAAGAAAAAGGTAGACTTTTAGCCACCAAAAGCGAAAATCGACTGACTAATACGTTTTGCTTAGACGTTATCGATATTTGATAAGCTAATGTTGATGAAGTTGAGGAACGATAATCAAATACGTTCAAAAAAATACTTGACTGCGTGCTATATCTCTCATAGATTGAAATCACTCACCAAAAACATTTTAACCACCAAAGGATGGTTTTGTAAGTCCAAGTATGGGTTTGGTTTATTTGGATGAACAGATCATTGGGATAAACTGAAATATATGAAAGGAGCACATAAAATGAATGATGAAGAATTTTTAGAGGATTTATCGCAGCGATATATTGAGGCAATGAAGGTGCCAGGCGATTACTGGGGAGGGGACGTAGAAATTGAAGCCATCGGTCATGTGTACAATTGCAGAATACAGGTCCAAAGTGGTGCGAAAAATTACGCTTTAGGTCCCCAATCGTCTAATCAAGCCATTCACCTCGTACATGACGGAGGCCACTATAATTTACTGCATGCAGGCACGAAACATCAAATCAACCCTGATGGTGATTGCTTATTTAGTGCATGCATTCAAGGATATTTATTGAATACTGTTGCTGACCATACCTTTCAACAAAGCGCAAAAGAAGGTCCTGATGTTAGTATTCGACGGCTTCGTGAGGATGTTGCAAGCTATTTAAAGAGTCAACTCGATAGAATAGAGGAACGTTACCGTTTGATATTAAATGCAGAAAGCCTGCATGAGTTAAGTGATGCCTTGGACGATTTAAATCGAGCACCTTTTGTTAATGAAGCCTTAGGGAGACTGCAGCAGAAACGCCCTCAGCTTTATCGGCAATACATAGATTCACACAACTTACCTCTAGATGCCAATATACCGAATTTACCAAACAATGTTCAACATGAGTCAAAAAAAATAGAGATTAATGCCAAACAACTTAAAGACAACCGATTGCCAATCCAAAATCTTGAGCATTTGAAAGCACAGTCTTTAAAAATACCTGACTCGACAGGCTATGATATTTTAGACAAACCACCTTACAAAAATTTTAAAAATTTTATCGATTATGTTAACTTTTTAAAGGAAAAATCTTCTCAAGGTGAGTACATCATTGAAATCAATGAGTGTGTAAAAATATTAAAGAAAGTACTAGAGACACATAAGAGTGATTTAACCCATTTTGAATTTGCTGAACTCGGGCGTTGTAAAGAGCCTCAAATAGTGGTTCTGGCTCTAAAGTTTCTGATTCAATGTTTAGGGCAGGATGAAGAAAAGCACATCATTGCTAACTATCAAGCCATTGAGCGATTTTCGGTGAAGCTCTTATCACATTTTGATACCACTATTTCTCTTGAAGCCGACTCAGCTTCCAATATTTACAATCTTTTACCCACTCTGCTGGAATGCTTGTTAGAGAGTATTGCAACGATTAATATTACCTCATCCTGTGGCATAGAATCAGGTATCCGCGCTTTGATTCCGCTAACTTTTATCATCTGCTCATTGAATGTGTTGATTAGGCGTGAGC
>Ga0100402_1007307_pt1 | contig 10705 bp, 8 predicted proteins | sample CryGeyme20150102_FD_80419 | JGI IMG/M metagenome (GOLD analysis project Ga0100402, IMG submission 80419) | Groundwater microbial communities from Crystal Geyser aquifers in Utah, USA - Crystal Geyser metaG 2015-0102 | ecosystem: Environmental > Aquatic > Deep subsurface > Groundwater | place...
TCCGCCGCTGGTGTTACTGAGGAAGTAATTGAAAGTGAACTGTCCGCCGCTACTGATATCGCAACCCTTACCACAATTGCTGAAAAATTGCTTAGTACTGCTGTAGCTGTAACTGAGTCTACAATTGATACTACAATTGACCCACTCGATATACAAAAAAGTCATGCAGTAGTAATCCCAGAAAGTGCGCCGAATGCCAGCATGGACATGTTTAAAAAGATACTGAACGCAGTTTAATTAACCGTTATACATGTAAGAAAACAACACGTACACTATAGTACAAAACTAAAGTTTCTCAGGAGGAACTAAAAATGGACGACAAAATTAGAGGTTATGTAGATGCTGCTCGTGCTGATATCACCAATATTCCGGAAGACATGATCGACATCTATCATGCACTTCTTGAAAATCAGGGTAGAGAACTCACACGAGTTGCAGAGCAAACCACCACTGCTAACATTGACCGTGTAGCTACTGTTTTCCTTCCCGCTATCAAAAAGCTGGCTCGGGATTCCATACTAAATCGTATTGTGGGTGTACAGCCTATTCCTGACCGTGTTGCTATCGTTCAGTTCTTGGATTACGTATACACCTCCGGAGCACTTGATCAAGCGGGTGGTGCTATTGCTGCTGGGTCTTCCGCTATTGACAATGTGTCCTTGGATTACTCCAATGATCCTGGTGAAGGGCAAAACATCACTTCTGCACTCGACTTCGTATTGCGTGAAGAGGGTGTCAAAGCTCGTCAGAGAAAACTTGCTGGTAAATGGACGTTCGAAGCTGGTGATGCATCTTCTAAACTAGGTGTTAACATCGAGCAGGAAATTACCAAAGCACTTTCCTCTAAGATCGTTGAGGAAACTAACTTTGAAGTACTGAATGACCTGTATGCTAAAGCTACTGGTAGCACTACTATCGCATGGACTGCTCCTCTGGTTGGTGATGCTCCTGACGTTAAAACCCGTAAGGAGAAAGAGCTCTTCTATGCTGTTGTAGACTGTGCTGCTGAAATTTACAACAAAACTCGTCGTTACCCGAACTTCGTCGTTTGTAATCCTAAGGTAGCTGCTTACTTCAAACGTTCTGGCGACTATGTTGCCCCTACTGCTGAAAAAGGCCAGGTTTCCTTACTCAAACGGCTGTTCGTTTCCGGTACTTTAAACGACGAATTCGCAGTTTACGTCGTTCCTAACCTTGCTTCTAACAAGATCCTGGTTGGTTACAAAGGCGGTAGCGAGATTGAGTGTGGTGGTATTTATGCCCCTTACATTCCGCTTATCGTTATGGACAGCTTCTACAACGTAGAAAACTGGTCGTGGATCAGGTCAGTTGGTTCTTTTTATGCAAAATCTTACCCAATGACCGACCTTTACGGTACTATTACTGTAAACTTCACCTAATTAGCACTGTAGTCTAGGTAGTTTAAAAAGTGGTAGCTATTTCTAGCTACCACTTTTTTGTTGATTTTATTTTCTACATCCAAGTCCAATTGTCTACATTTTTATCTTGCTTTTATCGATAATGCAAGTAATATGATAGCTGGTAAAGCCCATTAACACATGTTAGAAAATAAAACTAAAGGAAGTACATGGAACTGACTACTGAATTACAAAAAATATTACACAGCATAAACCCTAAAGCATACGGCCTTAGTTTAAAAAGTAAAAAAGAATTAAAAGAACGTATATTTAAAGTGACAAATTTTCTTCCTGAAAAGTCAGCTCTAAATCAACGCATATACCATATCTTAAATGATATAGAAGATATGCAGGTGTGTCATAACTGCAAAAAAGAATCAGCAAGATTTATATCAATGCACCAAGGGTATGCTCCTTACTGTAGTAGGATATGTGCTAATTCATGCCTGGATAAAAAAGAGACTACTCAACAAGTATGGATTGAAAAATACGGATCAAAAGAAGCTAGAGTAGAACACGTAAAAGAAGTACATAAAAAAGCTATGCTAGAGAAGACTGGGTTTGAATCAAACTTTCATAATCCTGAATTTCAAAAAACTTCTAATGGTGGGTTTTTTGCTTGGGATGAAAATACTAGGAGCAAAAGAAAACAGACATGTCTAGAAAAATATGGAGTGCAACATGTCACACAGTCACAGGAATTTAAAGAAAAAAGTAAACAAACTTTAGAAAACGCATATGAGAACGGACATTATATGCGTGATCCTAAAGTAATAGCTCAAAGAGAAAAAGAACTCTTTGACAAACATGGTGTGTCTAACATTGCTTATATTCCTTTTACTAAAGAAAAGAAAAGAAGTACATGTCTAGAAAAATACGGTGTATATAACCAATCACAAAGACATCTCACTAACATAGAACTATGGGAAGATGAATACTTTATAAGAAAAACTTTCTTGAATGAAAATGAAACGATTAAATACGATGAAATGATGCAATTTTTAAATTGTAAAAGCCCAAACATTATAAGAGAAAAATTTAAAAACTTAGAAATACCCTTTAAACACAGTATAGGGTACTCTAAATTTGAAGGGGAAATTAAAGAATACATTCAATCAATTATACCTGATGTCAACATCGTAGAACGCAACAGGACTATCACAAAACCGTATGAAATAGATTTGTATTTACCAGCATACAAATTAGGAGTAGAATTTCATGGACTGACTTGGCACTCTTTCGGCCACCAACCAAATAACGCATTTCTAGAAAAACAAAATAAAAATACACATAAAAATAAAGCGAATAATGCTAACGGTGCAGGTATAACCCTACTACAAATGTTTGAAAATGAATGGCATAACCCTGTAACACAGAAAATCTGGAAATCTGTTATCACTGCTAAATTAGGTTTGTGTACTAAATTATATGCTAGGAAATGCACTATTAAAGAAATACCTGTAACGGAAGCTAATATGTTTTTAAAAAATAACCATCTACAGCAATCTACATCAGGTAATACAGTTAACATAGGTTTAATACTGGGTAATAAACTAGTAAGTCTAATGACTTTTGGTAAATCTCGTTTCACTAACGAAGAGTATGAATTACTTAGGTTCTGCAATATACTAAATACATCAGTAATAGGCGGGTTCCCTAGACTACTAAAACATTTTATTATCATGTACAACCCTACGTCTATTATATCATACGCTAATAGGAGATGGAGTAAAGGTGATATTTATGAGAATAATGGTTTTGAGTATGTGTCAATAACAAATACAGGTTATTACTACTACCATCAATCAGATACAACAAAACTTTTTCATCGTATCAAATTCCAAAAGCATAAGCTCCATGCACTCCTTCCTAAGTTCGACCCTACCCTAACTGAAACTGAAAATATGTACGAAAATGGATATAGAAAAATATACGATGCCGGCCAACTGAAATATGTCCTTAGACTGTAGTTCTTGCACAGTAGACATTGACCTAAACTGTAAAAACATAGTAAACAAATGGATGTCTTCATCTTCTAAAAGGAGTTATAAATGAAAACGTTAGAAACGCTGTTAAAAATGAAAATAGAGACCAAAGATTTTACAGGTGCAAAAGTCGAGATATCACCTGACTTCAGAATTGCTGTTCAAAGTATTAATGAGAATGGGGTTCATATCATCGTCCATCCATTGAATCATAACGGTGACACTCTTGACCTGCTAGTTAAAGGTAACACGCTATCTCCGATTTAACTAAATTACAAACATGCCATCTTCTAAATAAAAGTATTTTATATTTTATGATAAAAACATAATTAAGAAAAATAGTTTTATTATAAAACATATAATAGCAAATATGCAAAAATTACTTTTGCATTTTAATTGAGTATAGGAGGATTGGTAATGGCTAGAACAAAAAGCCCTGTAAAAGGATCAGTAGCTTTTGTATGTGAGGAAAATGCAACAACCTCAATGTACACTGCGGAAGCTCTTCTTTTAACTAAAGCGCAATGGGAAATTATGGAAGCTGGTGGAACTTTCACCGGTGAAGTGGTTAAAGATAACGCTACTCAAACACGCTACGTCTCACTATTACAAGGTGTTGCGGAAGAAGTAATTGTCACTGACGCCTATGTAGGTATGGGTGATGCTGTAGTTAAAACATTCTCCCAAACATTTGTAGGGACACAAGTTAAACCAGGTACGTTGGTAGTAACGGCCGGTGCTATTACTGGAACAACTGATGTTAATGGTATTATCACTGGTGAAGGTATTATAGGGCTCGTAGTCAATGCCGCAGGTAAAACGACAATCACAGTCACTTTTGCGGTTGCTCCCGCCTTAGCTACTCCAGTCTTAGCTACGTTCAACGGTAGTATCGACGAATGTGCTATAGGCTCTATTTATGTAGAAAAGGGTGATGCTGTAGAAGTCACTTTTGGTACCACACTAACTGGTATTCCTGTACAGTACGATGGTTTTACAGTAACCGCGGACGATATTACGGGCACAGCGGATGCTGAAACAGGTGCTATTACAGGCACTGGTATTACTAGTGGTAGCATAACTACCGCTGGTGTACTTACAGTGACATTTGATGTTGCTCCTGCTCTAGATGTTCCTGTGTTAGTTTCATACACTAGAAATAGAGCATAATATCAACTTTCCAATATAACGAGGTATGACAATGGCTAGAAATGAAGGTCCAATTAAAGGTACTATCACACTTGTTTGTTCTGAAACTGCTGAGTCTTCAACATTTATTGCTGAGCCAATAACTGTTACTCACGCTCAATATCTTACACTGGAAGCTGGCACTCTCGAAGTTTCCGCTACCATTGCAGACGATGATTCCCAACCAATCAAATACTTTGCACCTGCTGTTACTACGGTTGGTACTCCGGTTGTTACTGGTACGCGACAGATGGGTCCTACTAAAGGTATGCTAGTGTTTGTAAATGATGATGATGCAGTGTCATCTTCTTACATCCTGGAGCCTTTGGTCCTTGACAAGGCTGATTATGATGCAGTGATTGGCGGCACATACTTAATCCAAGCAACTATGTTCACTGACAGTTTAGGACATAAATTCTTTGAAGCAACTGCAAAATTAATAGTCTAAAAGTAGTTCTGCTTAAATAAAAAACCCCGGTACGTATAAATACACGTACCGGGGTTTTGTGTTTTATACAGTAGTAGGTATTGCCTGCTTCTCAGGTAACACACGTACGCATAGAGGCTTTTTAGTTATACGTATACTGCTCATAATATTCTTATTAGGTGCTGTGATACCGTCAAAATAAGAATCAAGTGCACGTAGTATATTGTACACTACTTCGTCATGAATACAATGTTGTAATGATTGTAATGAATGAGGCCTTTGCATGAAGTACGTGTATACATCAGACGTATGCATAGTACGTACCCCTACGTCATTTGCTATTTCAAACCACTCCCAGCTATCACTAAATGTACATCTATTAAGCACTTCAGGAACTACAGGGTTTAATATAAACTGAGAATTAACTAGCGAGCAGTTATACACCAGTGTAGCATGTAGTAACGTACCTATAAATCGTCTATATGCGGCACTAGAAACTGTAGTCCTGTACTCTTCATTTACATACAAATACTTCCCTGAATAAGGACCTATATACAATATACACTCCCCATTCTCTGTGTATAAGAACACGATATCGTTGTCACGTATAATTTGAAGATGAATGTTAGAATTTTCGTGCACAACTGCACGTATTAACACATCTGACATTTACGCTCCTTCATTCATCATGGCTAAAAACTCATCTTCATTTAGCAACGAAGTGTTAAGTTTTTTAGCTTTTTCTAATTTCGAACCAGCTTTATCACCTACCACTAAATACGTTAATGTCTTAGTAACTGAAGAAAGGACACTTCCGCCTTTTGAAATTACAAGGGCTTCTGCTTCTTTCCGCACAAGGTTATTGAAAGTTCCTGTAAACAAAAAGGATTTACCTTTAAGTACTTCGAAGCTACTGCCAAATGGATTAGTATATAGTCCTGCATGTGGAAAGAAATTATCGATTAAGTTGAGAACTTCATTTTTATTATTGAGAAAATACGAGCTAAGACTATCAGATATAACCCCACCAATATTTTCTATTGCTAGCAAAGGATCAATGTCTTCAGCCGCCCTAAAAATGGCGTGGATGTCCCCAAAGTGGTCAGCTAAATCTCGGGCAGTTGTTGAACCCACATTAGGGATACCTAATGCATATATGAGTCTAGGTAACGTCATTGCAGCCCGGGATACTTTCACAGCATTTAATAGGTTGTCAGCTTTACGCTCTCCGAACCTATCAAGTTCTAGTAACTGAGACTTATTTAAAGTGTACAAATCAGCAAATGTTTCTACTAAGTTGTACTCAATAAGCTGATCGAGTATCTGTGAACTGAGCCCGTCTATATTTGCAGCGTCTCTTGATACATAATGGCAAAATAACCTTAGTAGTTTAGCAGGACATTTGTCGTTAACACAGCGAATAAATGTGATATTGTATACTAGTGCACTATTACATTCAGGGCAATGACGCGGGAGGGTAATGTCACTGACATTATTAGGCCTGTTCGCTACATCTACACTAACAATTTCAGGAATTACGTCTCCTGCCCGGTGCACATAAACAAAATCATTTATCATTACACCTTTACGTTTTATCTCAAGCCTATTGTGTAACGTTATTCTTGACACAGTAGTCCCTCCAACATCGACAGGAGTAACTACAGCAACAGGAGTCAGAGTCCCAGTTCTACCTACCTGCCATATGCAATCTACAACTTGTGTATACGCTTGCTCAGGGGCGAACTTATAAGCTATAGCCCATTTAGGACTGTTACTCCTAAACCCTAATTTTTTCTGCTCAACAAAATCATTGACTTTAATTACGAGCCCATCAATTGCATACGGTAGTAGGTGGCGTGTCGAATCAACTTCCTGTATGTATCTATGCACTTCTTCAATAGTTTTACATACAGCATACTCAGCAACATTAAACCCCCATTCTTTTAATTTATGTAGAACGTCTTCTTGCGAGGTGAATTCTATACCTTCGTATTCACCGAGAGTATATGCAAAGAATGATAACTCCCTATCTGCTGTTATCTTAGCATTGATCTGCTTTAGTGACCCGGAAGCTAGGTTACGGGTGTTTGCATATACAAGTTCGCCTTTTTGCGAGAGTGTGGCATTGATGCGCTCAAACACGGACTTCAGCATGTACACCTCACCTCTAATCTCAAAACGAGGTATGTTAGCTGGAATTTTAATTGGGATATCTCGAACAGCTAGTGCGTTAGCTGTCACATTTTCACCTATTAGTCCGTCACCTCTGGTTGACGCAGTAGTCAGCACACCATTAATGTAGAGTAATTCTAGCCCTAACCCATCAATCTTGTGCTCAACTACTGTGTGCGTTGATGTATGGTTTGACATGAACTTGTCAACATCTTCAGCGGTAAAAACGTCCTGAATACTTAGCATAGGTTTACTTCGAGTTATTTTGCTAAAACCTTCAGTCAGAATCGCGCTACCTACAGTTACGGTAGGGGAAGTAGCTTCGTAATACTCAGGATGAGCTTCTTCTAACTTGCGCAACCTACGCATTTTTTCATCGTACTGTGTATCACTAATAGTAGGTGCACTGAGAGCATAATATTTAAAATTATGTATTTTTATTTCGGCACGTAGATTATTAATCGTCTGTTTTATTGACATATTTTCCACAAGTTAAACTAATAGTTTATTAAGTATATCAACCGTTTCAATTTCACATAAACTAGTTTTCATACTACTAATCACATAGGGGATATCAAACACTGTGACTAAATGCGACACCTGCGTACCCATAGCATGCAACCTATTCAACTCCTGACGTGTTGACGTATTAATGTTAGAACATATACAATTAGGATGCATATCAAAGTCTTTCAATACACTACGTCTAGTATTTATAGCAAATGTGCACCAAGCGTTCCCTTCTCTTTCCAAAATACTAATATCCCACCCGGGTTCCAATACATCAATTGTCCGTAGCTCTTTAACCTCTGCACTATTGATGTATTTCCAATGATCAACATCATTAACTGCAAGTGCTAACAATAGACCAGCTGATGCGTAGCATTCTCCATTGATTATGTGTACATGTTCTGGAAAATGTGACTTCAACATATTTTGAAAACTGCACGTAATGTAGTTAGCTACCATCTGTGAATGTGCTACTATATCATTATATACAGGAAATCCTTGAGAAGTGCAAGATAAAAAACCCAATATATGTGAAACGCTGCCACTTGCATCAAATAAGTTTAACATGTCAGCCACGCTGATCTTACGTGTGAATGTGAAAGGTAATTTGATGACTACGTGACGAACTAATTCTGCCTGTTTATCAGGTGACATCTTAGAAAATACACTTTTTGCCTCAAATATACTACTATTCCATAGAGCTAAAGAATTTGAAGCTGGGCGTTTAGATTTATAAATAAACGCACCTAACACAGCCGCACTCACATAGAGCTGTTTATGCATGTCCAATTGCTCATTAACGTACGAGCGCCACAGATTCGTATTTATGATGTTCATATAACCTAAGCCTTTAGAATAGTGTCTTTGAAAAGTGCTATCCAATATATTTAGATATAAGGTATGCCCCCATACCTTTTTTGATTAGTGCGTCAAAATTATCAATATAAGTATGCTCAGCTCCGTCTAATGACACACACTTAATCTGATCACGTGTTAACTCAACACCTTCAGTATTTAGCATTATTACATATTTAGCTGAATGTGTAAAGACGTACCCATTGTAACTTACTATTTTTGGAAACGTTATACCTACACCATCACTATCGTTTAATGCTATTTCTCTTAGTAATGTAGGATGTCCTCCTATAATGGTTAATTTATTAATAATCAGAGGGACTAGATGTGCTGTTCCGTTAACTTTGATGTTGGCTGATGCTAACGTTGAGGTGCATGCTCCAAAAGGAAAATCAGAGAAAGAAGAAAAAACATTACCCTCACTTGTATTAACACTAAATACGTATTCGCATTTTACTGTTACTGTCTGTTTAAGTAAGAAATGAGTATACGTACCAGAATCATCGTATAAAAAAGCACCTCCTGCAATGGAATGTGATACTGGATTTTTACCACTCAATACTTTCATCCATAACCCGAATGAAGGGAAAATCGCTAAAGCTTGGTAAGAAATACCAGCTGATAAAAGAATCTCCGGATCATTTGTTCCAAGAACTATTGTGTATACTTCGAGAGGAAATTCAATTGAAACAGGTGAATTAACAACGGTAGTATTGGCTGTTACTGTCTCTTTGACGCTATCTATGATAGCGTCATAGATAGTATCCAATAGATTCTGACTACTGGTCATACCAGCTAACAAGTACCCATCAATTTTCACAGCATCACTAGTACCAGTACTAGCTGTTTCGGTACCATCACAAAAAATAACATCATAAGGAGCTTGACATGATGATAAGTAACTCCTGAACTCATACATATCAGGAGAATACGAAAATTCTCTTGACACTTGATTAATCCCACCAATCCCGTGCGTTACTGAGCTAATAATGACATCGTCAAATTTCCATTTTTCATCTCCATTAGCATCTTGTACTTTTGAATATGAATTACTTAACAGTCCTCTGTCATATGTGATGCTCACACCTTTAAGTAGTATCGATTGCGTTCCTGGTGACCACGCTCTATTGTTAACCCACTGTTCTTCTGACTGTTGAGTAAAAGTTGAATACTGGAACTGTTGTTTACCAAATAAGACCCCGTCACAGTACATGTACTCTTCTGGGTTTAATGCGTTTATAAAATAAAATAAATCATCAGTCTCCTGTGGATGAGCACTTCCCTCAGAAAACAACGTGGTATTCACTATATTAGCACTAGGTGCATACTTTACTATTAATGAACCTCTTCTACTTCTAAGAACCTGGTGACGGAGTCCTGTTGTCATTGAGGTTAGTATATTGTATCCTATGTCTGAAAATAACATGTCAGTATTAGCATACATACCGCTTGAATATATCTGGTTCTTGTCAGAAGTTACTACATTATTGACTATACTAAATGTAAAACTAGGAGGCTTATATAGCATCAATGCAATTAACGTAAATCCAAGAAACATACCTGGGTCAAATAATACAGGATATGCAGTATCATACCCAAATACATGATATGCTTTAACCATTGGTCTAGCATACTCACCATGATCACGTAAGAAATTTCGCGGATTCTCTATTACTTTACGTATAATTTCAGATGATCCAGGCATAGTAAGACTAACAGGGTATGCTAATGAGTATACATATGGTTTGTATGTGTCTATAGCAGCAATCTCTATGTAGTGCATGTCATTATCGTGTTCATTAGGATAGATATTGACATTTGGAGCAATGCAGATATTAGCAGTACTAGTAGTAGGATATATAGGGTTACCTATAGGATCATCAGATGCTCTAATTTGCGTATACACGTTAGTGCTCATAGCCACTCTAGGAACTGCGGTTACGACTGATGTGTTACCTTCAATAGAAGTTTCAGTTCTTTCCTCCACCATAAAGTTGTTAGAGCCAGAATACGTATCCGTATTAAAAGGAGGACACACAACATTCCGCATGTTGTAGCGTTTATATTGACTAGTAAAGTACATATTGCCAGGGTAGTATGTACTATACTGACCGAAGAAAGCATAGCTTACAAACCCGACAGTCGGTTCA
>Ga0100402_1007313_pt1 | contig 10701 bp, 8 predicted proteins | sample CryGeyme20150102_FD_80419 | JGI IMG/M metagenome (GOLD analysis project Ga0100402, IMG submission 80419) | Groundwater microbial communities from Crystal Geyser aquifers in Utah, USA - Crystal Geyser metaG 2015-0102 | ecosystem: Environmental > Aquatic > Deep subsurface > Groundwater | place...
AGGGGCGGGAGAGTTAATAAAATAAATGTATTATACTTAGGCAAGTGTGTGGGGGGGGGGGGGGGGGGGGGGGTGGGGAAGGACGGTGATTGCGCGGATGGCGAAAGAAAGGGGCACGTCGGCTGCAAGATCAGGGTTTTAACGATCGATTGCGCTCATACTGTATGCGTATTTAAAAGTCGAATGTCAACGGCTTGCTGGCAACGTTGCTGAAGCGATGACTGCTATATTTTTTGTTCACCGAATTGAGATCGGGAGAGGCGGCGGATTTCTCTTCCAAGAGAGCACGGGCCACAGGAGCGACTTCTTCTTGCGTGTATTCCGCATACTCGAGAAGAGTTGGGCTCCAAGGATGGCGTCCAGTAGCGTGACGCGCCAAAAAGACAGAGGCTGCTGCCAATTGGCTTGGTAGGTAATTCAACATGGCATAGGAATGGAGGGTTCCGTCCAACAAGTAGCACGCCAAGTGTGTCGTTTCACGGTCGGCATGACCAGCCTTCAAGTATCTGACCAAGAAGGTGTGGGCACTGGGTTGCGTGATTTTGTATTCCAAAGTACGTAAGATCTGGGTTTCCATTTCGATAATCTGAAAAATGAAACACGAGAGTCGAAAGGTTAAAACACATATACTGGAGTAACAAGAGATAACATCACACATCACAAAATACTTACGTCGACACGACTGTAGGCATTGTCACAAATGTACACCAGTTCGCTGACACAGGGAGGATAAATTTCCTCGTACTTGGTGGCGAGCAAAAGACAACTGACTCCAACCAGTTGCAACTTGGAGCGGGAAACCTCTTGACGTTCCAAGTAACGATCAGTGAGGTTAATGCACAAAAAGAGAGTTTCGGGTACGAGCTTGAACTTCATGTGAACTTCCACCAACCAGTCGATCAAGATGGACCGCATTTTTTCGGTGATGTGAGTTTGCTTGGTATCTATGTAATGAGGCAAGACTTGAGTCAATCCTTCCTTCGTCTTGAAGAGATCGTACATATCCTGAACGTAGTCAGTGGCACAGAGAGGATCTTCCTTGCAACGATCGTCAATGTTGTCGATTTTTCCGTTGTACTGGTAACTTTCAGGATTCACATCGTTCGTTGGTTGCTCTGATGTTTGCATGGGAACTGTCGTCTTGATCGAAGTCTTGTTGAATCCAAATGTCGGAAGGAGAGGTTTGCGTTGTTCCTTTTGGTCATCGTTGGTGGAAGTACTCGTCGTGCGTCCGAATGTACTGTAGGTCCGACTTTGAGGAGGCTCCGCCACGACGATTGGGGCTTGGTTCGAGTTCTTCAATTTCTTGGAGTTGTCGGCGTGCATACGAGACTTGCCGCTATTGGCAATATTGCCATTGGCGTTCGTTACATCCTGCGAGTATTCGGAGATAAGATGGATACGAGTGTGAGGCAAGTTACAAGTTCAGTTGAAGCTTGTTGAAGCGAACATCACAGGATAATTAATGACACTATCCACAAGACGTAACAACAAGATGCAAATAAAATCAAAACGTACCCGTCCAAAGGCACGACGACCAAGAGAGGATCCATTAGTGGCGACGGGCTTGGTGACTCCGTTGAGATTGCTGTAGTTTTGGCGCTGGAACATGGTGAATAACTATTGATTGATAATTTAGTTTGGCTGGTCTACGAAAAGGAAGAGAGAGAAACAAGTGCGATGATTCTCTAATTCGTGCAAAAGGATGTTGTTGTTGATTTGTGCGAACAAAGATGTTATCGCTCATTTTTTGCTTTTTGAGCGATCGGCTTGTTTTTGAAGTGGTGATGCACAGAATTTCGCCGTGCGTTTTTAAACTTGACCTTAGTATTTTTCAAATTGAAATTAATCCCGTTCGGGATTCTTGCTTTGTACCCGTACTCGGTACTACGAGTACCCCGTATTATTTATTTTTTAGAATACTGACTGGACTGGTTATTAAGTCTGCCTGGAATACAATGATAGAGGTTCTTCGGGGATATCTAAATTGAAAAAAAGACAACTTGCTTCCACTCAAGTCACCTTACCTTGAAGCTAGTAGTGAAGAATTTCAATTTAAAAGAAAGATGCGACCACAGAACAGCGCTCTACTGCTGAGCCGCGGAAGCAACAATTCGTTTTGCTTTTTACAAAGTTGTTTCAAAATAAAACAAATAACCGTAAGTCAAAAGCTACTTACTTCAGACTAATAGACTAGTGAAATTCAATATAGAATCTTATGTTGAGCTCTGCATGTAACCGCTCCTGCACAGTTGCTCCGCTGGTCCTCCTAATAAAATCTCGCTGCTCGCTCTAAATATCCCCATTTTATTTACCGCCCGCGTGTTTACGTCATCATTTTCTCATCTTACGTAACAGGTAGTACTGTACTAATTTCCATTGATTGAGTGCACACTTTCCTCGATCTTAACTTTGCATTAATTAACAGCACTTCGGAAATACTCCGGAGTAATCATCATACAAGTAGAGGTCTGATAATAATATTATAATCTACCTGGTGGTCTAGTATTAATTAAGATTAATCTGCCGCCACATCCAGTGCCTGCCGAGTACACAACCAGACAAAGCGATGCATTGTTTGTACTTTCGCAGATCACTTGAACCATACTTATCCGATAGAGACTGCTATTAATAGCAGTAGCAAACAATGAGAAGAATAGGTACTAGCCATGTTCAACTACTGCTGTTGTTGGTAGTTGCCTTTCTTCCGTCGACATCTGCCTTTACTGCTGCGCCTTCGTCGTCCTTTCATCGTGTTCGAGCTTTGAGCCAGCGCAGCAGACACCAAGATCTCAGCAGTGGTTCTACAACGCAGATTCAAGCTGCTTCCAATAGGGATAAAGATGACTCGACGGCTGTGGGAGCTGTAGAAGCATCCAAAGAAGAGTTGGCAATTTTTGAAGACTTTACTAATTTCTTGTTGGCCAAACAAGCAGAAATCATTAATCAGGTAGAAGCCTTGGACACCAAAAGCAATGCTAAATTTACTCGTGATGTTTGGGGCATTATGGAAGACATGCTCGATGGTGGGACAGCAGCAGATTTGCCCAAAGTAGGAGCAGGAGGTATTACCCGTGTTATTCAAGGTGGAAACATCATTGAAAAAGGTGCTTGTTCCTTGACGGTGATTCAGAATGGCGTGCTGTCCCCCGAACGAGCCCGGGCTATTCGTGCGCGACAACCCAAAGAGGAAGATGATGATGACGACGACGATGAAGATGAGTTTCTGATTGGATCGGGAGATTTTTATTCGGCGGCAGCCCTCAGCATTGTCTTTCATTCTCGGAGTCCCATGGTACCCACATTTAGATCCGATGTTCGTATCTTTCTCGTCCAAGATGTGTCGTCGAAGGAACGGACTCGACCCGTTATGGCGTGGTTTGGAGGCGGCGCTGATCTAACGCCCTACTATTTGTTTGATGACGATATCAAATTCTTTCACAACGTGTACAAGGACGTGTGTGGATCTAATGGACAGGACTACGCTGCCCTGAAAAAGTGCTGCGATGATTACTTTTATTTGCCAGCAAGGTCCGAACACCGTGGTACGGGAGGAATTTTTTTTGACGACATGGAAGCCGACGAAGATGGAGTCTTCGAGTTTGTCCAGGCGGTGGCGAATGCATGGATGCCATCGTGGTTGCCCATTGTGGAAAAGCGTCAACCTCTCTCGTATTCCGAAAAGCAAAAACACTGGCAGAAGCTACGTCGGGGGCGATATTTGGAATTCAATTTGTTGTACGACCGCGGTGTTAAATTTGGTCTTCAAACAGCTAATCCAAGAGTCGAGGGTGTCATGGTATCTGCGCCTCCCGAAATAGCTTTTGAGTACAAACATGAAGTAGAAGCAGGCAGTGAGGAGGAGCGATTACTCGAGATCCTCAAAAATCCCATTGACTGGACCGAAAAAAGATGGTGAGCTATTATAAGCGATACATAATTCTTTGCTATCAAAGTATTCCAAAATGATTCACAAAGTAGACTTCTTACAACTTTTTGCCACGCCCCTGTCTTCCGCGAGAGACAGACCACTCCTCATAGCTTTCGCCTCGTTGCTTTCCACACCTGAATTCTTTGTTTCATTTGCAGGTAAGACTTCAAGATGGCTGTTGTCTGTTTGGCCCTCAATGAGATTCTCATCATCGTCTACTTCTCTCAGATCTATGAATATGCACGAAAGGCAGAAAACTGAGCTTGGTATCCCTGTACTTGTCTTCCTGTCCACGGAAGTATGAATCGCTATTAATGGTTCGCGAATTTATCCAACGGTGCAGTAGTGATTGTTTATGAGTACAGTAAACTAATCCCCCTTTTTTCACACAACCCCACACGTAAAAGTGGTAGCTAGCGCTAGAATCCTGCAATGAATAAAATATTTTTTAACTCTTCATTATTTTGTCTCATGCTGCTTTTTGCTTTTGCTGAGCATGGACAAGCCCACAAATCCAACCCCAAGCAAGGCCACTACGGTACCACTTGCCAATAATTTGTTGGAAGCCAGCTGGTTGAGCAGGCTTGGCATTCCACGGGATTTGCCATTGATAACTGGAAGTTGCTCTCGAAGCTTGATGAGATCCGGTAAACTGTCCACCACAACTCGTCCCGAATTACGGACATCCGAAGGCGACGGAAAGGTGGACCCGTAGACGAGGGAAATGACTCTGGACCTCGATTTTGGAAGCGTTAATCGATCCCATGCACGGACCAAGTCGTCTCGCTTGAGTTTTTCAATAGCATACGCCAATGGTTTAGAATTGTCCCACGGCAAGTCCGAGTCTGTTCCGCCCGTTACCAGAACCTCTGGCGCATACCGCCGAATCTTGCTGTAGTGATTGCTTACTTCAGAACCCAGTTTTTGAATTGGCTTGAGCATCTTGGTTTTTAGTGCCTTTGCGTGATCCGAGATTTCAGATTCTGGAAAATTTTGAAGGGTATTACGAAATTCTTCCATAAAGGTATCAATCCGTTTTGCCACCTCATCCGGGGCTACTTTCTTGCTTAAAACATTCACAACAATCCCATCCACCGGGGTCACGCTAGGAGTGTTTCCTTCCCTCATCGGTCCTGGCGATGCAAAGGCAAGATCGTAGTAAGAATGGACAATGTAGCCCAACTGCTGCTTTGTCCGAAGCTCATCAAAAAGAGGCTCTTGAAGAATGTGACTGATCAAACGCAGAGACGCCGTACTTTCGAGACTCTCTGGGAGTGACATTTTCTCCCCTTTGAAACCAGGAATATCGGATTGGTATCTGTACATCAACAGTGATGCGTCGGGTAAGAATAAACGAATGATTATAAAACAATGATGCCTGGTACCAAAGCTCTCGACGGCAACTTACGTGACAACAACCGACCCGTTCTCTTCCGTCGGATTCTGGCTAGGAAAGTGCAAGTGCGTATCGCCCAGAGGCAGACGCCGTTCCAATGGACCAGGAATCCACGCATCGTTACTCTTGCTGGTAACTGGCTCAGAAAGCAGACGAGCATTATTGACGAGCTTGGACGCATCGGCGAAAAAAGCCTCGGCTTGTTTGGCAGAAACATTTCCCGAATACAAGCAATCGACAGATGTTTCCGCATAACTGAGCAAATTGTTGTGATGCTGCTTGGCCGATTCTAGCGAAATAGTATGGGCCGTGTCGAGCGATGCTTCAATTCCGTATTCGTTGGACGCCAAAAGAAGATCACGATAGTACATGGCAATGGAATCAGCACGACGCGACTGGAAATAGGTAGACAAACTTCGGATGACACGATCTTTAGCATTCGTCAAATACGTATCTTGCAGGTACGAGCCATTCAAAAATTCCTTCAACACGACCAATGCCAGATCTGGGAGACGGTCGGAAAAGCCTCCAAGCGAGAGCTTAATGCCCGCCGAGGTCATTGATAGACTCCAGTGCAACCCAGCCAGGTCCGCATCGTATGTTTCTTGCGCCATGTGTTCGGCAAACATACCCGATAGCAATGAGGAATGAACAGCAGCACTGTTATCGTACTGCCAAACTCCACCTTTACCAATGATGTTTTCCACAGCGGCATTTCTCAAAAGGAATGTCATGGATGCTTTGGGAAGGGCGTATCGATCGTCCAAACGATGCCATAAGCGTCCAATAGAATTCTGCACGATCAAGTTGGGCGGATCAATCTCTTTTTCAATGCGGGGTCCATGCTTGGCTTCTTCGGGCAGTTCGTCGCAGAGTTCTAGTGAACGCGGAATGTACCGATTGGGTTTGGGAAGATGTAACTCGTCGTGATTGATGCGACCGCAACTGTTCACAGCAGATCCTTTCCATTGCTCGATCTGCTCTTCTTCGAGCGTGCTGGTATAATAATCAATGCCGTACCATGGTTCCGTTTCCTTTGTAACCTTGATATTATTTTTAGCTTTGTTGCTGTTGTCGTTATTGTTGTGCAGTTCTTCCATTTCGTTCCAGGCCTCGTGACTGCATCGTTCGATGATGCAATTACTGGGCACTAAACGAGAAGCAAAGTCGACTATATCATGTAATGGCAGTGTCGATTCATCTTCGTTCAGCATACTACCGTTGCTTAAACATTTGTCGGGACCATTGACCAAAATACTTCCCACGAGGCTCGGTGCAAACTCGTAAACGCCACCCGGAGATTGTTGATGAAAAAAGATGCGTCGCAATGCCGCTACTTCTCCCCAAATGGTTCGCAATTGATGTTGCATATCACTGCTGTTTCCTTGTTGCAGTGCTTGTTCTTGTTGTTGTGCCTTGAAAGCTGTTTGATAAATTAATCGACAGTGTGCAAAAATGACATCGGCTACTTCTTTCCATCGTTCTTCTCCTTTTTCTGTCAAATTCATTTCGACTTGAAACAAACAAAAGTCGGGTCCACTGCTGCGTGGTCCCGCCATCAAACTGCTGAGGAGACCGTGATTTTGCAAGACGGCAAAGGCTGATCCGGGTCCCTCGTGTCCCAGCAGGTGGCTCAAAACATGGACGGGAGATCGATCCGGATTGTGTCGATCGGAAGGAACGGGAAACATTAAACTCACCTTGCGAAAACTTTTGAGTGGATTGGTCGTTAGTAGAATGGGCCATCTGCCGCCACTAAGAGCTTGTTGATGCTTGGGTTCAAAAACGGGTCGGTAGGGTGGCACCGGTTGATGATAGGCATAATTAGGTAGATCTTGGGCAGCTTCATGTACGGCCAATTCGGCTGGTGTCATGTTGGTCACATCTTCGGGAAAATCCCGAGCCCGGAGTGGTGCAAATTTTTCTACCACATAATTTTGTAATTCGTCCAATGATTGCGGACCGGCCACGACCACCATGACGCGATCCGGTGTGTAATGTTTCCGATGAAAGGCCAGTAGCGTTTCTCGCAGTCTTTCCAACGTTTCTTCGTTGTTCGAGGGCAACGTCATGGCATTTCCCGTGGTAAATTTCGTATAATAATGATGTGGATCTCCCAGTGCCTTTACTATTTGAAGCCGTCGTCGACTATCGGCGGTCAAATTTTTGCTATTTTCCGAATCGACCGCTTGAACTTCCCGGCCCGTACCACTGGCAGTAAAGAGTGGTGCCACAAAGAACTGAGCAAATCGGTCCAGTGCGTCGTTGCCAAACTCTGCCAGCACTTCAAACTTGTACGTTGTCGTGTGGAGACTCGTACTGGCATTGGACCGTCCACCATGATTGCTCAAAAATGCCTTGTACCCATTTTCATCGGGATACCTTTCGGAACCCAAAAAGAGACAATGCTCGACAAAGTGTGCCACACCGGGCATAGACCGCGGATCGGCACCAGCTCCCGTATCCACAACCGCCGACGCTGCCAATGTTTTCGATTCCTTGTCGTGTACCACAGTACATCGGACACCATTGGGCAATTGAAAGGAACGATACGTACGCCAATCGGATTGACCCTTGATGGTGCCAGGTAACGGTGTAATCTGTACCGCAGTGCCTGTGCCTGTGCTGTCGTCGGTTGGTTGTCGTTGTTCGTCATCATTATTGGCAGTTACAGTACGAGTAACTGTCGTTGTCATGACTGATGAATAAATAATGATTGATCTGATGAATGCAACGGTGTTTGTGGTGCTGGCTAGTCTAGCTAGTAGCCTGCTGGATTTGGGTTTAGACGGTGGTTGTTGACTTCGTAAAACAGACTATTATTACTATTATTATATCATGATGATGTGGTGTTCGGTGTAATCGAGTAGTCTAGCTAGCTCTACGCTAGTAGTAGTAGTAGTAGTAGGTCTACTAGCTAGCTAGCAGAAGTAGTATGGTACTACTACTATTAGTAGTCTAGCTAGACCCTAGTAGCAGAGAATTGATCGGTTTTGTTCGGTGGCATGCAAGGGAGGAACAATTTGATCCCCGGGTGGTCAGAAAGAACGGAAGATTGAGATTTCTATCTACTGGTAATATTGATATCTTGCCATTCGAAAGTTGAAAAATAATAATTGGGCAACCACAAAATGGACATGATTCATGATTGCAGCGCAGCATCCGTTTTTATGTACTTGCAAACCGCAGCCAACTGTAGGTGGTGTACTTGGCAGGCACCGAGAACTCGAGTCAACTACTTTTATTATTATTATTACTCGGAGTCTTTGTTTTCCATTTTGCTTCAATGAAATACGTTACTAGTACTGTAGTTGTTGTTTGTTGTTGCAACATGGCTGATTGCTGAATTCTTCAACGACCTATTGTGGTAAAACCCGTAACGACATTCACTTTCTCATTTTTCGCGCGCCCTCCATTTTATTGAAAGAATGACTTATTACGACCCCCAAAAATCATCATCGCCACCGCCGTTGTTGTCCACTGCATCATCGTCAACATCTGTTCTGGGCAAGATGAGTTTCATGGGACCCATAACAATTGTTACGTCTGGCATTATATCCAATACTGCATCGGGTTCTCCTTTGGATAATTTGTTGCGACATTTTTGGACCAAATCGGCAAACAGTTCTTCCACAATGGGTACACAAGCCGATCCTGTCATGAGTTGTTGCGGTTCTAAACGAACATTGGTACCGGCAAAACGGACCATATCTCCTCCCGTTACTTCGATATCTTTCAATTGTACTTTGTTACGAGGACCATGTGAAAAAGGAAACACAGTCAACGATATTCGACGGTATCCACCATCAGCACATTCCATACATTCGTCCAATGCTTCTTGCACGGCCAATAATCCCCACGGTTTTTGTTTTTGTTGTTGTTGCGATTGCGATGATGACGACGGCACTTGCAGTTGTTGTTGTTGTTGTTGGGTCGTACGATTCGGAAAGAAGTATCCCTGAAACCATGCTGGATTACTATCGTGCAAACAAATAACTCCGAATCCACTTGTGACTTGTTGACGTGGTGTCAATTGACTGACATTGAGAAATGTAGTCTCAATGGTGGGAAGTGTACATTGTTTGCGTTTGACGCGAGTCCAATCCAACGGCAATTCTTCTCTTTTTGGTGATGGCTCCTGTTGTTGTTGTTGTTGTAACATGTTTTTATTGGCGCTGTCGCTTTTGTCATTTCTGTTGGCTGAATTTGCTGCAGCACTGTTATCATGCATGCGTTTCCTTTTGGACGATGCCTTGGTCATCCAACCACCTTTCGCCATCATCATTATTTGTGTGTGTGTGACATTATACACAGTAGTGTTCGTGTCAGTCATGTGCGGCAAATCAACAGAGAATAAACAACGAAACAAGCGATCAAGACGGGAAAAAAGGGGGGGAGGGGGGAAGGAGAAACTATCAAAAGAATTATAGATATGATGGAATTTGATAGTCTCCAATATCAAGTTCATTTTTTGTTCTGGCTGTTCTTGGTTTTCTTGGAACCTTTATCCAACTTACCATCATCAACAGTATTCTCCAACGACTCCTGCTTCTTCGACAACTTGCGTTTGTTGCTAGCAGGAGAAGCAGCATCATTGCTCGTCTTGGCAGCAATATCTTTGTTTGGAATTCCCAGGTTCGTCTTCTCCTTCTTCTTCTTGTTGGTGACTGGCGAGGATGAACTTGATGCTGCTACTGTTGTTTGTTCTTCCGGTGGCAGTTGTAGTAGTAGTAGTAGATCCTTTGAAGATGAATCAACCACAGTATTATTAGTTATCCAATTATTTTTCATCCATTCGGTAGCAATCCGATCACTTAACGTCGCCGCGGATCCTTTCCCCGATTTGTTCAGAACCGTCGTAGCATGTTCGGATAGTATATTCGCATGAAAAAATCGTGCCAAAAAAGTAGAGGCAGATAATTGTTGTTGTTTCATAATTTGAGCACATTTTTCAACCAGTAGTGGTACTACCAGTGCTGCTGCCTCGTTGGACGTGTTACTACTGTTGTTATTGTTGTCATTGTTGACATCCAACATGGAGGCTACGACAGTGCTATTGTCCATTACCAATTTAAACAAACCCTTCTGTATGCCTTCTGGTAAGGCAGGAAAGGCTTCAACAGGAGTACGACGACTTCGACAGGACATGGTGCAAAAATAGTAATAACGATAATATTTATTATACTAACAGTACGGTAGTTCTAGAGTAGGCAGGATGAATCGATTACCACCAGCCAGTGCATATTACTAGAGTATTATATAGAAAAAGGGACCCAAGTCTCCTTTCCGGGAGTATAGGGTTCGTAACCCAAGTACATGAACCTACAGGGTTACCCTATACCCCTCAAAATCGCAGAGGTATCCCTAGTACACA
>Ga0100402_1007319_pt1 | contig 10693 bp, 5 predicted proteins | sample CryGeyme20150102_FD_80419 | JGI IMG/M metagenome (GOLD analysis project Ga0100402, IMG submission 80419) | Groundwater microbial communities from Crystal Geyser aquifers in Utah, USA - Crystal Geyser metaG 2015-0102 | ecosystem: Environmental > Aquatic > Deep subsurface > Groundwater | place...
ACGAAAAACACCTGCGCTCCATTTTCCCCGACGAGCATCCAGGGTGCTTCACTTATCACACCCGTTTGAAAAAATGGATCTGGACGACATTCCACACCTACCAGTGGGATCTCAATTACCGTAACCCGGAAGTCTTCAACGCGATGGCTGAGGAAATGCTCTTTCTCTCAAACGTCGGCGTGGATGTGTTGCGGCTCGATGCCGTGCCTTTCGTATGGAAGCAAAAAGGCACGACCTGCGAAAACCTGCCCGAAGCGCATCGCGTGATCCAGGCATTCAATGCGGTAGTGCGGGTTGTCGCGCCGGGCATGGCGTTCAAATCCGAAGCCATCGTCGCACCCGATGAGATCGCCAAATACATCGCACCCTCTGAGTGTCAGATCTCCTACAACCCGCTGCTCATGGCGCTGCTTTGGGAATCGCTCGCCACTCGTGAAGCGCGCCTGCTCACCCATTCCATGAACAAACGCTTCCAAATCGACGACGGCTGCGCATGGGTGAACTACATCCGCAGTCACGACGACATTGGTTGGGGATTCGACAACACAGACGCCGAAGAACTCGGCATCAACCCGCACGACCACCGGCGCTTTCTCAACAACTTCTACTTCGGTAAACACGAATCCAGCTTTTCCGAAGGCGAGCCCTTCCAAGAAGATCCCGTCACCGGTGACGCACGCGTTTGTGGAACCACCGCATCACTCGCCGGGCTTGGCCGCGCCTTGAAGCTCGAAGACGAAGAAGAGATCGAGTTCGCACTGCGCCGCATCTATCTCATCCACGGCGTCATTTTCACCATCGGTGGCATTCCTCTCATCTACCTCGGTGATGAAATCGGCATGCTCAACGACCACTCCTACCGCGACAACATCGAGAAAGAAGGAGACACCCGATGGCTACACCGTCCCAAATTCGACTGGCAAAAAACCGAGCGTGTGGCAGACGAATCGTCCGTTGAATTCCGCATCCATAACGCCCTTCGCAAATTGACCTTGTTACGACTCAACAACCCGGCCCTCGCCCGGGGAGACACCGAATTCTTCGCCACCGGCAACGACCATGTGTTCGGTTACTTCCGCACCAGCCAGGATCAGAGCGTCCTCTGTCTGGCGAACTTCAGCGATCAGGGACAAGCGATCGAAGCCCGACGCCTCCGCCAGTTGGGATTCAAGAAAGCGCTGGTCGATATCGTCTCCGGCCAGTCCTTCATCGCCTCCCACACCCTCGAGCTCGACCCGCTGCAATTCGTCGCCCTCCTGCGCCAAACGCATTAGGCCGACGCCTAAATATTGAACCATGTTCTAGAAGGCAAAACCTGGCTTTCCACTAAACCCAAGGTTTCACTTCCTCAAGGAGCACAGGCGTCTCGCCTGTTGGCGTTTGAGGCGACTGATCATTATTCACCCAAACCAGAAAACCCGTCTGCCTGAAGGAAATGGAGCTATACCTCTATCAATTGCAAGCCCTCAATGGAATGCCGCACCTACACCACACCCCACGGACGGGACGTCCGCGCTCCTCGCGCAAGCGGTGGATGAGACCAGATCCTGCGACTCAACCGCGCCAGCGCAAGACAAAGGATCGCCGACGTCAAAGGTGTCATCCTTTCCGCCATTCAGCACCAGGAGTGCAATCTGCCGGGCATCCACGTTGCCTCCGCCGAGCTGGTAGTGAGCCATTTCACAATGCGTCAGAGCACAATCACTCGGAAAGTCAGGGCGCAAATGGACGGATTGACAAAGCACAATCAGACGACCTCCTAGAGAGCAAATTGTCCGATCCACAAAGAGCAATTTGTCCAGTTGACAGAGAGCAATTTGTCCATACCTTAGAGAGCAATTTGTCCACATCTCAGAGAGCAATTCGTCCGCTCAATGCAATGACTCCATCCTCTCACGACATACCATACAGGAAGCGCCACCTTGAATCAGCGTTGACGGAGGCACTGGCCGACACCCCGGTAGTCTGCATCCTCGGTCCCCGCCAGTGCGGCAAATCCACCTTGGCGCAACATGCCGCTCCCGACAGAGCCTATGTGAGCCTGGACGATCCCAACAGCTACCAATTGGCTAGCCTCGACCCCAAAGGTTTTATCGGCGAACTGCCGGAATACGTGACAATCGATGAAATCCAGCGTGTGCCCGAGCTGACCCTGGCGATCAAACAAAGCGTGGACACGAACCGCAAGCCGGGTCGGTTCCTCCTTACAGGTTCAGCCGACCTACTCCATCTGCCCCGCTTGTCGGACTCACTCGCGGGCCGCATGGAATGGATCGAGTTGCAGCCCTTTTCCGAGGCTGAAAAGGAAGGTGCCGACGGGCTCTTTCTGGAACAGTGGTTTAATGGGACGCTGAAAACAGAAATCTCATCTACGGTTCCACCCCGTGCTTCCACCCTGCCGGGGCGGGTTGTCGCGGGAGGGTATCCGGAGGCCTTTCGCCGTCAACCGGCGCGGGCGCGGCAATGGCAGGAGCAATATATTCGGTCTATCATCGAGCGGGACATCCACGAAATCGACCAGATCCGGGACGGCGAAGACGTTGCCCGTCTTCTCGAATACCTTACTCACCAGACGGCTCAGTTGCTCAACGTAACCGAATCCGCCAAGGCTCTCGGGCATACCCGTGCGACGGTGGAGAAATACCTTTCCATTTTGGAAAAACTCTACCTCCTACGCCGCCTGCCCGCATGGCATCGCAACGTGCAGAGGCGCTTGGTCAAAACGCCGAAGCTTCACCTGTGCGATAGCGGCTTGGCTGCCGCACTTTCCGGAATCAATGAACGCACGTGGACGCAGAACCGGGGCGCATTTGGGCATTTGCTCGAGTCGTTCATCATTCAACAAATTCACATTCAGGCGGGTCGGCTGGATCACAAAACCCATCTCTCGCACTATCGGGACAAGGACAAGGTGGAAGTGGATTGCGTACTCACCCAGGGCCGCGACACATGGGGCGTGGAAATCAAAGCTGCATCCAGTGTGAACCAGTTGGATACACGCGGTCTTCGGCGTCTGGCCGAGCAAACCGCGAACGACTTCCAAGGCGGCGTTGTGCTCTATGATGGAACTTCCGTCATGCCGCTGGATCGGGAACTCAATCTCCTCGCCGTCCCCATCTCCAAACTCTGGGAACTCTGAACCACGCCTGCATACTTGCCTCTCTTCGCAGAAGGGCTACCGTGACGGTTCGCACCACCTCCCCCCATTCATGCCCAGCCTTCTCTATACTTCATTAAGACCGCCACTGGCGAACCTCCTTCAAGGAGTCCCGCGCCTGCGGGATCCCGCCCGTGAGAGAGGTGTTAGTGGTTCTCTCAAACTTCCGAATAAGCTCTTAGCGCAATATCTTAAATGCCCAGCCCCTCTCCCTGCCACCTCCTGCAACCCACCGTTTGGAAACCTGCGAAGGTCTCCGGTTCATCCGGCGGGGCACCGCGAATTTCGGGCAACCCCGTCGTCGATGCGCTGCTCTATCTGCGCGGTATCGATGCCGCAGCTGCCGATCATTTCCTCAAACCAAAACTCGCCAACCTCACCGATCCCTTCACCCTGCCCAACATGGCCGCCGCCGTGGAACGGGTGACTGCCGCGATAAAAAACAACGAACTCATCGCTCTCTACGGTGATTACGATGTGGACGGCGTCACCTCGCTGACCATTCTGAAACGCGGCATCGAAGCTCTCGGCGGACGCCTTCACTGTTTTCTTCCGCACCGCATGGATGAAGGCTACGGGCTTTCTGCCGACGGCATCACCCGACTCCTCGACGAATGCCAACCAGACCTCGTGATGGCTGTCGACTGCGGCACCTCATCCATCGCCGAAGGAAGAATCCTCGCCGAGAAAACCATCGACCTTGTGATTCTCGACCACCACCAAGCAGGCTCCGAAGGCACGCCCGACGCCGTCGCGATTGTCAATCCACAACTTGGCGAAGACCAGCGCTACCTGTGCTCCGCCGGCTTGGCGTTCAAATTCCTCCACGCCCTGTTAAAATCCGCTCCCGAATTCCGCGATCAATTCGATATCCGTAGCATGCTCGATCTCACTGCCACCGGTACCGTCGCCGACATCGTCCCGCTCGAGGGCGATAACCGCATCCTCGTCAAGGCCGGGCTGAAACAACTTACCGCCACCAAAAACCACGGCTTGAAGGCACTCCTAGCGGTTGCCGGGGTGAAGACCTCGCCAGTCTCCAGCGACATCGGATTCCGCATCGGCCCCAGGTTGAATGCCGCCGGTCGACTCGACACCGCGATGGATGCCTTGAACCTCTTGACCGCCGACGATCCGACCACCGCACAATCCATCGCCTCACTGCTTGACACCAGAAACCGTGACCGCCAGTCGCTAGAGAAAGACGTGCTCGACCAAGCGCTTGATCAATTGCGCACATCGCACCCATCCACCCTGCCACATGCCATTGTCCTCGCCGATGAACGCTGGCACCCCGGCGTCGTGGGCATTGTCGCATCGCGCATCATGCGCACCTACCACCGGCCGACATTTATCATCGGATTCGACGAGTCCGGCATCGGCAAAGGCTCAGGACGTTCGATCGCCGGCATTGATTTGGTGGCGCACATTCAACAGGCCATGAAGCATCTCATCAAAGGCGGCGGCCACGCTGCTGCCGCAGGGATTTCCATCGAAAAGCATCAAGTCGACGCCTTCCGCGATGCATTGTGCGCATCAATTTCCACCGCAGACGACGCGCTATTCCACCCGTTCATCACCCCCGACATCGAACTCACTGGCGATCAGTTGTCGCTCGACTTGCTCGACGATCTCGAACACGTCGCCCCCTACGGCATGGGAAATCCCGAACCACTCTTCTGCCTTAGGGAGGCGAGCTGCATCGGTGAACCTCGGGCACTCAAAGACAAGCATTGGAAATTCCGCATCACCGATCAAAGCGGCGGTTCAGCGGTCGATTGCATTTGGTTTTCCGGCGTCGAAAAGCTCCCCGAGCTTCCTCTTGGAGAGTGGGATCTTGTCTTCAACGTGCAGCGCAACGAATGGCGCGGGCAACAGTCAATCCAGTTACTCATCCGCGCACTGAAGCCGTCGGTGGAGATTAGAGATTAGAGATTAGAGATTAGAGATTAGAGATTAGAGATTAGAGATTAGAGATTAGAGATTAGAGATTAGAGATTGGTGCTTGGTGCTTGGTGCTTGGAAAATTGGTCGCGTGAAACGACAGCGCCGTGGGATGAAAATTGGAGATTGCAAGGATTGTAGGTCGGACGTGTCGGCCGACATTATCTCATCGGGCATTGTCCGCTAATCGGAATATCAGCAACCTGTCGCATGAGGGAAGATGCCGCCCGACACGTGCGGTCTGCATTGCGGTTGGTGGAGTCGTGTAAAGGGCTGTGCCCCTCGCGACTATGATTGCATATTGGCTTAGGGCAAGATTCCCTTGCCTTGTTTTTACCAATGACCAATGACCAATGCCTAGTGCCCAATGACCACCTCACTACTGAACCACCGGCTCCGATAAAAACTCCGGCAGCGCGGTGCGCAGCTTGGCCTTCAGTGACCCCGCCAAATTGTAGATCCCGAAATAGGCGCGGTTGATGTAAAGGCTTTCCGCATTTCCCCGTCCCTTCTGCATCGCTTGCAATTCCTTATCAAGCCGTGCCTTCTCACCAAAATCACGGATCTCATTCAAATAACTCTCATCACCAAAGTCGAATTCGCCACGGTGAAATGGTCGGGCGAGAAGTTCCACCGACTCACGAAATAGCGGACGAAGTTTGGCGAGAGTTTCCTTGTTGTCATTGGCCACGAAAACACCAAGATCTCGCAGCAGACGGTCGAGATCGTCGTCCTTCTCCACGCGGTTTGGATCCATCAGCGCGAAGTAATCGCGATAGAAATCCTGCTGAAGATTTTTCACACAACCGAAATCGAGCACCCAAAGCTCGCCATCCGCCACGATGAAATTTCCCGGATGCGGATCAGCGTGAAACGTGCCCAACTCATGCACTTGGTAGTGATAGAAATCCCACAACAACTGCCCCACCCGGTCCCGCTCATCCTGACTTGCCCCGCTGTTGGCAAATTGATCGAGATGCATGCCGTCCACCCAGTCCATGGTGAGAATCCGCTCGGAGCTCAACTCGGGATAGTAGTTCGGAAACCGCGTGTTCTTCAGTCCACTACACGCCTTGGCGAACTCCTGAGAGCGACGCAGTTCCAAGGTGTAATTCGTTTCTTCAAGCAAGCGCTCGCGGACTTCGGTGATGTAGGGATCGAGTGTCGCCGCATCCAACTTGAACAAGTGAAGCGCAATCGGTTTGATCATGCGCAGGTCCGAATCAAGACTGTCCGCCACACCTGGGTATTGAACTTTCACCGCGTAGGTCTTGCCGTCGAGCGTCGCCTTGTGAACCTGCCCGATCGACGCCCCGGCGACCGCTTCCTGCGTGAATGTATCGAAAATTTCCGTCGGTGATTTTCCAAACTCCCGACGGAACGTCCGCGCCACCAAGGGAAACGAAAGTGGCGGTGCGGTGTACTGCGCTTTGGAGAATTGATCGATGTAACTTTGCGGCAGCAGTTGCGAATCGAGACTTAGCATTTGTGCGACCTTGAGCGGCCCGCCCTTCAACTTACTAAATACATCGTAGGTCGACTTTGCCGTTTGCTCGTGAAAGAGATCATTGTTGTCCGCGGCTCCGAACTTCTTCATGCCGAGATGGCGGAGATAGTTGGCACCCACTTTCGCACCGGTCGCGGCGAGTGATGCGGCACGGGTGATTTTGTGTTTGGGAATTGATCGCTGTCCGCTCATACGCGTTTGTGTGGAGCCGGACTAACGAAGACGCGGAAGTAGGAAGCGGAACAGATCCACCGTCGATTCGAACGCAGGCAGACGCGCCGTATCGAAGAAGAAGCGCACTGATTTTTCAATCAAGGCATCGGTGTCTTCAAACCCTCTGCTATTGTCCTTCACGTAGAAGTCGATGAGAAAACGAAACTGCGGATACAGCCCCCGCTCCTGCAAATCGTTGAGGCGCTTCACATCGGTGACCAAGTCCTCGTCACGCGCCTTCGCCATCAACGAGGCGGCGAATTCTTTGAACGCATGGCGGAAACCTTTCAATGATGACGACCCCATCGACTTCAATGACGGAAACCGCAGAAGAAACCGCGAGCGATGATCCAGTGCCTGTTCGAAATAGGTGTAATAAAACGCGAGTAAAAGCTGCCGGGAATCATAGAGCTCGACGTCTTTATCTGCATTCAAAGTCGCCAGTGTGTCATCCACCGTCTGCTTCCAGAAATCCGCTTCGATGGCCTCAAACGAGCCGTGTTCAGAGTAGAATTCGCGCTCGGTGATGCCGTGCTCTTTGCAGAATTTGAAAACACTCGCAGGCGGTGCCCCATGCTCCAGCAGAGATTCCCAATAAGCATCGGGAATCGAAAGTTTCGCTGTCGTTTTTTTCTTTTTGGATGGTGATTTGGTAGCCACGGTGACAATACGCCGCCCGGATTCACCCCGCCGCACATCAAGCCATCATTTCATTGACTAAATCCCAAAATAATTTGGCACGATGCCACGCTTTTCGGACAAGCCTAAATTTGATATTTGCTATCTGGTACCGAAGATCTTGGGCGGCGTAATCAGGTGATCATTGCAGCCCATTCAAAAACGGTGATGTCGACAGCAACGAATTTGATCGGGTTGATGCCCTGTGAATATAAGGTGTCGACGCTTGTCACACTGAGTAGCCGAGAATGATGCTTTGTTATGGTATTTGGTGATTTTCACTCAGCGGGAAAAATGTCATGGTTGCAGTGATTTTCGATGACTATGAAGAACTACATTCTCGCTCTGGATCAGGGAACCACGAGTTCACGGGCGATTGTTTATGATCGCGATACGCGGCAGGTGGCTATGGCACAAGAGGAACATCGACAGATTTATCCTCAGCCAGGTTGGGTGGAGCATGATGCGGAGGAAATTTGGGCGACGCAGTCGAAGGTGGTTGCGGAGGTGTTGGCGGGAATTGATGGTGCTTGCGAGAGCATTGCAGCGATTGGCATCACGAATCAACGGGAGACGACTGTCGTTTGGGATAAGGTCACTGGCGAACCTATTTACAATGCGATCGTTTGGCAGGATCGTCGAACTGCCGATTTTTGCAGAACACTGCGCGATGAAGGTGCGGAAGAAATGTTCCGACAGATTACGGGGCTACGGCTTGATCCGTATTTCTCGGGGACGAAATTGCGATGGCTTCTGGATCACGTGGATGGTGCGCGAGAACAGGCTGAGAATGGTGACCTGCTCTTTGGAACGATCGATTCTTGGTTGGTTTGGAAACTTACGGGCGGCAAAGTGCATGTCACTGATGCGACAAATGCCAGCCGGACGTTGCTCTACGATTTGGATGCCAAGGACTGGAGCGATGAGTTGTTAGATTGTTTGAAAATTCCTCGTGCGATGATGCCGGAGATTCGTGGGTGTAGTGAGATTTATGGCGAGACCATAGAGCATGGGATTCCGATTGCCGGGATCGCAGGTGACCAGCATGCGGCCTTGTTCGGGCAGGCGTGTTTTGAGCCTGGCATGGCGAAGAATACTTACGGCACTGGATGTTTTTTGTTGATGCACACTGGTGAGAAAGCGATTCGGTCGCAGAACAATTTGTTAACGACGGTGGCATGGCAGATCGACGGTGTGACTGAGTATGCGTTGGAGGGATCGATCTTTATGGGCGGCGCGATTGTTCAGTGGTTGCGCGATGAGATGGAGCTGATCGAGACGGCTCCGCAATGCGATGAATTGGCAGCCGAGGTGGAGGACAATGGCGGTCTGATTTTGGTGCCAGCGTTCGCCGGACTCGGTGCACCGCATTGGGATCCTTATGCGCGCGGTGTCGCCATTGGGATGACGCGAGGGACGAATAAAAAGCATTTTTGTCGAGCGGCTTTGGAAGCGATTGCGCAACAGAGTAACGATCTCGCCGCTTGCATGGTCAGCGATAGCGGGATGGAATTGAAGCAGCTTCGGGTGGACGGAGGCGCGACGAGGAGCGATCTGTTGATGCAGATTCAGGCGGATTTGATGGGGGTCGAGGTGTTGCGTCCGAAGTCGGTTGAAACGACGGCCTTGGGCGCAGCGTATCTCGCTGGGTTGGCGGTGAGATTTTGGGAGAGTCGTGATGAAATCGCCAAGCGTTGGACATTAGACCGAAGATTTGAACCATCTATGAATGAGCAAACGGTATCCACAATGACGCGGCAGTGGCATCGCGCTGTAGAACGAGCCAAGGGCTGGGAAGGGGGTGGCGAATGAATCGCGATGAGTCGATGAAAGTGATTCGTTCACGCACCGAGCCGGTGGATTTTTGTATAGTCGGCGGTGGGGCGACGGGTTTGGGGACTGCGGTTGATGCAGCGGCGCGCGGGCACTCGGTGGTGCTGGTTGAGCAGGCGGATTTTGCGAAGGGCACGTCTTCGCGCTCTACGAAGTTGGTTCACGGCGGGGTGCGTTATTTGCAGCAGGGCAATGTGTCGCTGGTGCTTGAGGCGCTGCGCGAGCGTGGGCGCATGACGAAAAACGCACCGCACCTTGTGGGCAATTTGTCGTTTGTGATTCCCAATTACAAGTGGTGGGAAGGGCCGTTTTACGGCGTGGGGATGAAAGTTTACGATCAGTTGGCGGGGAAGCTGGGTCTGGGCGCGAGCCGTTGGCTTTCCAGGGAGGAAACGATAGCGCGACTGCCGACCATTGAGACCGAGCATTTGGTTGGCGGGGTGATTTATCACGACGGGCAATTCGATGACTCGCGCCTGGCGGTGCATTTGGCAATGACTGCCGACGAGCTGGGTGCCGAGTTGGTGAATTACACGCGTTGCACTGGCTTGTTGAAAAGCGATGCTGCGGTGTCGGGGGTAGAGGTCGTCGATGAGGAGACTGGCGAGTCGTTTAAAATTCGGGCTCGTTGTGTGATCAATGCAACCGGGGTTTTTGTCGATGAGTTGCGTCGACAGGACGATGACGAGGTGAAGGATATTGTTACGGTGAGTCAGGGGATTCACATCGTGTTGCCGCGTGAGTTTTTGCCGGGTGACTCGGCGGTGATGATTCCCAAAACGGCGGATGGTAGAGTGTTGTTTGCGGTGCCGTGGCACGACTGCGTGGTGGTGGGGACCACGGATACGCCACTCGATGAAAAGTCACTGGAACCGCGTGCGCTGTCTGCAGAATTGGAGTTTGTGATGACCCATGCGGCGCAGTATTTGACGAAAGATCCGACGCCAGATGATGTGCTCAGCGTTTTTGCCGGGCTGCGTCCGCTTGTTCGGCCGAATGGCGAAGCTGAGAACACGGCTGAGATTTCGCGCGATCATACGATTCTTGTGAGTCCATCGGGATTGGTGACGGTGACGGGTGGCAAGTGGACGACGTATCGCAAGATGGCGGAGGATGTGATCGACCATGCGGAAATGGTTGCCGGAGTGGACGCCCGGAAGTGTGAGACCGCCGGTTTACAGATACACGGATGGACGCGCCAGGAGGTGCCTGAACGTCATCTTCGCGTGTATGGATCGGATGCGGATGAGATTCGCGCACTCGGTGAGGGCTCGCGTTTGCATCCTATGCTCACGATTACCGAGGGTGAGGTTCGCTGGCATGTGCGCGAGGAAATGGCGCGGACGGTTGAGGATGTGTTG
>Ga0100402_1007322_pt1 | contig 10689 bp, 11 predicted proteins | sample CryGeyme20150102_FD_80419 | JGI IMG/M metagenome (GOLD analysis project Ga0100402, IMG submission 80419) | Groundwater microbial communities from Crystal Geyser aquifers in Utah, USA - Crystal Geyser metaG 2015-0102 | ecosystem: Environmental > Aquatic > Deep subsurface > Groundwater | place...
CCATAAGCTTTGTGGTACAAGACAGCTATTCCGTGTTTATTATTACAATGTGCTCCAGGACCCAAACCATTGGCCTGATGCCTATCGGGAGCAGCAGGAATTTCTCGATAGCTTGAGGAAGACTCCTTACCTGGAAGTTCGCCTGGGCACCACTAAGCTATCTCAGGGCGTCCCTGTGGAAAAGGGCATAGACATCATGTTAGCCACGGATTTGCTCCACTTTGCCTGGAACGGACTCTATGACGTGGCAGTGCTGGTAAGTGGAGACTCCGATTTTGCTTATGTCCTTCAGGCAGTGAAGAATATCGGCAGGCATGTTGAGGTAGCTTATTTCGAAAGAAGTATATCTAAAGACCTTCTTAATATCGCCGATTATTCCCATATCCTCAATCGAACTTTCTTCAAGGGCCTGTGGATAGGAAAACACCGCATCCCATACATAAGAACAGCATAGGCAGTAGGCGAAAAACTGCAGGAGAGTCTCTTACTGGAATAAGGAGTTCAAATCCAACTCCACTACCAAGAAACTGAGTAAAACTTATTTCTTTACTTTCTTCTTTTCTTTCTTATCTATGTCCTATTTACCCCTTTGCTCTCTTGAATACGGCATCCTTATATATCCTTGCCAGGCTCTTGCCGTGCTTGGGCATCCTCGCCTTTTCCTTCGCCCTCCGCTTCTCCCTTCGTTCCTGCTTGGGTTCCCTCATGGCTCACCACTTAACCTCGTATGAGCCGAGAATGAAATCCAAGTCCTCTTGAAGAGCTGAGATACTTTCCGGGGAGAGAAGCCTTTCATCCAAATCAACCATCAGCTTTGTTTCGCCCTCTGGCGAGCCGATAATCTCGGCACTGCCGCATTCCTCCTCTCTTGCCCTAAACACCATGGTAACCCGGGATTGCGTTGCACCACTGGGAAGACCGTAGGTCTGCACCTTCGCTTCTTCCACCATAATCCCCCGCTTTTGAACCAAATCCCGCACCTCGTCACGAAGCATCTCAGGGTTTATCCCCCGATAGGTTTTCTTGATTTGAACAGCCATTTTACCTCCTACATTGTTATTATACAGCAATTCTACTTCTTATCTGTTATAATACATAGCCATTATGAAAAGAGAGCTTATGAAAATCCTGGCGTGTCCAGTATGCAAAGGGGATTTGGAGCTTACTGTGGAGAAAGAAGAGGATGAGGAAATAATTACCGGCTCCCTATACTGTCCCAAATGCCAGCATCCCTATCCTATCGTGGACACAATTCCCAACCTATTGCCCCCGAAATTTAACGAACAGAAAAAATAACTCACGGACTATAAACCACGCCACTCGTGGGTGATTCCCAAACTTCCACACACGCCAGTGTAGCTGGTGCCCCTGAAAGACGCGGCTTGAGCTCATCATATATCGTAGCAGCAATGTTCTCGCAGGAAGGCTCAATCTTGGTGAATGGGGACACATCGTTGAGGCAAGCGTGGTCAAAGGAAGCCAGAATCTCCCTGAGATAACTCTTTATATGGGCAAAGTCATAGGCTAAACCGCTATCATCAAGTTCCCTAGCTTGTAGGCGAGCTATCACTTTAAATCGATGACCATGTAAATTTTCACACTTACCGTGATAATTTCGGAGATAGTGTGCGGCATCAAAGTGTTCTTCTACGAATAGCTGGTACATTTAATCTCCCGATGTCCATTTTTGCACTCCTTCTCGCCCTTCCACAACCCCAGCCAGTTCACTAATTTCCCTGTCCAGTTCAGGATGAATCAACTGTGGAGCAATTTCAGCTAATGGTATAAGCACAAAGGCTCTTTTCGCCAGCCGGGAATGCGGTATAGTCAATTCATCGTTTTTGATAACCTCACGGTCATAAAAGAGGATATCTATATCTATAAGGCGCGGTGAATTGGAGAAACTCTGCACCCGGCCCATTTCGCCCTCAATATCCTTGACAAAGCGAAGTAGCTCCCAAGGACTCAAGACAGTGCTGATTTGACATACCATATTAAGAAACAGTGGTTGCTCTTTATAGCCTATCGGCTCAGTTTCATAAACGGAGGAAACCTTTTCAATATTTACCTTCTGAGAAAGTAATGCCACAGCCTTGTTCAAGTTTGCCATCCTATTTCCCAGGTTTGAGCCAAGACAAAGATAAACAGTAGCCAATTTATTCCCTAACCCCCTAATGATGGCATCGCTCATCTTGCACACTCGCGCCATTTCTCTGACGTCATGAACTCGAACAATATCGACGCCTTTGGCAATGCCGATGGCTATGGTAGCTGCTGTTCCTTCTAACCTCTTGTCAGCGGGTGGAACAAATGCCGATTCTTTTGAGCGTTGCTCTGGGGTTAAATCGAGTACCCAGCCGATTACCGACTTACGCGAACTTCCGAGAAGAATAGGCCTGCCTAAAATCTTAAGTTCTTCCAACCTCCGTAAAATCTCCAGGTTCTGTGCTTGTGCCTTACCAAAGCCAATGCCGGGATCAATGATGATGTTTTTCCAAGGCACGCCTGCGGCTATAGCTTGCTCTATGGCTCTTTGTAAATCGGCAATAACCACAGAAATGATATCATCATGGCAAGGAGGGGAATCGCGCTGATTGCTCATTAAGATAAGCGGTATCTTTCTTTGGGCTGCTAACTCAGCCAATTTTGGCTCACGCTTCAATCCCCAAATATCGTTTATCATATTGGCACCAGCATCCAAGGCATGGCGAGCCACCTCAAACTTGTAAGTATCCACGCTTAGTGGCAGCGATATTTCGCTACTTAGGCTTTCTAGAACAGGGATTACTCGGCGCATTTCCTCATCAGCCGAGATGGAGGATGAGACAGGGCGGGTGGATTCACCACCAATATCGATTATATCTGCTCTCTCCGAAGCAAAGCGCTTCGCTTTGGCTACAGCCGCTTCAGGGTTTCTCAGGCCATCGCCAGAGAAGGAATCCGGGGAGAGGTTTATCACTCCCATAATGTAGGTTTTCTTGCCCCAGTAGAAAGTTGTCTTGCCCAAGCTAGTGTGGCCAAGTTCTTTTGCCTTGTGATTAGCACAATTGGGCATGATTAATAATTATAGCAGATGATTTGTCTGAGGGTTAATGAACTCATCGTAAAGCTGTGATTGACTTTCGATAATAACCTCCCTATTTACTGTCAAAATTTGGGAATACGTGTCAAATCATTTAAGTAGGTAACGCAACTTCAGGTTGTTGTATCATGAAAGATGTAACCGTATGGGGTACCACTCTCCTCATCAGGTCAATCTGCTCAGACTTCCTTTTCTCCTCGTAGGTGCGGTAGAGCACGTTTAATTTGGCATCGATGCTCCGCTTTAGTTGAGCCGGGTTTAAGTTGAGGTAGACCGTCTCAAGTTGTTTTCTGGTTTCCCCTGATATCTGCCCTGAGTCCATCAATCTCTGATACGGTGTCTCAGGGATATCATACTTCCTCTTTACGCTGCCTCCAACCCTTTCCTTGCTGACCAACTTCATCACCGGCTGAAGGAAGTTCTTGTATAGCCTCAAATCACCGCGGTAGAGGTCATTGATAATACTGAGCTCGGCGAGGGTATCATACCTGAGGTAGCCCAGGATTTTCCTTACATGTGTCCAATTTTTCTGTTCAATATAGGCATTGTCATTCTTCCGGCTGGGACGAGACCTGGTGAACTCGAGCTTTTCCCTGTGGCAATATTTATACAGAATGTCATTGATGAATTCCGAGCCGTTGTCCGAATCCAGCCCCTTCCAGTCAAACGGAGCCCTCCCCCTTATCTGCTTCAAAGCCTGGAAGGTGGATTGTTGAGACTTGCCTATGATTGCCTCTCCCTCCCACCAACCGGAGGACACTTCGGTGGTACTTAAGGTATTGGTATAGTCCCCAAAGGTAGAGGAGCCACAATGAACAACCAGGTTCATCTCCACGTAGCCCGTCTTCGAGGTATCCCACTCGGTGAGCCGTATGGGTATCTTGCGCTTGAGTAGCGACCCCGGCTTCGGGCCGCCTTTTGACCTCAAAAGGTGCAATACCTCTCTTTGATGCTTGAGCTTTCTATCAATGGTGACTGAACTCATCTGCCTTAGCTTTAAGGCAACCTCGTCTGATATCGTGAGCTCGCCAAATTCCCTTAATCTATCCACCTCTACCTCCAGTATAGGTTTAAGCCTTTGACCGCAAGGACAATCAAAAATCTCCCATACCCTGGCTAGAGTTGCTTTAACCTGGCCATCGTAAGTCTGTTTCCTTTTCTTCCTCTGCTTCGGCCTTAGATCCACCCTTGGGCTGTATCTTCCTGATGACATATTTCCTTGCCTGCCCGGTATTGCAGCAATATTCATCCAGGATCCAGGTCTTCTCTTTCTTGGTCTCAGCTTCCAGGTATCTTTCCCTTAATACCTTGAGGTATTCATTCCTTGAGTGCATGTCCATCCTTTCCATATAGCCTGACCTTAACCTCCTTTAAAGTAGTAACCAGGCTATATCTTAGATATTTTCGGTTACTTTTTATGTGATTTAACATATCGCCCTTCGGTTACATATTAGATAATTTAATTCGAAAGGTTGACCAAATTGCTCTTGCAGTGCTATCATTTTAACTTCGCCCCTGTAGCTCAGCGGATAGAGCACTGGCCTCCGAAGCCAGGTGCAAGGGTTCAAGTCCCTTCAGGGGCGCGGAAAGTAAATAATACAAGTGGATAAACTTACTGAAATTCGATGGCATGGCAGGGGAGGGCAGGGTGCGGTAACATCGGCAGAGCTTACAGCGTTAGCAGCGATAAAAGAAGGTAAATTTGCACAAGCTTTTCCTAGCTTTGGTCCTGAAAGGAGAGGTGCTCCTGTCCTGGCTTTCAATCGTATAAGTGAGAGCGAGCATATTCGAGTAAGGTCAGCAGTAACCCAACCTGATATTGTAGTAGTGCTAGACCCTGGTTTACTCTACATAGTTGATGTCACCTCCGGGCTTAAGGATGGAGGTGCACTGATAATAAATAGCTCCAAGAAATTAGTTGACATAAAACTTGAGTTTGGAGGTCCATGGCAATTAGCAGTAGTTGACGCCACAGCGATTGCATTGGAGTTACTAAAGGTGCCTATTGTCAATACTACCATGTTAGGAGCTCTGCTAAGGGTAAGTGACGCGATTAAGCTAGACTCTCTATTGGAACCGATAGAGGAGCGCTTTGGAAAACTAGCTCAAAGGAACATCGAAGCTTGTAAAAGGGCATATAAAGAAACTTCTGTGGCCAAGCTGAGCCCCACTTCTAAGAAAGTTGAAAGGGTATATGCGAAGGAATCATGGCCATCATGGCAGGAACTAACTCCTGGGTTTGTGGTAACTGAGCCAGGAAATGCCAGGAGCTACCGCACCGGAGATTGGAGAGCACAGCGTCCTATATTTAACCATGACCGATGTATCAAATGTGGCATCTGTTCTCTTTTCTGCCCTGAAGACTGTATCAGCCAGAATGGGGACGGCTACTTTGAAGCTGACCTTTATTATTGTAAAGGATGCGGCATCTGTGCCCGTGAGTGCTGGACACAGGCAATAACCATGGTTGAGGAAGTAAAAGAATGAAAAGAGTGGGATTTGAATCCTCCTTTGCCATTGCTGAAGCAGTAAAAATGGCGAACATCGATGTTACTTCAGCTTATCCCATTACTCCTCAGACTCACATCGTGGAGCGCATTGCACAACTCATTGCCGATGCTGAACTGGATGCCAATTACATACCTGTTGAATCGGAGCACTCAGCGATGAGTGGTTGTCTTGGTGCTTCAGCAGTTGGTGCGAGAACATTCACTGCCACTGCTGGTCAAGGTTTGGAGCTGATGCATGAGGTATTGTATGTAGCTTCAGCAATGAGGCTACCGATAGTTATGGCAGTGTGCAATCGGGCTCTATCATCGCCACTCAGTATCTGGGGTGACCACTCTGACGTCATGGCTGTCAGGGATACTGGCTGGATTCAAATGTTTGCCGAAAATGCACAACAAGCATTTGATTTAACCCTGTGTGCTTTCCGTATCGCTGAAGACCCTGCAGTTCTCCTTCCTACAATGGTTCACATCGATGGTTTCCACCTGTCGCATGTTATTGAATCTATTTTACTCCCTGAAGGTGATGAGGTGAATAAATTTCTCCCCAAATTTCGTCCTCTTTATGCACTCAATCCGAGTAAGCCATTAACCATGGGTGATTTCACCACGCCTGACCTTTATACCGAGGCTAAGAAAAGCCAGGACGAAGCTCTGCGAAATTCTATGAAAGTTATTTTACGAGCATGGCGAGAATTCGGAGGGCTGTTTGGGCGTGATTACTTCCCTGTGGAAACATATCGGGCAGAAGATGCTGATGTTTTGCTATTGACTATGGGAAGCTTTAGCGAGGTAGCTATGGGAGCTATAGATAGATTAAGAGAGGCAGGGGAAAAAGTAGGATTGGTAAAATTACGCCTATGGCGCCCATTTCCCTTTAATGCGTTCTGTCAGGCAGTAGCTCAAGCGAAGCTGCTCATCGTCCTTGACCGCGCTATCTCCTTTGGTGGCCCAGGTCCGGTCTGCTCTGAGGTAAAGGCTGCTCTATATCATTTAGAAAAGAAGCCGCAGATTATTGGCTTTATCGGTGGATTGGGTGGCAGAGATATATCGGTTGAGGGGTTCCAGAATATGATACATCGAGGAATGGAGAAGGCGGAACAGGGAAAGTTCGAGGAAGTTGAAATATTCGGAGTAAGAGAGTGATGGGTTCCCAAAAAATTGGCACAATTTTTGGGGTGAAGTAATGGAGACCTTAGGTATATATGTACCTCGTTTAGTGACAAGGAGGCAAAGCTTTGCTCCCGGACATCGTGCTTGTTCAGGGTGTGGTGAGGCTCTAGCAGTGATGCTCGTAATGAAAGCTCTGGGCAGGAATGTAATTGTTGTCATGTCTACCGGATGTATGGAGATTATATCCTCACAGCTTCCTTATACCTCCTGGGAGGTTCCCTGGATTCACACTTTGTTTGAGAATTCCGCCATAGTAGCCTCGGGCATAGAAGCGGGAATGAAGGCGCTAAGACGGAAAGGGACTTCTTTACCTAAGACCAAGGTCGTAGCTATGGGCGGTGATGGAGCAACCTTCGACATTGGCTTTGGAGCTATATCCGGCGCCTTTGAGAGAGGGCATGATTTTATCTACGTTTGCTTTGATAATGAAGCCTATATGAACACCGGCATCCAGAGGTCAAGTGCTACTCCTTTTGGTGCTTCCACTACTACTCAACCAGCAGGGAAAGTCAGCATGGGACAAAGCACCTGGAAGAAAAATATGCCCGCTATTGCTGTTGCTCATGACATTCCCTATGTGGCTACTGCCTCCCCTAGTTATCCCTTTGACCTTATGAACAAGATAAAAAAAGCAGTGGCTATTGAAGGTCCCACTTACGTTCATATCCTATCGGTTTGTCCTACGGGCTGGCGAATTCCCACTGATATGACTATAAGGTTAGGGCGTCTAGCAGTGGAAACAGGAGTTTTCCCACTTTATGAGGTAGAGGATGGCAAATATACCTTAAATTATGATCCGCCACGACTACGGCCTGTCGAAGATTACCTTAAACCGCAAGGGAGATTCAGACACCTCACACCGAAAACGGTGAAAAAAATACAGCAGCGGGTAAGTGCTGAATATGCCAGTCTCAAGGAGAAAGCACAGTAGGTAAAGATGGGCAAGGTTGTTTTTAGCAGTTGGGCTGGTAAAACCGTCGATAATAGGGGGTTAGGAGTCAAGCAGCACGCCTATGCAGGGGACTTAGGGTTTCCGTCAGGGTACGACCATACTAAAGTGGCAGCCTTTATGGGTTGGGATGGATTTGTGGTATGGGATAAAAAGGTTAACGTAGTGGATATGGCTCATGCCTATATCAAGGAAGTTCAAAAGGTTTGTTGCGGTGAATGTATGGTTGGCTACATTGGAATTACTGTGCTGGCTGATACTTTGGCCAGGATTTTGGATGGAAAGGGGAGAGAGAAGGATATTAGTTTACTACAATGGCTAGCCAGCGGAATCAAAGAGAATGCCGGGTGTACTTTTGGACAGACTGCTCCAATACCAATCATTGATAGTATCAAATATTATAGAGATGAATACCTCAAGCTGATAAAAAATAAAAAGGCTGTTCCCAAGTCAAATTACAAAGTGATGGTCACAGCACCTTGTATGGAGGCTTGTCCCGCTCATCTGGATATACCTGGCTATATACAGTTGATAAGGAATCAAAGATATCGCGAATCCCTTAGCTTAATAAGAAATGGCGTTTGTCTACCAGGTGTTATTGGACGAGTATGCACCGCTCCTTGTGAAGAAGCTTGTAGACGCACCCAATATGATGGCCGTGTTTGTATAAGGCTCTTGAAGCGGTATGTGGCTGATTGGGAGATGAATAGTGGATTAACTCCTTCATCGGCTAAACCTAGAAAATCTAAGGAGAAGGTAGCCATCATTGGGGCAGGACCAGCAGGCTTGGCTTGTAGTTACAATTTGGCTCTAAAAGGGTACCAAGTTACTATCTTTGAGGAATTGTCGGTGGCCGGGGGTATGGCTGCAGTAGGTATCCCGCAGTATCGCTTGCCAAGAAAAATTCTGGAGAGAGATATTGAACTCATTGAAAAGGCGGGCGTGGAAATAAGGCTAAATACCAAAATAGGTAGAGATTTGGAAATGGAGGGTCTGTGGAAGGATGGTTATAAGGCAATTTTCATCGCCATTGGTGCTCATAAAGGTCGAAAAATGGGTGCTGAGGGTGAAGATAATGACTATGAAGGCTTTGTTGACGGAATGAAATTCTTGCGGGATGTGAATTTGGGCAGGGTGATAGAACCTAAGAATAGAGTACTGGTAGTTGGAGGTGGGGATGTAGCTGTAGATTGTGCTAGAAGTTGCTTGAGACTTGGATTTAGGGATGTAAATATAGTTTACCGGCGTTCTCGGGTTGAGATGCCGGCAAGAAAAGCAGAAATAGAAGAAGCAGAGAAAGAAGGTGTCAAGATCAGTTACTTAGTCACGCCCACCAAGATATTGGCAAGGGATGGTAAAGTAATAGGCGCTGAATGTATCAAAATGGCGTTGGGGGAGCCTGACTCCAGTGGCAGACGACGACCTATTCCTATCAAAGGGTCGGAGTTCGTTATGAAAGCAGCCATGATAATTCCAGCCATTGGCCAGCAGCCTGATTTGTCCTTTTTACCTGATAGGAACCAGATTAAGCTTGCTAAGCAGATGACCATAGAGACCGATACAACTACCTGTCAAACAAGTGGTGAAGGAATCTTCGCTGGTGGTGATTGTGTAACCGGGCCTGCGGTATTAATCGATGCTTTGGCATCAGGCAATAGAGCAGCTCAAAGCATTGATCAGTATATAAGAAAGGGTAAGGTAACTCAGGGCGAAGATAGTAAATTGGAAATTGCAGTGAAGGGCATTAATCTCTCCGAGCAGAGAGAGCAGGAAATTGTCCCTAGGGAAATGCCTCAAATTACAAGTCAATTACCATTAAAGAAGAGATTTGGTAACTTTCGAGAGGTAGAAAATGGCTTCAATGCCGAAGCTGCTTTGGAGGAAGCAAAACGTTGTCTCAGGTGTTATAGAGTAATGGTATGGCTTCCAGCCAAATAAATTGGGATGGATGATAAAGAGAAGAACAATGGTAGAGCTGACTATAGATAATCAAAGGGTGAGGGTAAAAAAAGGCACAACGATACTCGAAGCAGCTGATAAGTTTAATATTACTATACCTACTCTGTGTCATCATGAAAACCTCACCCCTTTGGGGTCCTGCAGGTTATGCACTGTTGAGGTCATAGTTAATGGTATATCTAAGTTAACCACTGCTTGCACTTTCCCAGTGGAACAGGGAATAGAAGTCAGGACAACTTCACAAAAAGCATTGGAAGCACGGAGATTAGCGGCAGAGTTGCTATTAGCAAAGTGTCCTACCTCTGCAAAAATAAAAAGTTTAGCTCAGGAAATAGGTGTTGCCAAACCAAGAATTAAGGTAAGAGAAGAGGATTGTATCCTTTGCGAATTGTGTGTAAGAACATGTCGAGAAATTGTAGGAAGGCAGGCACTTAAGTTTATTAACCGGGGCCTAAATCAAAGGGTAGAGCCGCGTATTGATTTCTCGCCTGACATGTGTATTGGCTGCGGTTCCTGCGCTTATGTCTGTCCCACGGGGGCGATAAAGATGGAGGATAAGGATGGTACTCGAGTAGTCTATGCCCGTAACTGGGAAAAGGAATTTAAATTGAAGAAATGCAAAGTTTGTGGTAACTATTGGGCTCCTGAAGAGCAACTGGAGTATATTAGGGGAAAATTGAATTTACCTCCAGATTTTTTTGATGTTTGCCCTAACTGCAGATGAACTATTTTCCTTATCAGAGTGCTATAATGCAATTTTGGTCAGCGGGGTGTGGCGCAGCGGTTTAGCGCGCATGGTTTGGGACCATGAGGTCGGTGGTTCAAATCCACTCACCCCGAGTTTATATAAATTAAATAAATAAAAAGGAGGTTTAAAGAATGGAAGAGGTTGTGATAGTTGATTATCTAAGGACAGCATTTTCAAGGTCGAGGCCGGCAGAGCCAGAGAGAGATGTGTTTAATAGCGAAAACATGCCTGCGTTGGCTGGCAGGTTGATAAAGAAAATAATCGAGCGGAC
>Ga0100402_1007323_pt1 | contig 10689 bp, 10 predicted proteins | sample CryGeyme20150102_FD_80419 | JGI IMG/M metagenome (GOLD analysis project Ga0100402, IMG submission 80419) | Groundwater microbial communities from Crystal Geyser aquifers in Utah, USA - Crystal Geyser metaG 2015-0102 | ecosystem: Environmental > Aquatic > Deep subsurface > Groundwater | place...
ATCGTCAAACATTGGGCTGAAAGCGAAGGGCAAATGAATGTAGTCGGCGTTTTACTGCCCTTAAGCGGCAAGTACAAAGCTTATGGTGAACAAGCCCTACAAGGCATTCGTATGGCTATGAGCAGGCCAGAATTTGAGGATAGTATCATCCTGCGCATTCAAGACACAGCCAGCAATGCTGATACTTGTGTCAGCGCATACCACCAACTGGTTGAGCAAGGCGTGCAATGGATTATTGGCCCACTTCTCAGTGATAACACCAAAGCCCTGATTCCTTATCTGAACCCAGAGTTGCCAGTCATTTCATTGGCAAGCCAAGTGGAACTGGCCTCATTATCTCCCTCGTTGTTTGTGCACAGCTTAGCCAAAACGATTCAAGCCGATTTTATGGCCCATTATATTCTAAAACTTGGTTTAACTCGGTTGGTCATTATTCATAACGATAACTTCAGTGAACAAAATGAAGCCGCAGCCTTTGCCCAAACCTTTATCGACAATGGCGGCGAGATTATCGATATCCTTCAACTCGATGCTGCTGCTTCTGATCATAGACTCGAACTGGAAGGTATTTTAGAGCGCACCGATGATGAAGAATTGTTGGCCATGCTTGATGATGATTTAAAGCTATTTAGCGCCGAAGCAGATATGGATATCCGTATGCCTTTGAATATGGATGGCATTTATCTTACCGTGCCTGGACGTGACCTTTCGGTGTTGGCTGGCCAATTGGCCTACGCCGATATCAGTAATATCCCCTTGTACGGCAGCGATCGCTGGTTTGACGGCCACTTGCTTGATGATGGAGGCAGGTATTTAAACTCGATTCGTTTTGCAACGCCATTTAACGACTTAAACCCCTTACCGTTGGCGATATTGGATGTACAAAATCAATACCGCGTCATTTGGGCCCAAGAAAAAATGGGTGCACTTTTTGCGCTCGCTTATGATACAGCTATGAATGTTGCCGCCATAGGCACTCGCCTTGGCCTCACCGGCATCAATGCCATCAATGCCTTGCATGACACACCAGAATTCCCTGCCATTACTGGTAATTTCTATTTTGATAGCAACGGCATTAGCCAAAAAACATTCGCCATTCAAACCATACGCGATGGGCGCGTAGAGCTTGTCAAAGAAGTCAACCCATGAGCACTGCGCCTGTAAATGAATCCATTCATTATTTAGAATTTCACGCCAAGGATTTTGCAAAAACCAAATCTTTTTTCATCGCTGTTTTTGATTGGCGCTTTGTTGATTATGGCAGTGAATATATGGCTTTTTCAGGAAGCGGTATGGAAGGTGGTTTTTTCAAGAGTCCTTTGACTTCAAATGCGGACCTTGGCAGCGCCTTGGTCATATTTTACAGCAACAACTTAGAAGCAACATGTGCAAAAGTCGAACAAGCTGGCGGGCATATCAATAAAGCTATTTTTCAATTCCCTGGTGGTCGTCGTTTTCATTTCCAAGATCCCAATGGTAATGAATTTGCAGTCTGGTCCGAGCAAGACGCAACTTAAAAGAAAAGCTACAGCTTCAATCCCTTTATGGCTTGTTTTAGAAACGGTGTTAATGAATCTGCATCACCACGTTTAGCATTGGGTGTTTGATTTCTAAACCAAGTACTTTGCCGCTTGGCATACCCTCTGGTGGCCGTAATACCAGCGGTTGTTGCTGCGTCCAAATCCAATTCACCGCGCACATATTGCAACAGTTGCCGATAACCCACGGCCCGCATCACAGGGTGCGTATCAGCCAACCCTTGCGCTTGAAGCCACTTGGTTTCATCCAACCAGCCCATGTCTAGCATTTGCATAAAACGCTGTGCCAAACGCTCACGAAGTACAGGTCTAGGCGTTTCCAAAACAAACACAGGGCAAACAATGGGGTTTTCTTGTTGCTGATGTGCTTGCTGCTGTTGCCACACAGACAGTGGTACACCTGTGCTTTCAAATACGGATAAACCACGAATAATGCGCTGTGTATCTTGGTTTTCCAAACGATCTGCCAATACCGGGTCAATAGCCTTGAGTTTTTCGTGCAAATACGGCGTACCATAACTTTGCTGCAAAACTTCAAAGCTTTCGCGCACGCCTGCCTTTTCATCAGGCACAGCCGCAAAACCCTCTAATAAAGCTTTTAGGTACATGCCCGTGCCGCCAGCAATAATGGGCATTCTGCCATGGTCATTTTCTTGTTTGATCACATCACGGGCAGCATTGGCCCAAGTTTGTGCCGACCAAACCTCCTGCACATCCGCGCAGTCGATGAGCGCATGACGCACAGCAGCTTGCTCTTGTTTACTTGGTTTGGCAGTACCGATATCAAGGCCGCGATACACTTGCATAGAATCGCAAGAAACAAGACAGGTTTGTTGTTCTGCAGCCAAGCTCATAGCCAAGGCAGATTTGCCAGTGCCCGTTGCCCCAACAAGAGCAACTGCCGATAAAGCCATCTTAGTCTCTGAAGTTGGTAAAGCTTAAAGGGCGGTCAGCGTCCATACCACGAATCAAAGCCATAGCAGCTTGCAAATCATCACGTTTCTTACCTGTGACGCGCACTTGATCACCTTGAATTGCAGCTTGTACTTTCATTTTTTCATCTTTGATATATTTGACGATTTTTTTCGCCAAAACGGTATCCACGCCCTGTTTCAAGGTGATGGTTTGACGCTTGGTATCACCCGATGCATTTTCAATATCACCATATTCCAAGCATTTGGCTTCTAAGTTTCTGCGTACCATTTTTGCGCGCAATAACTCTTGGACAGTGTTGATATTGTTGACATTATCGCCCACGAGTTTGACCACACCAGCATCAAGTTCAATGCTGGCTTTTGAGTTCTTGAAATCAAAGCGTGTCGCAATTTCTTTTTTTACCTGATTTATGGCGTTGTCCATTTCATGCATATCAATTTCTGATACGATATCAAAGCTGGGCATGGGTAAATCTCCTATACTGCTTGTTCACGGCCCATACGCATCATGAAATCTTCTTGCTTCACAGCGTTGGCCAGCGCTTCTTCATATTCTACTACTTCATTTTCCACCAGTTTTTGCAAATGCTGGTCAAAGGATTGGCTACCATAAATGGTGGCGCCATCTTCCATGGCTTTGGGAATTTCACTTAAACGATTTTCTAAAATATAATGCCTAATCACAGAATTGCAGATAAGAATCTCAAGAGCTGCAATGCGGCCTTTGCCATTTTTTTTCGGCAGAAGTTTTTGCACAATCACTGCGCGCAAGTTATGACCCAAACGCTCGCGAATGGCATCTTGCTCATCTAAAGCAAACGAAGACATCAAGCGCTGAATGGTGCCTACTGCTGTGGTGGCATGCACGGTTGCCATCACCAAATGGCCTGTTTCTGCGGCTTGCAAGGCCAGTTGAATCACTTCCCTATCCCTTGCTTCACCGGCCACAATAATATCTGGCGCCTCGCGCAAAGCATCGGATAAACCATCAGCATACGCGGATACATCTTCACCCAACTGACGCTGACAAACAGTGCCCTTTTTCTCACAGCTATAGTGAAATTCCATAGGGTCTTCAATGGTCACCACATGCACCGGTCGATGAGTGATAATATGATCCAACATCGCTGCCATCGTGGTACTTTTCCCAGAGCCCGTTGAACCAGCAATAATAATCAATCCATTGCGGTTATTGGTCACCTCTCGAATGACTGGCGGTAAATGTAAATCTTCGAAAGAAGGAATAGTTTTCGGGATAATGCGGGCTACCAATCCAAAGTTGCCACTGGTACGCATCATGTGTATGCGAAAGTGTGCTACATTTTCCAAAGAATAATGAAAATCCAAACTCTTATGTGCTTCAATATCAATGATCTCATGATGATTTCTCAGCATATGATTCAGCATGGCTTTCACAGCTTCGCGATTTTGCACAGGCACTTGGTTGGGTGCGATGGTGACCACCGCACCATTGATGCGCATACGCACGCGGTCATTGCTGCGAATAATCAAATCCGATGCCCCATGTTTATTCGAAGCAAGCAGCAAATCATCTATCATATGCCAATCGGCCATAAGAGCTCCTTATCAATACCTATTAAATGGATAAATCCGCACTACCACCAGTAAGCTGGTCAATTCTAGTCTCGGTTTCTTCATTACCTTCCAATTTCGCCATTTTCATCTTCAGACGCAAATCATTTACTGCATCGGCATTCTTCATAGCCTCAACTTCAGAAATACGGCCTGAGCGCCACAATTCAAGCAAAGCTTGGTCAAAGGTATTCATACCATAATTACCGCCCTGCTCCATGGTTTCCTTGATACCCATGATATCCCATTTACCAATTTGATCAGCAACACGTGAATTGTTAATCAATATTTCAATGGCCACAGTACGACCGCCATCGACTGTGCGCACCAAACGCTGCGACAAAATCGCTTTCATATTCATGGCCAAATTCAACTGAATTTGGGTGTGCATTTCTTCAGGGAAGAAGTTACGAATACGCTCAAGTGCTTGGTTGGAGTTGTTGGCATGTAAGGTTGCCACACACACATGGCCAGTTTCGGCAAAAGTCAATGCATGTTCCATGGTTTCACGGTCACGAATTTCACCCACCAGAATCAAATCGGGTGCCTGGCGCATGGTGTTTTTTAGGGCTTGTTTAAAATCGTGGGTATCAGTGCCCAATTCACGTTGGGTAATCACTGATTTGCGATGTTTATGCACAAACTCAATCGGATCTTCAATGGTGATGATATGCCCTGCCGAATTGCGATTTCGATGATCAATCATCGCAGCCAGCGATGTTGATTTACCAGAACTTGTTGCTCCCACCATGATAATCAAACCACGTTTATTCATGATGATTTCTTTGAAAATTTCAGGTAATCGCAATTCATCCACTGTGGGCACGTCAGTGGTAATTTTACGAATCACCATGCCCACATCACCGCGTTGCTTAAAAATATTCACCCGGAACCTACCCAAACCTTCATAAGCAATCGCTAAATTCATTTCCCAATTTTCGGAAAATTCAGCCCGTTGTTTTTCCGACATCGTGGCATTGGCCAACTGCTCACATTGGATGGCGGTAAGCGGAGGTTGTTTAAGCGGGGTAACTTGGGAGTTGATGCGATAACAAGGCGCCATTCCAGCTGTGATATAAAGGTCAGAAGCATCCTGCTTCACCATGATAGTTAGCAGCTGTTTGATAGATATTTTTTGTTCTGGCGCTTGTGCACTCATAGCTTATTGCCCACCGAATAGTTTTTTGTTTTGTGCTTTATCCATCGCTGCTTGCTGGGTAATTTTACGGGCTTTTACCAAATTTTGCAGTGCCATATCCAGGGTTTGCATACCTTCGCGCTGACCTGTTTGCATGGATGAAACAATCTGCGCCAATTTATTTTCACGAATCAGATTTTTTACGGCCGGGGTACCAAGCATAATCTCATGGGCTGCAACTCGCCCTTTGCCATCAGCTGTTTTGAGCAGGGTTTGTGAAATCACAGCCTTTAAGGATTCTGATAACATTGCGCGCACCATGTCTTTTTCCGAGGCTGGAAACACATCGATAATACGGTCAATGGTTTTGGGGGCAGATGATGTATGCAAGGTGCCAAATACCATATTACCCGTTTCAGCAGCAGTAAGCGCCAAACTGATGGTTTCAATATCACGCATTTCACCCACTAGAATCACATCTGGATCTTCACGCAAAGCGCCCTTAAGGGCTGTGGCAAAAGATTTGGTATGCGGCCCCACCTCACGTTGCGATATCAAACTTTGTTTCGACTGGTGCACAAATTCGATGGGATCTTCAACAGTTAGGATATGGCCTTTTTCCAGCTCATTGCGATAGTTAATCATGGCCGCAAGAGTTGTTGATTTACCCGAGCCGGTAGGCCCTGTGACCAAACAAATACCTCGTGGAGCCATAGCTAGCTCCTTAAACAATGGTGGGGCATGCAATTGGTCTAAGGTCAGCACTTCAGTGCGAATGGTACGAAACACTGCTGACATGCCACGGTTTTGCCAAAAGCAATTCACACGAAAGCGGGCGATGTCACCAAGGGCAAAAGAAAAGTCTAAATCTTTATGCTCTTCAAAATTCTTGCGTTGCTCATCATTCATGATGTCGTAAACCATGGCGATAACCGATTTGTTATCCAAGGCAGGCATCTTGATTTTGGTCATATCGCCATTGATACGAATCATGGGTGGCTCGCCTGCTGATACATGTAAATCCGAAGCGCCATTTTTTACTGAAAAAGCCAATAGTTCTGAAATATCCATTCACTCACTCCCTAGCCATAACGATGGTTTCGCTTATGGCAGAGCATAGGAGCTATGGTTTCATCTCGCAAGACAAAGCATCAGCGTTGATACTCATAACCCAATGACTTTAAAAACTTTCTGCGCTCACGGTTATCCTATTGTTCTGCTTATGCTATGATGCGCTGGTGATGCCAAAACGTCGACCCATTGGGCATAGCAACCATCACAATCTTACTTAATTCCACTTTTGAGGTGAACCCATGCATATGGATCCCATGATGCCAACGATTGTTGGCTGCATTACCGCGATTTTGCTCATTGGCATGCTGATGCACACACTCAAACAACCCAATGTGATTGCCTATTTGCTTGCTGGTATTTTACTTGGCCCATCAGCTTTTGCTTTGGTCACCGATCAGATCACCTTGGATAGAATCGGAGCCCTTGGCGTTGTGATGCTGATGTTTTTTATTGGCATGGAAGTCTCACCCAAAAAACTCATTGATAACTGGAAAATCGCCGTCATTGGCACCTTTGCCCAAATTGCCATCACTGTTTTGATTGTAAAATTGATTGGTCTTATTTTTGGCTGGCCAACCATTCTCTGCGTTTTACTTGGTTTTATACTCGCCCTAAGCAGCACGGCTGTGGTGCTCAATCTGCTTCAAAATCGCAACGAGCTCGAAACATCTCATGGTCAAGATGCGCTCACCGTGTTGCTTGCTCAAGATATTGCCGTGATTCCCATGTTGATTGTGATTGGTTTACTAAGCGGCGATGCCATCTCCACGACAGAAGCCACTTTACAAATCATTGGCGGCATTGCCCTGCTTGGGCTTTGCGCTTGGATTGTCATCAAACCCGATTTCCGCATTCCCGTGATTGGTGAGGCGGTAAAAAATGACCACGACTTACAAGTTTTTGGCGCATTGCTGCTCTGCTTTGGATTGGCGCTTATCAGCGGTTTATTCAATTTATCCGCAGCCTTGGGTGCCTTTGTTGCCGGCATGGTGGTTGCTGCCGCTAACGAAGCCAAATGGGTACACGGAAGCTTGGAATCATTCAAAACCGTGTTCGTTGCCTTGTTCTTTGTATCCATCGGTATGTTGGTCGACATCGGCTTCATCTTGCCAGACTGGTATAAGGTGATTGGCCTAACTTTGTTTGCTTTGATTCTAAACACTATCATCAACGGGGCAGTATTCCGCCTGCTTGGTGAGTCTTGGGGCAATAGCGTCTACACAGGTGCCCTACTAGCTCAAATCGGAGAGTTTAGCTTTGTGTTAGCGGCAGTAGGCATGACATCAGGCATATTAGCGGATGCCAATTACCAACTTATCGTAGCCGTGATTGCCTTTTCATTATTGTTATCACCATTTTGGATTTCCTACACCCGACGCTTCGCCAATCTCGACAAATAAAAATTTATGATGGGCAAGTTAGCTTTGATTATTGAACGACTCGTTCCGTCCGACTGCGGACATTCGACTCTATTTTACGATAAGCTCATCATCACACAACCAACTTATTTCAAACCTTTAGCTGGCTTTGATATAGTACAAAAACTGGCTGATACGTCCTTCTTTGATGCCGCGTTGTTCGAATTTTGTTTCTGGTCTGTCTTCATCACGATCAATAAAGCCACCCACTCCTGCCACGTTGGTTAAACCTGGCATGGCATCCAAAATCGATTGCATCCATTCAGCCAAATCAGGTTTATCCGTGGCTAGTTTGATAAAACCGCCTGGTTTGATGCGTGATACCAATAGCGTTGCAAAATCTTTTTGGATGATGCGGCGCTTGTGGTGGCGTGGTTTAGGCCATGGGTCAGGATGATTGATAAACGCACCATCAAGCTCTTCTTCTTTGACTTGATGCTCAAGCACGAATTGGGCAGGAAGCTGGGTGATACGGGTGCGCTCAATAAAACCAGCATCATCCAAGCGGCATACGGCTTTGGCCACGCCCGGCAAATAAATTTCAACGCCCACCAAAGTCCAATCGGCATGTTGCTCGGCCAAATGCACTAGAAAATCACCGTTACCAAAACCAATTTCCATGACCACCGGTGAATCAGTGGGGATACCTGCCTCAGCCAATGTTTTGTCTTTGGGCAAACCAATAATGGGCAACCATTTCATCAAGCGTGCTTCTTGGCCTGTGGTGACAAAACCATTTTTACGCCCGTGGGTACGCATTTCATGTTGGATAAATTGACTTCTAAATTCCGCACTTAAGCGCATGTTTCAAGACCTTTGTGTAGCTATATTAATTTTTGAGATACGTTTGCAATATTGGCACGATAATGTCACGTCTCCATCCTCATCGGCCAAATCAAGCAAATCCTCATCAGGAATGGAAGTCATCGCCACGGCCATGCTCTCATCGCTGCATGAGCAGGCATAAGCATATAAATCTTCTCCGACAATTTGGCAGCCCAAATGTTCAAAAGCTTTTAGTATCGTTTCAGGCGCATCGTTGGTAATGGATGCATTGCTGATTTTCGCCAAACTCTCCACGGCTTTAAACCAATAGTCATCGTCCGAGCCTGGCATCGCTTCAATCATAATGGCCAAATCATCTTGCAAGATTAAATCAGCATGCACTTGCACCGATTGTTTTAAATAGTGCAACACATAATCAGCAAGCCATTCGGAATTGTGCTGAATAGTGGATACATAAGGCTGGCCCACACCCATATCGCGCACTGTAGAGAGCAGCATGTTTTCTCCCATCCAAGCAGCAATACCTTGATGCTCTTGCCGCTGATGCACAGCAGCATCTGACCATTGCACATAACCGCGCACAGCGCCGCTGCGTGTTTCCGCCTGCATGCGTGTAATGGCCGTGTTGCTTTGCGTAGCATCAAGCTGCAACACTTGCCGCACCCCGCCTTTGCTGATGCTCAGCAGCATCAAACTGGCCAGCAAGGTCTGACCAAACATCAATTTGGGTTCATCGACCAATCCATGCACATCTGCAGCTTCTGCAAAAATGTGTTTACCACGAATAATCACCCCGCGAGCTCTGGCTTCGGGCAATAAAAACCGAATCAGGCGATCGTGCTTTTCAGCCATACCAAAACCTCTTCCATATTGGCAAAACAAAGGCTTGCGCCTGCTGCCAGCAATTCTTCTTCACTAAACGATGATGTGATGCCAATGCCGAAACATCCAGCGCGAAAAGCTGCCTTCATATCCGCTTCCCCATCACCAATGAACACCACGTCTTTCACATCCACCTGCAAATCCGTACACGCCAAATAAATAGGCTCGGGATTGGGTTTGGCCGCCCTTCCCTCAAGCTTGCCAATGATGGTGCCAAATCGCGCCAACCAACCGAGCTGCGTCAGCTGCGCTTCAGCACGATATTGGCCTTTGCTGGTAACAATACCCATAGGCATACACTTGGTATCAAGAAAATCTAAAACGTCTGAAACATCATCCAACACACCAATATCATTGAGATAAATCTCATCATGGATGGCCAAAAAATGTTTGGTTGCATCTTCTTTGTTATCACCAAACAAGTCGGTCATGCTGCAATCGCCGCGCCCGGTATGCCTGCGAATGGCAGCATCAGTCATAGCAGGAAGCCTATAAAATTTCAGGGTTTTCTGCATCGCAAACACAATTGGCGTGAAGGCATCAATGAGCGTGCCATCCAAATCAAACAGCACTGCTTTTATGGTTGGTAGATTCATAGGGAAGGATTTGGCCTAAGTCCATCAATTTTGGTAATCATCAAAGTACGAATCTTCTGCCCTACTTCGCCAGGTAAACCATCACCAACAGGCTTACCATTCATTTCACAAATCGGCATTACCGCATTGGTGGTGCTACTCATCAAAATTTCAGTCAGGCCAGCTTCATCAAGTTTCCATTCACGCTCTTCAACCTTGATACCAGCTTCCTTTGCCACGGCGATGGCCATATCACGGGTAATACCGCCCAGCACTTGATGATCCAAAGGATGAGTGACCAGAGCGCCATCAATAATGGCTAGGATATTAGTCGCGCAACCTTCCAAAACATGGCCGACTTCATCCAGCCAAAAGGCTTCATCCACGCCGCGTCTGCCTGCTTCTTGCTTGCCCATCACGCTGGCCAACAAAGCAATGGACTTAATCTCACAATGTTTCCAGCGGATATCTTGCAGCGTGATACCTTTAAGACCCGCTTTAATTTTTTCCTTCGAAGGCAAAGGCAAATCACGCACCGTAATCACCAAAGTCGGGGTTAAATTGTAAGACACCAAATGCGAACGCGGCGCCACACCGCGTGTCACCTGCAAATAAACCATGGCATCAGAAAATGGATTTAAATCGTAAGCTTCTTGCACCAAAGCTTCCAATTCAGGCAACGGTTTAGGCAACGGCACATTGATTGCTTCACAAGAGCGTTGTAAGCGCTGCAAATGCGGCTTCAAATCA
>Ga0100402_1007325_pt1 | contig 10688 bp, 11 predicted proteins | sample CryGeyme20150102_FD_80419 | JGI IMG/M metagenome (GOLD analysis project Ga0100402, IMG submission 80419) | Groundwater microbial communities from Crystal Geyser aquifers in Utah, USA - Crystal Geyser metaG 2015-0102 | ecosystem: Environmental > Aquatic > Deep subsurface > Groundwater | place...
CAACCCCTGTTGTCTAATAGGAGTTATTAAAGACAAAAATTCAAATTTAAATTAATGATATAACGGCTTGACCTCAGGCCTATTGAACAGGAGCTCAACCTTGCCAAATAAGAACTTCTGCCACATTTCGAAAGCTTAGCATAACTATCCTTTGAGCAACTCTCCAATCCTGAGTCAGGATAAATTATTCACGGAATGCTGAACGAACTGTCAAATCCGATGATCGGAATTCCCCTACTCCGGTATTCTTTTAGCTATCCAGTCACAATCTAGCTCAGGTTGATTTCCCATACAACGCTCAATACGAAATGCTATTCCAAAAAGCATAAATGTTCTACTTTCAGTCAATCCTCCATGACATCAATCGCATAAAGAACAATGAATACCTCGTTGAGATCAGCAAAGAGTAAATCAGACAATCTGTTGACTAAGTCAACTGGAAAATCAACGTCGAACGCTAATCGATAATGAATGAATCTCAATAAGTAGGAGAAAATATTTAGCTCATGAAATTCTTTGAAGGAGTGAGGAACTATCAAAACATGAATGAAAAGATCAAGAAAGAGTGCCTGTAAAAACTCAAATAAAAATCAAGATCAATATAATTATAATTGACACTCAAGAGAGGATTTCTTGCATCAAGGATCGATGAAATATCAAATAGGCTCAGACTGAGCAATTTGTCAGAACTGTTTAGAATTGAAAAGGAACAAAAAATGCATGAAAAATTGGGTACAGCTCTTCAAAAAGTTTATCTGAGAAAAAACAAGGAAGTCTTAGTAACTTTGATTGAAAAAAGTGAAGCTACTAAGGCAGTCGGACAACATTTTGTTTCTATGATTGGACAATACCACAAAAGAGCAACTCTCCAAGGTATCAAAAGCATTGCCAGAACAATGAGTCAAAAAAGACGTGACATATAAAGACTTATCGCTGGCATTAATTCGATCAGGAGGAGAACCGAACTTCTATTACAAACATCTGCCTTGAAACATATGAACTTTAAACAAGTTTTTAAGGCTTCTAGCTTGACGGAAGGAGTTCAAATTCTTCATTCGATTTGCAAGAAAATATCAGTCAAGAAGATGATTCAAAATTTTAACATTCCTGCCAAAGTCATGGATCGAGTGTTTTCTCAAATTCAAGAAAGGAAGTATCAAGAGGTGTTTGATTTAATAAAATCTAAGGATATTGAGGTTAGACTACACAGACCAAATGTCAGCAATAAGGTTAAAGCAACTTTCCTCGCCAGCCTCGATAAACATTAAAAAGAGCCTATTACTCTGAAGAAAACCTTCAGTAGATGGTACGTCAACACCCATGAATAGAGATTTTCCAAGAAGGTCTACAACATTTGGTTGGAGGGTAATATCAGCAAATTTACCTTCTTTATGAGACTAAAAAACCTTTGTGATATTTCTCATAAACAAATGGTTGGAAAAGAGATGAAGCATTTCCTTCGCACTATTTGTGATAAATACGACAAATATGAAGAACATCAGGTGAAGCATAAACTTATTCAATGGCTTGACAACACTAGAAGATTAAGAAAAATAGAAAGTATGTTTACTCTCTTGACAGACATCACAAATCAAACTCACTAGACATTCAAGTCATACTCAGTTGACAAAATTATTTCATATTGCAAGAAAAGAAACATCGTCAGAAATTACTTGAATATATATATCAAGAATTTTATTGGAAGAAGAATCACAGCTTTTAACAGTTGGAGTAAAGTCAACAACATCAAAAAATTATGGGGTCGACAGAAATTGAGATCACTTTTGTTGAAAGTTACTGACTAAACTCGAGATGGAATCAAATAAACATTGAGCATAATGAAGACTGATTGGCAATTAGGCAAAGAGAAGAAACTTCAAGTCTGCCGCAAAACCACAAACACTGATATCATTTTTATGTCAGGCTTTTTCCATGCTTGGAGGTTCAACGAAAGTAACGACAAACTTGAAGAAACAATAGCAAATAATAAGGCAAAATAGGACAAACACAAATCTTTAACAAGGATCGCTTCACTTAATTCAAAGAATACAACTGCTCAACTGAAAAATGTAATCCATCGGTTCAGACAGTACAAAGCTCAAAAAGCCAGAAGAATAGCAGGAATACAAAATAAATTCATGAGGGTGATCAACGACAACAATGAGAATCTTTTGAAATAAACACTCAGCAGGTTTGTTGATAATTTGAATGAAGGAATCCACAAAAAGTAACAACTTGTTGTCAAGTTAGTCCATGCCAACTTTGTCAAAGAAAAACTCACTATGTCTATGATCAGAAACAAGGCCCAACATATGACAGATATGCTGAGAATTGAGCGTTGCACCAGAATCCATGAACTTCTTCAAAATACCATTAAAGACAATTTGATGATCTTCAAGAAAGAGAATTTTGTTGGAAAAGTACTTCAAAAAATTGTGACAAACAGAACTAATAATGTTCAATCTGCAATTAATCAATGGAAAACGATGCCTCTGAGAATGCGCTGGAATTTGAGACAAAAAATTATTAAGATGAGCTAATCTATCAGAAATCTTCAAAATGAAAGACTGAGTGTATGCAACAATGCATTTAAAAAATCTATAGTTGAGGGAACAGCCAGCAAAAAGAAAGGAGTTTACATTATGGCTTGCAAGTTCGAAAGAACTATCAAAAGATATTTTGAAAGATACCATACGAATTCAATAAAACTCAAAGAGACTCATAAACTAAAAGTTGTTGTTCGAGCTTTTGAGACCATTAGAAGTCAAGCAAATTAAAATTTAAGTGTTGTTATGAGAACCGCTCCTGAATGGCCTCAAAAATAACGATATTTCCATAAACTTGGGGAGCATCTCAACAAACGTATCAAAAATTATTTGCTGACCTGGCAGAAGAATACTGAAACTTTGAAAACATACGAAGCTGTTCTGAATGAAAAGAAGAAAAGAGTACTAATGGCAACTCAAAAATTGCTAGTTCAACAATAGACGACAAATACAAGAACGACCATCGCAATTTTTGACAAGAACAGAAGAATCCACAATCTCCAGATCAATTTCCTGAAGAAATTATGTGATGGAAAAATAGGCAAAATGATGGGAGTTTTCACTATATGGAAAGGTATGCCCACAGCTAAGAACAAAGTTCGAATCATGAATGCAACTCAGTTTGGAGCAAACCTCGTCGAAATGATGAAAAGAAATGTAAAGTAGACTCTTCAAGTGTTTATGAACTGCAAACGAAAAGGACAGGAAAGGAAATATCAGGGAATCAACAGACTTGTCGCTATCAAATGCGGTGATATTGGAGGCTATTTCCACAAATGGCTGTACAATAAGAGACTTATGGTGCTGAATCGGAGAAATAAGGCTGTTGAAACTCTGTTTAAGAACATCCAGTAACATAACAGAGATGCTTATCGACTCTTTTTTGTTGGTGAGTAGACAAAGGATAAATTAAAGGCCCTTTAGATAATCGAATACTACTGGGGAAATCAAAAAAGATACTGCATCAAAAAATGGCAACAGAATACAAACAACCTGAAAATGAGAGACATTTCAAGAAGGCACCTCTTACTCAATTTGATAAATATCAAACAACGTCATCAAAACAAAGAAATATCTGAAAATGTGATATTCAAATTCAAAGTGGAAAGAGATATCAATAAGAAAGATAAATACCACAACAGAGTACGAGCCCTTGTCAAAACACTCTAAAATCAGGGCTCTTTTAGAAGAACAATGCTGAATTAGACTGTTGACAAACTTAAATACAACCACTATCGTGGCAACTTCCAAAAAAATCAAGCCTTCCATAAATTCCTTCGAGAAAAAATTGGAACTGTTCATCAATGCCTTTCAATCTGGAATAACCTTGCCATGAAAGCTAAGGCAATTCACAAGGAAAGGATTGTTTCTCGAAACTTCGATTCTATTCATGAAGCTGTCAGAAGTAACTTCAAGTTGATCTTTACAAGAGGACGAGAATTAATGATCATGAAGAACACCCTTGATAAAATTTTTGTGGCAAAAGAAATTCAATTCAAAGCTTATTTCAATATGTGGCGTCAAAGAGTCAAAGAGTTGAAAATTTTAGGAGAAATGGACAAACAGTCAAAAGCGGCCATCTTAGAAAGAATTAGCAAAATTGTTGGAGCGACTTCAACTGCTGCTGTTGCTGATACAATCAAGAAATTCCATATGAACTTCAAAATTCAAAAAGTTCAGAGAAAGTTTATGGAAAGATTAATGCAGACAAAAAGTGGAAAAGTCATCCATGTTTTCAATACTTGGAAGACTATCCCTTACAATCAAAAGTTGGGAAAATTCAAAAAATATCAAAGATTTTTCTTCGACCTTGAGAACTTCTATAAAGGAAGACTCAAAGAGGCCCATGGCAAATTTACTGACATCCAGGACGATGGTAATCTCATGAAGAAACAATCCATTCTCAAACTTTTTGAAATGACTTCCCTCGGTATCCGCAGATTCTATAATCGATGGACTAGATTCACAAAAGAAAAACATACTCTTTTGCAGGTAAACAGAACCATGCATGCTTTTGAATCAGTTGAAGGTGCCATAGCCAACCAATACATGATTATCTTCCAGGACTAGAGAGCCTACAGAATCAAAATTGCAGCTATAAACAAGTTGATCGAGGCATCTAGAGGAACAACACAAAACTACTTCACGATTTGGAGATAAAATGCCAGATAGATGAAAATGATGATGAGCATGGATCAAGAGAAAAAGAAAATGGCTCTGAATATGTTTAATCGAGCTATGGGTAACTCTGCAACAGGTCAGATCATCAACATCATTGCCAGGTTCCAGAAAAATGCTTCCATGGTCAGAATTTCTCGCAATTTTTTCAACAGACTCATGCACACCAAGACAGGAAAAATCATGAAATTTTTTGAAACTTTGAAGACTGTTCCAGATGCCAAACTAAATCAGAGGAAAAAAAGAGGAATCATATTCGAAAGTAGACTTCATAACTTTGTTCAAAAGAGGCTTCGGTACGCAATGATCCCCTTCAAGGATAGCAGTTACGATGCAAATATCAAAAAGAAATATTGCCTCGATCGACTCATGAGGGCCTGCATGGGAGAAAACAAAAAGAAGTTCCTAATCTGGAGAAATGTTGTGAGGGAGGGTAAAATTCTAAAGCATACCTCTCTCTGTGAGGATATTTTTGCAAATGTTGAGAACATATTCAGAAACAATTTTTTGATTATCAACAAAGATACAAAGGCAGAAGTTCAGAAGAAAAAGAGTCTTTGCAGAAAACTTGTCAGTAATGCTAGTTTTGTTCAGGCCCATGCTTACATGGTTTGGAAATAAGCATATCACGTCGACGATATCAAGATCAAGGATAAACAAAATAGCACTCACTCTCATCTGAGAAATCTATTTGAAGTACACAAGGAACATCAGAATAAGCAAGTGATTCAAGCTGTTAACGTCTTCAGAAAACTCCTTGAAAATGCCAGAATGAAACAATCTCACAAACTCAAGGACAAAAATAATCAAAAAGGCCTGTAATTGTTTAATGCTCTCAAGACGAGATAGCTCAACAACAAAAACAGTCTCATTGTTGCTTTAAAATCCACTAAAGCTGAATACGAGTTGGTCCAAAAATCAAAGCTTCTATAATCTGCCTTCGAAGTAATCAACTCTGCAGTTCGTGGCAGTATGGATAACCTATTCAAAAAGAAACAAAATAATACATTTTTAGAGGTCGTTTTTACTCGACTATTCAATAATCAATGGAACAACATGAGAAAAAGTCTAACAATCTGGCAGAAAAAAAGCAGCCAGATGCATCATGAAGATATTTAAAAATATACCCGAAAAAGATTAGCTTTGATTTCTCTCTCAAATCTGAAGAGATAGGACATAAATATTAAGGCTGTTCATGCGATTAATAAGTTCATATAGTTAGTCAAATCCAAATAGATCAAGAGAGGTTATTGTTTGAAAATGCTGAAAAGAAAGTTAGACAATTACAAAAAATCATATGAGCAGTGGAAAGCTTTACCTTATCAACAAGCCAAAAAAAGAAAAGCCATTGCCACACTTTTTGAGTCAAAATTAACATAGCTTAAACTTGATCGCCTGAAATAAATTCAAAAAATCCTCAAAGGGGATCGATAAATAGGAAAAGACAAAAAATATCAGGCTGTGAGAAATATTGTCAGATGCAGGTTGACTGACATGAACACATGCTTCTTCAAATGGAGAAAAAATAACAATGAGCAAAAGGTCAAATCAAAGATCGTCTCTCTTGACAAATTTTTCAGCACTGTCCATGAGAGTGTCAAGGACAATTTGTGCATATTTGAATAATCCAAAATCAGCGATCACAGAAAGGTTCAAGCCATGAACAAACTCTTCACAAACAATGTAAGGAGGCTGAAGGGTTATTTTGACAAATGGAGAGCCACAAGCAGAAAGATCAAACTGAACCAGCTTGATAGATACATGAAAGGTTTCAATCCTGAGGATTTCAATAACAAACTAATTCGAGCAGCTTTCATGCAAATTCAGAAGAAAAACTAACTGTAATCAATGAAAGGTTTTGTCAATTCTTTGTGGAAATGGAAAATGTCCAATATGCAAGCAACTTATTATTCCAAATTTATCAAAATTTTCAGAGAAAGTTAAGAAATGGTGAGGTTTTCTAACTTGCTCAATAAAAAACATTATGAAAATGTTCATCATGCTTTCAGAAATATTTTAGCTGAAGGACACGAGCGCACTAATCGCAAGAGATAAATTGTTGAAAAATATTTGACCAAAAGAATGAGGGGGTATTTCATGGCCCTCAGAAATTCAACAGCTACAACTGAAATAAATATTTGGAAATCGAAGTATACCAACAGTATTAAAGCAAAAATTATCTATGACATTTTGGGAACTCTTATCCTGAGATTCAAGTTTAGCTCCATGGACAATCTGAAGGCTCATCACGATTATGCTTCTAGAATTGATTTATTTACTGAGAAGATTCAACGCTTCCATCAACTTCAGACTGAAGACGCCTTCAATAAAATTAGGTTAAGTGCTCCCAATAAATTTTTAAATTTGCTGGCAAATCTGGAAGAAAAATCCTTGAACAGAACATTACGAGAGAACTTCACTCTCCTTAATAACATTAAAAAATTGTCAAAACTTGAAGATATCATAGGTAGAACTCTGGAAAGAAGTCAAATTTACAATGGATTTGATCGAATCAGACAGAGAAAAGAAAAAGTTATCAGAGCTAGGCTTGCCATAACACTACTTGAAACTCTACTGGCTCAAAGGAAAAATTTGGATAAAAGACAAGTTGTTCAAAAGTTCTCGAAAAATAGATCAAAACACATCGGAGCTGAGAAACTTACAGCATGGAATGCTAGCCTATACAAGTCAAAGGCCAGTGTCTTCTTCCAGAAAGGATCAGCCATGATCAACATGAATAAGCTTCTGCTGAGATTCAAGAGAGGTCTAGCCATTCAGAAGATCATTGAAAAGCAAAATAGCCAGCTTTTGAAGACCTACCTGAACAGGATGCGAAAGAAATAGAACAAATGGATGGAGCTGGCAATACAAAAATTCGCAACAAGAGCATCAATTCGCAGTTCACCAGCCATCAGTTTTTGGCGTTTGAAGACCTACGTCATGAATACTTGATCAATTAATGCAATATTGAGTTTAACATGTCAAAATATTAAATTTTGAATTGTTCATTATTAGCTAGTTATATATGGCTAATTATTGATAATTAATAATAGAATATCAGAGTTGCTCGACTAAGTAGCAAACTTTGGCTATAATCTTTACAAAGATGCTATCGTTGCAATAGATATGCTTCAACTATTTAATATTGGTGAGGACTTTGGGTTTGTTTTTCATCAGGGTGCTCTTTCCTGGAACTATTATTTTTTCAAGCTCAACCAAGTACTGATGCAATTGCTAAAATTCAGGACTTTTTATCTTCTCGATCACCAGTTTGATTCTGTATAGACACTAAATAGTATAATTTTCAGAATAGGGACTGTATAGTTCAGGCTCCTCTCTCCTCTTTTTTTCGCAGATGACAATATGTGCTTCAGGGTGGTCATTATGAACTGTATCACAAAACTCACAAAACTCATACTAAAGAATTTATTCCTTCTCGAAATACACCTTCTCTTCCTTTTCTTTGCCAAATTTGTAGTCAATAAGTTAATCAAATCCATCGTGAATTTCCTCATCTTCGTCCTCAAACTCAGCTATTCTATTTTTTGCTTTAATCTTATTGACGACTGACTGCTTTGTCATCTTGGTGTATTTTGTGTGAACTTCCTCCATCTTGTCCTCATAGTCTAGTCGAGCCAAAGGATTGATATACCGAATCATCATTAGTGTCTTTCGCTTCTGAGCAATTGTTATTGATCTTTTTGAGTAAGCCACCGACCCTCTAGCTCGGCCTGTTTCAGTGGCTGCAGGAAGCATGCTTTTTCTTTCGTTACGCTCTTATGGCTCAGAGCCTGAACTTTCCTAATTTTTGTAAGGATGATTGACGATATTCCTAGGCCGCTGCTCGGTGGTCATAACCGCGCTAACACTAGGTTTTGCAGATGGAGGCATGGCAGGACCTTCTGATTGCCGTTGGGCTACTGATGACCTCATTTTATATATCAATCACCACAGAATTTAACTATAGTTACAGTACAGACTATCATGCACTATTATACACCTCATCTCCTTTATTTTCCTTTGTTTGGCAATTTGTAACCGTTCTGAGCGAACATTTTCAATGCATAGGCATTTTCATAGTAGTAACGTCTTTCTGATTTTTTCAAAGGTTCGATGAATTGCTACTTAAGAATTGCAAACATCTTCTTCCATCTTAATTTTCCTGGACTGTAGCCTACTATTTTGTTACCCTCTTTCTTCAAAGCTTGGGTTAGCCCACAGACCCATGATTCCAGTTCTTGATAGTTTTTGCAGTAAAAATCGAGGGACCTTTTCTGAAGCAGAAGACTGAAGCATTGAGAATAACTCAACATCTTGTTCCATGACTAGTTCAAGTTGGGGCTCACTCGCCCATAGACAATGCTTCTGACATCTTTAAGTGGATAAATTTGGCAGCTTTCTTCTATTTTTTCTGGGTCTTTACCCCACTTGATGAAATGATTGGTGATCTTCACAAATTTGAACTCTCCTCCCTCACTATTGAAGTTTCTTTTGTTTAAAAAACTTCCATACTCGCATAACCGGAGCATCTAAGTTATATAATTCTTACCTTCAGCATTTTTTTATGATAAGAGTGAATGAACTGTTCTTCGAAAATTTTCTTCCGATTCGAATCTTTACTAACCTTTGAAGAGACAATGGATATCCCCAGAGGAAGAATGTTTTATTTGTCTTCTTTTAGCTTAGTAAAGCTTCGACTTCGATCAAGTTTGAGTGTCTATTTTTTGGCTCGACTGTCAGATCCAGTCATAGAGTTTCTCGATGCACAATCTGTTAAAGTTCCATGTTTTGCCATTTTTTCGAAACAGCTTTTCTGGATGATTGTTACCTTCGATTTCATTACTTTCGGGATGAATTGAAGGCTTTTCTGAGCACGATCATAATATTTGTAAAAATAGTTGTTTTTTAGCAAGCTCCTAATAACAAGAGGATTAGTTTCATTTTGCATGTCTGCAAGCATTTGTCCCACTTGCTATTTACCCGTAGCATCCAGTTATCTTGTCTTTTGCAATTATTTTTTAACTAAACTGACTGCAAACATCCACTCAACAATAATCTCCTGATCGCTAACTTTTCTTTATTTTGATATATCAAGGCTCGATTGATGAGACTCAGGTAGCAAGTGTGCCTTGAATGTCATAAATTGCTCCATGATGGCTTGAATCACTTGATAAGGTTCATAGTTGAGAAAATCTATTGTTTATCCAAAATGCCCCATCATCACGAGTTTAGCTAGTTCCTTTTCATAATGAGCCTTGTTGCTTAGATTTTTCGTGAAGTAGATCAGAGACCTCAAAGAAAAAAGAGCCAAATCAAACCGATCAAGTTTTTTGAATTATTCGAAACACAAAGTTTGTATTTTTTCCTGACACTAGCAACCACATAGCTAACTGTTGAATGCCAACAAACTAACACAGTAAATTTATTCAGCTCTCATTCCATTCAAGTCAATAATTTCAATTTCTTCTCCAAATTATTCCAAATTAGTTACTCTAAAAAACAGATAGATGCAAAATTTGATCAATCCATCTCTCGCCTCAATATTTTTTTATTTTTGAATGATTTCCATGATAGCTTCGAAGTATTGTAATGTTTTTGTGTAATTGCCTTCCATTAGTTCGAACATTGTCATATTAGCATACATTCTTAACATCACCAAATTGTTTGTGTTGTGCTTTGACAAGTCTAAACCAGAAAGTAGCTATATGGCTTACTCGTAGTGACCAAGTGATTGTTCAATCACAGCCATTGTGCATTTTATATTGATTTTGAGTTCCTACCCGACAGTGCTTTTGAATGCTTGCTGGTAATAGTGCAAAGATTGCTTAAGTTCTCCTTGTTAAAATTGTTGATGAGCCTGCTGTAGGACCATGTTGGTGGCCATAACTGTCTGGTTCATAGTTTGAATATAACAGTAAACTTTTAACAGTCAATTCTCAATGCTGAATTAAATAAACCAAAAAA
>Ga0100402_1007330_pt1 | contig 10685 bp, 4 predicted proteins | sample CryGeyme20150102_FD_80419 | JGI IMG/M metagenome (GOLD analysis project Ga0100402, IMG submission 80419) | Groundwater microbial communities from Crystal Geyser aquifers in Utah, USA - Crystal Geyser metaG 2015-0102 | ecosystem: Environmental > Aquatic > Deep subsurface > Groundwater | place...
AAGATGGACTAAGACAAACTGAGATTCCTAATATAATTAGCCAACCTTCTAATGCTAAAATACTTGCCGACTCCTTAGAATCAAACTTAGGACTCACCAATGTAAGAGATGTAGTTAGAATTATTAAACAGGCTGATAAAACTATTTACTCACAAGCTAGAATGCCCAGGCTTAAGTCCGATGAAGCCTGGATAAATGGTGGTCAAACAAAAGAATGGTATAACAATGCAGTAGTAAAACCTAAACAAATATTTTTCTTTGATAATGGTTCTTCAATCCTTCCTCGGATAAAAGTATCTGTCAAAGATGCTAAAAAACTCACTAATGATCCCAATGTATTTAGTATTGCCCTTTTCAACATGGTAGAACAATTGAAAAATAACATTTCAGCAGCAAAAATGGCAAAGCAATTTGCAGCCTATGATCAAGTAAATGCTGAATTACACAAAAAAACATACATAAACAGAAAAAAAGACGCTGAGAAAATGTTATTTGTATTAGAGCGAACCCTAAAAGAAAAACGTAGATTTATTGGCCAAAATGCAAATCTGTTTGCAGTAAATATTGCCAGAATTGACAGTTACAAAGCAAAGATGACAGATCTTTAACTACATCTTCTCTACAGTTTGAATTCCTAAGAGATTAAGACCATGTTTAATTATTTGTGCTACTGCTATAACAATTAATAATCTTAGTTTTGTTTGCTCATCATTTTCAGCAATGATTTTATTGTTTGCATAGAATGTATTAAAGCTTTGAGCTAACTCATATAAGTAGTTAGATATGTGATGTGGAGCATATTCTGTTGCAGATGACTTAACTATATCAGAGTATTTATTAAGGTTACGCAATATATTCTTCTCATCATCATTTATTTGATAATTTAAATATGCTTTACTATTAAGTAATATATCAAAATGATTAGTAATAATATTTAAGATATCTATATTTTGTGAACTCTGATCCGCTTGACCGTCATCTTCTAAATGACTAATTTCATTGGCGATTTCACCTACATTTTTCTTGGCAAAAACAGTTTCTAACAGCTCATTTTGAGCCTTTTGTAAAACACTCAAACACCTAACATAGGTATACTGCATGTATGGCCCACTATTACCCTTAATATTTGTAAGTTCATCCCAATCAAAAACCAATGGTAGATGCATTTTCCTTTTTAAGTCATTCCACTTCAATGCTCCAACAGCGATTTTCCAGATATCATTTTCACTAAGATCCTTACTGATAACCTCTACCCTTGAGTAGGCCTCATTTAGAACATCATCTAGCCAGACAACATTGCCTTTTCTTGTAGACATTTTCTTATCTTTAAATCTAATCAATCCATGGCCAACATGCTTTCTTTGCTCAGGTTTATACCAATTAAGCATCTGTTCTATCTCAAATAATTGTTGAAAATACAAACTTTGTTCTGCTCCAACTTCATTAAAAATTGTGATATCACTGCCATACTTTTCTTTTCTAAATTTATCAGTTGCCAAATCTCTTGTACTGTACAAAGTTGAACCATCATTCTTCAAAATCATGAGTGGTGGATACTTATCATCAGGAAAAAATACTAGCTGTGCGCCTTTGCTTTCCTGTAAAATGCCTTTTTCTTTCAGTTCTTTAAGAACTGAATCCATCTTATCTTCAAAGAACGATTCTCCATAACCTCGGCCATCGTTTTCTGTAAAGCTAACGTTGAGCAATTTATATATTTTTTCAAATTCTTTCCAAGACCAATTAATACACTTTTCCCACAATCTTCTTGCCTCTTGGTCACCATTTTCTAGTTTTGTAAACCAGGCTCTGCCCTCATCTTCGATACTTGGATCTTCCTCTGCTTCTTGATGAAATTTAACATACAGCTTAACCAACTCTTTAACTGGATTTTCTGCATTTTCAATTTCTTCTTCACTTCCCCAAGTCTTTATTGCATATATCTGTTTGCCAAACTGAGTTCCCCAATCACCCAAGTGATTATCTCTGAAAACTTCATAACCACTTGCCTCAAAAATATTTGCCAAAGAGTCTCCAATTATGGTTGATCTTAAATGTCCGACTGTAAAGGGTTTTGCTATATTTGGTGAGGAGTACTCAGCTACTATTTTTTTGCCATTACCAATCTTTTCCAGCACATCTCCACTATTTTTGATGATTAAGCCCATTTTGGATAATAAAAATGCGTCAGAAAGTGTAAAGTTTATGAATCCTGGACCAGCAATTTCAATCTTAGAAACACCTTCAATGTTTTTATCAATTAATTCTCCAGCAATTTTCTCAGCAAAGTTTCTAGGTGAGTTGAATTTGAAATCAACACCTAAATCTATTTTTAGTTTTGAAAATACAGACATTGCAATATTTGATGAAAAGTCGCCGTTTAGTGTATTTGCAGGATACTCAACAATAATCGAATCCTGATTTATATCGATACTCAAATCCAACAATACTTCATGAATTGCTTTCTTAAGTTCTTGTGTAATTTTCATAATTTATCCTTTGGTCAACTTATGGTTTATTTAATACTAAACTATTTGCTTCAAAAAAGCCCCTTTTTGTCTTCCAACACAAAGCTGTGCCTGAAAAACAAAAGGGGCTCTAGTTTATTAATCTAACTAAATTGAGCGGTACCACCCTAATGATGTCTTGATTATTTCTAATCAGAACCTTAATAGCTTTTTTACTTAAATACTCATTAAATATGTAGTGAATATCATATAAAAGTCAGCTGGGTGAAATCACGATTCACCAATACGTTTACCATTATCCGGTAAAAACGCTGTAAGTTTAAAAATCTGTGTTCAAAAGTTCAGTTTATACAAATTTTTACAAACTTATCATTCTTAGGTGCGAACTAAGTATGGCGTTATTATACTGGTATTGTAATTGATAATATCAATTGATGCAAGTAATTTAGATTGAGAAATCATAGAAAAGTACATTGTATCCATCTCCATTTATAGAAAATAGAATCCGAATGATATGCGAATATTTATGAGTATATTATTTGTTCTTTGATTTTATATTTTTTTAAGAAAAATATAGGTACACATCTCTATTATTTTGTACTCTTTTTACATATATAAAATTAAGTGGTTCGTGAATTTTATGGTTATAAACAATCAGCTAGTTTTTGAGTTGTTTATAATATTATGAGTAATAAAACAATATATTCATGATAATTATTAACATGAGTACTTCATAAAACGACTGATTTTATTTAAAAACTACAAGCGAAAAAACTTGTATTAAAAAGCCTTAACAAGACTTGATATAATTACTAAAGGTTTATTTTAGCCTAGTAATAACTAAATCTAATCAAATTTGCTTAATAATTTTTTTTAAAAACAACGATTATCTAAGTGTAATTCATAGCAATATTTTTTAAAAATATCTTCTTGAGTATATTGCTAATTTAAGCCTGGAAATAATCTTAATATTTTTATTAGTTTTATTACTAATTTTCAATTTACTACTTGCATTGAATTATAAAATATGAAAAAGTGCTTATTAGAAACTTAACAAATGCATATACTAGAATTTAGAACTAAATTTCCCAAATCTGGTTTCCATCAGAAACGAAATTAAGCTCCCCAGATAATTTTGTCTGGTAAATTCTAACCCCCATCCTACTAAACATATCGATTACTTGAGGATTTGGATGATTATAAGCATTATTTTCACCACTACTAACAATGGTAATTTCGGGTTGTAACATGCCTACAAAACCAGGTATAGAACTTGATTTAGAGCCATGGTGCCCTGCTTTTAATACTGTCGAGTTGTTTAGCGATCCACTGGCCATCATTGCTAACTCCCCTTTTTTCTCGAGGTCACCAGGCAAAATAATAACCACATCTTTAAATTGAACTTTTAGCGCTATAGATAGGTTATTTTCGATGTTTTCTTCATAAATTATCTGTCGACTATTAGCAATAGTATCCGATAATATTGATTCGGAAAATGGCATTTTTATACTCTCTACTTGACTAAAATCATAGTCAGGACCAATCAGTGTAGCTTTCAACCCATCAGTAACCCGAATATTTTGACCTACAAAGGTTGAAATAAGCCTCATTTGAGTGTCACTTTTCCTCAAGACAGCAGTTTCTAAGAGCCTAAAATCGGACGTTTTTTTATTTGAAGGATTGATAAATAAGAAATCAATATTAAAAGCGTCTACTACTTGGGCTGCTCCTCCTATGTGATCAGAATCCATATGAGTTAATATCAAATACTCAATTTTTTTATCCCAAAATGGCATATTGTTTTCCAAACAAGTAAAAACTTTTTCATTTTGACCAGTATCTATTAACATTTGAATTGAGCCAACAGATAATAAAGTTGCATCTCCCTGTCCCACATCACAAAAAGTTATTGATAATTGATTTGGTCTATTAAAAGTATAAATACTAATAATTAATATGAAACTAAATACTAATACGATATATTTGCGCATGATTTTTCCTACTAATCATTAGTTTTATCATGATTATTAACCCATATGTCAATGATATTAATAAATAGTAATAAAGTATGAACTTGAGGTCAATATTTTCAAATGAAATGATAGACCAATTAAAAGATAACAAATTCAATATTGAAAGAAATATTTTTATTACAAAAAAAAGTGGCATTGAAAAGATTAATAGATATTTTATAGAAATCAAAAAACTTACGCCAATTAACAAATATGAATATTTCATTATTATTGGAATTAACCAAATTACAAATGAAGTTGCAAACAAACCTACAATACTAAATGTACCAAAATGGTATATTACAAGAGGGAATATCATTAATTGTGCTGAAAAACTAATAAGAATTGAGTCAATAAGATTTGATGATAAGTTCGTTATGACTCGAGGTGAACCAGAAATAATTGATTCTAATGAAGAAAAATAGCCTTTAAACAATGAATTGAAAGATAAGATTCCAAAAGATGCAGCATAAGATAGTTGAAATCCAACAGTAAAAAGATCCTGTATATCAATCATTAATGAAAATAATAATACAAATAAAAGCAGGTATATAGATCTTTTTTGACGATATGTTTGAAAACCTAAACTAGAAATAACAAACATTAAAAAAGCCCTATTTAAGCCTGGAGAGAACCCCACAAGGCAAATAAATAAGTATGAAAATAAAATATTAAGCACATTAGTAGTTTTTCTTGTGAGATATCTAGCATAAAATTTGCTCACATAGCCTAAGAAAAATGATAGATGGAATCCTGAAATTGCCATCAAATGGTACGTCCCTGTAATTTCATACAAGTGACTATTAGACTTACTAGTTACCCCCTCTCTTCCTAGTGTTAACCCTGTGACAACTTGCGATACACTTGAGTAATAAATCTGGTTGTACACATGTCCAACTCTAATTATAAAAGACTCCCTAATACTACTAAAATATGACTTCCAAACATCAATCGAATAACCCAATTCACATACAATATCCTTTGTCTTACTAATCAACCCTTTTTCAATTTTATTTTTCTTATCAGAGATGATACCTTGACTGCTAATAGTCAAGTGTCCTATATTGGGATTTTGAGCTTGGTTGATATCACTATAATAGATCACACTATCACTGCAGGCTAAAGCATTTATTAAATAATTAAGGGAAAACAATGGTTTATGGCTTTTCATTACTAAATCACTCAGAGACTCTTCACACCCAATGTTCGTACGAAAATATAATTGTTGCAATATTCTAGATAATATTAACATAACTAATAAGATTAAAATTAGTCTTTTCATAGCATTTTATTTTATATAAACCTATCTACTTGTATGATATGTTTTGATTTACAAATAGGACTTTCGGCCATTATTTGCTACTTTTTGTATTTTTTTAATGATGATGCTATTCATCTCAATTTATTTTTTATCCTATAGTAACGACTCAATAACTTTATATAAAATTTCATAGTTTATAGTTGAATATCTTTTTCTATTTCTGCAAATAATGATTCAGAAATAATACTCTTTTCAACTAACTCACTCACTGAACCGTAAGGACGATTTTCAATTATTTTTGAAGCTCTGACATCTCCAATTCCTGATAATTTTACAATCTGATCTTTAGTACTAGAGTTTATTGATATAGGTTGTATTTCTAAATTAGTTTGAGTGAAACTTTTTTCTGTTTCTAAATATGTTGGAATATATATTTGATCACCATCTATTATTTTTTTTGCTAAATTTATTTCTTTGTTTACGTAAGATTTGTCACAACTCTCACTGACTCCCCCAGCTGTTTCAATTACATCTCCAACTCTATCTCCATTTTCTAATAAATACACTCCAGGATTGTTAATTGCTCCAGATATATAGACTGTGATTTGCCCAAAATCGGCTGTTTGTTCACACACCCGATTATCTATTTCACTACTAGTAACAATTTCTTGTTCATTAGTACTAATCAGCTGATATACACCATATATACCTATAAAAAGACCAACAAACATTAATAAAAAAATCATCAACCAAACTAATAGAGGCTTTTTACTAAAATACTCTTTAATTGAAAATGGCTCGTTAGTCTCATACAACATTAGACCAATATTAATATTAGTCTCTTACATTAAGTGTAGAATCTTAGAAAAAAAATTACTGAGCAACTATTGCGCTATTTGTTGAAATAGTAGCTTCGACTGAAGCCTCTTGAATTACTTCTATTATCAATTCAGGAGTAGGTGTTGGAGTAGACTCAATGAGAGTTTGTGGAACTGAAATTGGCTCTGGCGTTACTTGAGTACTAACTCCAGCAACATCTTCAATTTGATCTGAAAAAGTATTTTCTTCTAATATCTGAATAGTCGCATTTTCAGTCCTAGATCCTAAAACAGCAAACCAGTCAAAAGTCACATCTTCAGATTGAACAATATCAAAAATAACTATGAAACCATCAAGATTTATTTCTTCTAGATTATATCCTCCCTCAACTTGATTTTGAGCTGAAAGATATACAGTTGGAACTTGAGTAAACTCATTCTCAAAGTTAACCTTAACTTTTAATACTCCAGATGGAACAACAAACCTACCCACGGTGTCTTGACTGAATTTAACCTCATCTCCAAATGTTACTTGTTTTACAAATTTAACACTAGCTAAGAATTTTGCATTCACATTAAACACTACTTCCTTCAAAAATGATGCAATTTGATTTGAGAAAGAAATATAATCAGCAAAAGTATTTTGTTGTTCAACAACTGGTGTATTGTTTGTTGATAAACTCAACAAGCCAGAATCATCCAATGATAAATAGTTATTTATTCCATTAATCTTTCTTTCATGTTTTTGAACTTCGTTTAAAAGCAATACAGGTAACTGACTATAATTAATTGAATTAATGTGTCCATCTTTCCAAGAAACAATTTCAGGGATAAATTCATATGTATCTTCAGCGATCATACCAAACTCTCGAATTCCCTCTCTTCCTTCAATTGGATTAGTGGCTGTATATGAAACTGGTTTAAGATCATAAATTTTAGATGTATCAATCTCAATCGGGGTAATATTATCTTTATATCTTCTTGAAGAAGTAAAATAATATAATTCTTTTGAACCAGTATCATACCTCATATCACTTCCAGCACTTGAAGAACCAAATAGCGAAGGGGTATAAATACGTCCATCGTTAGAAATCATAAATAGATCTACATATGGAGAATTCCCTCCTACAGTCGATGTATTTCTAAACCAAAAATTTCCAGTTCCATCGTATTTATTAAAAATTATATTTGCAGCTGCAGTATCTCTTGGCCTTAAAACATGACCGGTACCCTCAATACCATCAGAAACATTAATTCTTCCAACAACATCTAATACTTCTGATGGACTGGTACTACCAATTCCTAAATTACCATCTGCAGTTAATGTCATCTTCTGAGTTCCACTAACAAACCATTCTTGCTCTCCATACTCTGAGTTATATCTCAACGCATTGCCACTATCAACAAATTGGATATATCCTCTTCTTGTTCCTGCCTGTCTGAAGTCTAAATATGGACTTCCAGTAGCAGATGAATGATCTAGTCTTAAAAGATTATCTCCACCATAAACATGAAGCGGAGCTCCTGGGCTTGTAGTACCAATGCCAACTGCTCCATTACTCAAAATTGTCATTTTTGTCCCTGGAGCCCATGCACCTGTAGCGAAACTAAAATTAAATGAAGAAGCTCCACTCACATCATTAGTTAAACTTTGAAATACTGTGTCTCCACCATTCTCATCAAGTAAATAAGTATTATATCTCATATATGAGCTTGAACGAATTACACCATTAACATCAAGTGGATATCCAGGACTTATAGAAGCAATACCAATATTACCGGCATGATACATGTTTCCACCAGCTGAATAGATAGAATAATTTGATGAAGAACCTTGATTCATATTTTGCAGATCAATACCTACCAAAGATGAAATTGTTCCTGTTTTACTTGGAGTATAAATTTTAAGCATTGAAAGATTTGATACTGATGCACCAGTAGTTACATTGGCAAAAGATGTTAATACTTCACCATAAGTAGTGGTCCCACCATTTCCCGTAAACCAACCTTGAGTTGAGTTAGCTTGTAATCCCGTTAGAGTTCCAGATGTATGTGTAGCATTTGCAACTGCTCTATATGCATATGCTGTCATTGCACCAGAAGCTGATTGTGAAAAATCTGTTAAGTTAGCAATATAATCACCTGATCCAGAGCTATTAGTATTCTTAATATGAAGTGGTGAAGTTGGAGAAATTGTACCTATTCCAACATTGGATCCGAAGTAAGATTTACCAGATCCATTTTGAACAAAAATGGAGTAATTTGTTACGTCTGGATCATCTAAATCAACATAGAGACCTGTTTGAATTCCACCAGTAGAAGCTCCTCCATCTACTATATATGAACCATATAAAGCATCAGTTGCTCCAGAATATGTATCTAAAACAGAATAATTTGAATATCCAATTTGAGCAGTTGCATCATTTGTTGTATTAATATCATTGAAGACTCCATATCCAGTACCATTTTCAGAAATTGTTAAGTAGTTATAGTTACCATACAATGTACTATTGGCACCACTCAATGCTGAAGATGTTCCATAAATTTCAGCTGATGCTCCTGATATTGTATTCCTAGAACCAAATCCATATAGTCCTGAACCTATACTTAAATCTGTATATAAACCATGAGATTTACCTCCAGTTGTGTACACAAATACACCAGCAAAATCACTGTTGCCTCCGTTAGTTTGTGTTGCATATAAACCATAATTAGTGCTACTTCCTGATGGACTATCAACATTAAAGTACGTTCCATATACTTGAGATGCAGGAGCACTGGATACGATATTCACTCCTCTTTGACCGCCAGATAAACTTCCGATATTCAATCCATATGAATTATTAACACTTGAACCATGCAATGCTAGTTCACCACTAATAATTGAATCACCATTAACATCCAGTTTTTGAGAAGGTGAAGTTGAATTTATTCCAACATTTCCAATGTTTAAAATTGTCATTACATCAGAGAATGTTTGTGTTGCATCAGCTACTACACTTGGAGCTGTTTGAAATCTAATTAGCCCTTGAGATCCCAAATTAATCTTACTAGCAGCAGCATTTCTAATTGCTTTATATGCCGCTCCTGTAAAGTATGAATTATTTGAAATATAGCTATCAGAAGCACCTATCTGTGACCATAGCGCCATTCCGTCACCAATTTGAGCTACCCCATAAGCTCCGGACCATACACTTATTATTGAGTTTACACTTAAATTACCAGCTACATCTAACTTTGTATCTGGAGAGCTTGTTCCTATTCCAACATTACCTTGGCTATCAACTCTTATTCTTTCACTTCCTACAGTTTGGAATGTAAGAGTATCTGCTAAAGGTCTTCTTATTCCAGTATCATAGTCATCTCTGAAACTGTATGTATTGTAGCTATCATTACCTGCTGCATGCCTTATTAAGGCTGCTCCTGATGTAACTGAAGTTAACTCTGTTGTATTTAAGTTAAAACGATCTGTATTATTAGTTGCTATAGCTAAAACATCATCAGATTTTTCATATAATCCTGTATCTCCATCACCAAATGTTAATCCTGTTTCAATAGTACCTGTTCCACCATTGATGTGCACACTACTTAGTGGTCCAGTGGTGCCAATACCAACATTCCCATCACTCGCAACAACAAAATCAGTAGCGCCCCCGATTATTCCTACTTGAAAGGTATTTGTCCCAGAATAATTAGAGTGATTACGAACATCTAATGCCGGAATATCAGCAGCAGAATTATCAATATCTAATCCTGATAAAATATTAATATCACTTCCTCTTAACTGCATCCTAACACTACTCCCAAAACCTAAATCAAGGCCCATTGCACCTGAACCAAATACTGCTGGAGTTATTGAGGTGTCATTGAGTAATAAATTCCCAGAAGTGATTTTTACACTTCCACCATCAATTTGTAGCTTTGAACTAGGTATTGTTGTTCCTACTCCTACATTTCCATCAACAGCGACAGACATAGCTGTAGTAGGATTTCCACCTGATGCTTTTACTGCAAATCTAATTGGTGCAGTTATTGATCTGGTGTCAAAATAAATTGCTCCACCTTCATAAGCATTATTATTAAAATTATCATTTAGCCCAACCTGTGCATATTGTGAACCATAAGC
>Ga0100402_1007331_pt1 | contig 10684 bp, 9 predicted proteins | sample CryGeyme20150102_FD_80419 | JGI IMG/M metagenome (GOLD analysis project Ga0100402, IMG submission 80419) | Groundwater microbial communities from Crystal Geyser aquifers in Utah, USA - Crystal Geyser metaG 2015-0102 | ecosystem: Environmental > Aquatic > Deep subsurface > Groundwater | place...
CCAGCATTTAAATGTAATACAGAAATCAGAGTATTTAACTCCTATTATAGCAGTTCATCTCAATAACATTATTGAATCGTCACATAACATGGAAGAGTCACCACATCAGAGCAAATCACCAGCCTCCCTAATCTAACTTGAACCTCCCGCTGACATCAGAAGCAACCTGTCAGAATCTATCCACTCTCTCCCTCCCGTCATCCATCTATAATATCCTCGTTATGAAGAGCCTCCAAATTATTAGAGAGAACAGTCAGCTGCAATGGAATAAGCCTCCAGTGGCGAGTACTACTGCATGCGTTGCAACAAAAATTATAACATTAACATTTCTTCCTGCAAGCACAAGAAAGGTGATAAACCGAAATACAAGTGCAGTTACGATGACTGTTCCAAGTCATTTCCAATCGAAGCAAGTTTAGAAAGGCATAAACTCATTCACTAAGGAGTTAAACCCTATGAATGCGACTATCAGAATTGTGACCAGAGGTTCAACCAAAAGTCGAATTTGAATAGGCACAAGCGCATACATACACAAGAAAAGCCCTTCATCTGTTAGACCTGCTGCAAATCTTTCACGACGACAACAAACCTCAAGCAGCATGTTCAGGTTCACCTTGAAGATCGGGACAGGAGAAAGAAGTACATGTGTTCCATTAAGGGTTGTAACAAAGAATATCTCTACATGTGCAACCTGAAAAAACACAAGCAAGAACATGAAGACCCTCTCGGAGATTGCCTGGTCGAAAAGAAACCTGACTTCCCAGTCTTCAGCATCACAATCGGCAGCTGTAGTTTTAGAATAGCTTACAAAAAAAGTAAGTAGCATTCTGAATTGATGATCACCTATGATGCGTAGGAATCAAATGCAACTACCTTAAAATACTCTCTTGACGTATTCTCGAACCTTCTGACATAAATGCAAGTCTAAACTAAAGGCGACGATTTTTCAGCCCTCAGTGGGCATGTTGAATAAATGGATAATATTGTCAGGAATTTTTTTGAAGAAACCAAAAATTCTCTGAATATTGCTTTTCAGATGCATTAAGATCTTCGCCCTTTGGCTAGTGTGTTGATGAAGACTTTGATGAACGTGATTGGGGAGACTAACTTGCGCGTGTTCACTTTAATTGTTCCTCAATTTGGCATTTTCTCCGAGCTTGTTAACAACCTCATGTCATAGTTTTAGCCACGTGATTGAATGTTCTCGATAAACTCGCATTAATCAACTTGCATCATATCAACTATAAAAATATCACTCAGTATGCTTGCCGATATTGATTATAAGTCCCCTTTACTCTCTGAGCCTCAAGGTTCACACCTGAAGTATTGATCACAGCTTTTTTATGTTTGTTACCTGAGCTCAAGATCTTGTTCTGGATCTCCTCGAGGTATCCTCGGTTTTGAGGTTTTTCTACCTTCCTGGAAACATATTGATTTCTCAGGTATACTTACTTGGAAATGTAGGGAATCGACTTGTCAGCTATGTTGACTTCACTCTTAGATATCTACTGCAAACATGGTCTATTATTACATTCGTATGTGCCTGATGAATGGAGATGCTTTTACCTTGACTCAAATCTTTTTTTGAGCTCAGCATATGAAGAGTTTACCGGTCTCTGATAATCAGCAGATTGACATCTTTCGTTGTTGGGTCTTCTTTGTGCTAAATGTCGAGTGTATGATGGCTGAGGTCTTTGATAGCAGTAGTGGCCAATCAATGATTCGTTTTGCTTAGCATGTTCAGATTAGGTAGCTCTTGGATTTTTCTTGTTTTTATTTTGAGGGAGGACTCCGCTCAAGGGTCTCGCATTAACAACTTTTGAGTGGTTTCTTCTAATATCACATGACAGAGGCCTTAATTTCTTCGAGTTTTATCCAGCTGATCCTAGCAAAGGAGTTTTGTCGATGGGTTTTATCAATGATCTTTATCTTAACCTGACACTACTCTGAATTCGATATTTGGGTCTTTTGTGATATATCTTTTCACTTGCCTGTCGATTACTAATGTTCTCCAAATGATTCTTTATCTTCTCTGGAAGAGCGGCTTTGTTTTTTATATTGGTAATCACCCCATCAATATTTCGATCTTTACTAAGCCTCTATTCTTCAAGCTGAGTGGGTAAGGTTCCTTGTCTCTTCCCAATGCTGGAATAGTTTTAGAAGAATTTGTTCTTTTGAGGTAGATTTAAGGATTTGTTCATCACTGTTTAATTTTAATATTGTGGATGAGGGAGCTTTTTGTTGAGATGTTTGATATCGAAGGGCATTTTGATCGTCGAAAGCATAGGCTGACTTCTTTTATCTTGAGTATATGAGGAAACTGTCGATATTTCAAAGAAATGGCATCTAGTTATCAGAGAACCTCTTGGGTTCAAAAGCTACTGAGTACTGGGCCTATTTTAAGGCTGTAAACTCAAACAACTATCAATCAGCTGTCTAAGTTAATTTGAAAATTTGGACGGAATCGGACTGAATCTCCCTCTCTGGATATTTTTGAAGAGTTAATCGAGCGATGCTCCTGAAAATGGTGGTTTCAAAGCGCAAATTTCATACAAAATACACCCGAGGGACCATATATCTGATTTTTAGCCATATGGCTGATCCCTCCATACCTCCGGACTGGCATAATAGGGAGTTCCAGTTTGAGTCTTCACCAATTTCTGATCAGAAAGAACTTTGCTGACATTTAGATCACCTATTTTATAAACATTTTTGCTGATGAAAATGTTTGCACTTTTCATGTCACGATGCAAGACTCTATTCTAATGGAGAGCTCCCAAACCGTTGCTTAAATGATAGGCTATCTTCCAGATTTAAGATTAGTCGAACAAAGTGTGCTCTTTCTTGTGTTTGTTTATTTTTTGGAGTAGGTCTCCTTCATCTATTTTAACAGTTAATTACCGGCCCACTCCATCACAATACACAGTAGCTTCAAATTTTCATCAAAAAATGCCTCCTTGTAAGTCACTATATAATCAGATGAAAGCGAAGCCAATATTCGTATTTAATTCAAAGCATTTTATTTTTCTTTGTCCTTCAAGGATGCAATCTTGATCTACCATAACTTGAATAATACTTTTTTAAGAGCGTATATGCCGTTATCGCTGACTCTTCGAACTTTGTAGACTGAACTAAATGTCCCTTCTCCAATTCTTTCCAGAGGAACAAAGCTGTGAAGTGTCTGTTTGGTCATTGGTGGTTATAATATTATTCGTAAACTTATTGATAAAGTATAGAATTTCATGCCGATCATTTAGATCATGCTCCTGCTGTCAGAGAAGCTAAATACTTTGACATGCTGTCACCTGAATAATAATCTACTTTGTCTCCATTGACCTCGAAAACATCAAGCGGAATGGACTTATTGGCTCCAAACATATCAAAATCATAGAGCTTTAATGAATTTTTCCTGAGGTACTTTGAGAGGGGGTGGGCGTCAGGTCCGTTGAAGATCATTTTTCCCAAAGCATTTGGGAATACTTTTCTGATTTATTCGAATGTGTCAGTACTATTTTGATCAGGAATGACATAGACTTTACTGTTATATTTTTCTTCAATCTTTTTAACGGTTTCGAGATCCCTTTTGCAATCGATGATGTGCACAAAGACCATTTTCTGATCTTTAGAATCAAGTTTGAATATTTGCTTATTGATATTCATGATCGGAATGTCGTAGATGGAGTTGTGCTTGATCTACACATTGTCTTTTGGCCAAAAGAATTTGATGAGCCCAGGTGTTCCTATCATCACTATTAAATCTAAGCTTAATTAATTAAAAAGATATAATTTTAATTCATGAACACAAAATCATCTATAATCCTTTTTATTGTGGTCTTATTGCTTGCCATCCAATCAACCATCACCTGGAAAGCAGCTAGAACCTTCAAGTTCAAGAATAGCTGCAGCAAAACTATCTGGATCGGAGGATTTGGAGTACCTCTAATGGCCCAGACCGGCTGGGAAATGCCTCCTCACACAGAAACCTCAGTCACTGTTGCTGCCAATACTGTTGCAATTCGATATTGGGCCAGAACTGGCTGCAACTGGAGAGATGGAAAATTTGTATGTTCCACTGGAGATTGTGGTGCTCCTCTTAATAACTTTGGAGTGGAGTGTAGAGGCATCACAGGCCAGTCTCCCTCTACTTTGGTTGAACTCACCCTATCCAATTCTGGCAATCCTGATTTCTATGATATGAGCAACGTTGATGGAAACAACCTCAATGTAAGATTCGGCCCAATTCCTGGAACCTACCAAAAGGTCAATAATCCTGATCTTGGTAAGTTCAACTGTGGCTCACCTTCCTGCACCTTCAACCAAAACTCCTGCCCTCAAGAGCTTAAACTCCAAAAATCAGACGGAAGTTATTGCATGAGCATTTGTGCTGCTGTCAACAATAATGAGCAAGTCAACAAGTACCCAAATATTTTAGGCCCAATTGCCAATGACAAGATGAAAAAGGATCTAGTTTGTTGTGCCTGTGGAGAAGGAACTGGAGGATGTACTGATCCAAATTCTCATTTCTGTTGCTCTCCATTTGATCCTCGTCAGGGAATTGGAGGTCGCTGCTATGTTGAGAATTGGCCCAAACCTTCTCAATTTTTCGATCGCTATGACAGAGTTTTCAAGAATCAATGCAATGAGGCATACAGTTGGCAATTTGACGACCTTTCAAGCACATATCAGTGCATCGATGGTGATTACCAGATTGAGTTCTTCTAATGAGAGCCTGATTTACATCCAATCAATCTTTTAGAACTAATGAGCATTCTATTCATATATTTTTATTGGAGCTTTATTGACAAAATGGACTTGAATGACCGCTCAATCATTATAATTCCCAAACAATTAAGATGTAGTCAACTCGTCAATCAGAGTTCAAAAAAACACAGGCCATCAAATTATTTCATTTGATTCAGCAAATCTCTACCGACTCCATCAACCATATAACATCGAGGGAACTACAGCACATAACCTCCATTTGGAAAGAGGGTCATAGTTTCAACCCGATCATTTTCGACTCTTTCAACCCGAAAAGAAAAGAACTGACAGAGGATAACTTTGGATTATTCATTAGTCAATTTCTCAAAGATTACGTTTCTTCTTGCTAGGACTTGGTTGCCTTTAATCGAGATATGCGGACTTTATTCCTTGGTGAATATACTCCAAAAGATCCACTACACGATCTTCTGTGTCAGCAATTTGCTATCACACACTATGATAGTTCTTCTGAAAAGCAATACAAGGACCAGGTGGCTGCTTTTCATATGGAAATCAGGTACTCTCTTGCAATTTCATTTGATAGTCAAGTGGTCAAAAAAATCAACTACGCTATGGCAACCATATTTCACAGCTATGAATGGTTTTAGACACTCTGTTAGGATGCCCTATGTGATTTTTTGAAAACTGGCTTTCTTGACAAACTCATTCAATAACTCGAAGCTGGAAATTTTCTCGACGACTATTATAAATGTCTGGTTTTCATGACTTAGGCATCCAAGTTTTAAAGAATATCAAAATACCTCACCAGTAGCCTCTTTTTCTCTCACAAAGCTTGGAATTTATATCTTCGCAATTATTTTGACATATCAAATGTCAAAGGGAACTAAATTGGAACTGCCAGATCTCATGTCTTTGCTTTCATTTCCAACTACATCTCAGTGTGTCCTGAGTTTGGAGACTTTCTTATCGCTTGGATCTCTACCTCTCCCAATGATGCAACGATTGTCCTCTTGCCTCCAAATTTAAATCCTCAATAAACCTTCAGCGTTAAATATAGTCTTTATATTTTCACCTAGCTCATCAAAAAGAGTGCCTAAAATGAGATTGTTGACAAGCCTACCTTAGTTGGAACTAACATTAGAGATATGTAAGCTTTTGCCATGAAAATACTAACAAACGGAGCTGGGTAAACTGTCAACCCTTCAATTGAGTTGCTAGCGGAAACTTCTCGATTCAATATCAACAACACTTACAACGAAAGAAATGTCGGCTTCACCCTCAAGGCTCTTGAGACTAATCCTCCTCAGTATTCTCTGATCAGGGCTGTTCTTCTGGTATTTGAAAATGCCTTGAAATGTAATAATGAAGATGTAGTTTGGATTTTTGCTAAGAACTCTAAATGCATGAACTTCATTAAAGCTCAACTTCTCCAGGTCTTTGAAGGAGGCAACAATATTCACTGTTAATGCCTCTAAATATTGTATCATTTGGCTCAGCCAAAGTACATCGTACATTTTTGATTATTCAGTTATCCTTCAAGGAGCATGATCTTCTTGCGATACTTCTTCAAGCTGCAAAGAATAGCGATCTCCTCTTGACGATCATCAGCAAAATAATTTTCAGAGTAGTTGAGGTCACTTGTGACAACAAGATGTGGAACCTCATGTCAGCCAAAGACACGATTCTCCTTCTGACTTACCTCATTGAGTTTGTCGGCACCAAGAAAGATGTTGTCATGAATTATTTCCTCAACGATGTAGAATTTCCCTACTTGAATAAGCAAATATTTTTCAATGTCATGAAATCTTTGTACATTCTCTCAAAGGAAAATTTAAAAAGTGATAAACATTTTTTCTTGGATGATCTTGAAGGTCTGTATTCACATGCTATCATCAAGTAATTGACAAATTTGGTGATCTGGCTCAAAGACAGCTAGTTTGGGAAAAAATTTCTAAGAGAAAAAGTTGAGTTCAAGGATGAGGAAACTCTCAAGGTTTATAAGTTGATCTTTGTTATTGGCGAGTAACTGCTTCGAGCTCATAGGAACAAAGATAAAGTGCAGAGGCAAGCTATTTTTAACTCTAGAAGTACCTCTGTTTTGATTTAGACCATCTCCAAGCAGCCTTATACTCAGTTCTGGAGTTACGTGAGCTGTAGATATAAAACATCCCAATTTTTATTGAGTATGAATTTCGCTATGAATCTCGCTTTAACAACAACTTCATTCGTCATTTTATGTCAACAATTTCATTCACCGCTTTGAAGACATTTGTATTGGAAATATTCAACGAGAGAATTATTAAGTAAAACCAACAGCCTGCTACCAACATTTACTTTATCGATTAGATATATGGTCATCAAGAAAAAATTAAAAACGACCAAGATTTCAAGGGATTACTCAGGAAGTGCTTAAGCAAGAAAGAAAATTAATACAGAATAGCTTTAAGAATCATAATTGAACAGTCAGGTATTGAAGAACCTTCCTTGAATAACCCTCTCACCAGATTCAATAATCAAGCCAATGAAAGAACCCTCAGAGTCAGCCCCCACAGCCACAGCCATCGAATTGAGTAATCGATTCATTTACTAAGCTAGAGAGGAAGGAGCAAATCACCTTTTAGACAAACTTCATCAGCTTATATGTCTGAACGCATTCCAAACGGTCCTACTCCTAGTATCCATATGTGCTAAAACTGCAGAGTAATGCCCTCACCCAATGGTCGCCTGTGCTACGAATGCAATAAATTATGATTATTCATGCTATCAAGTAATTCTAATGATATGAGTTATTATAAACATAGTGATCCAAATAGTAAATGCACGGCTAAAAATCAAACTGCGAATAACAAGCAGAATCCCAATCTCTTAGATTTCTCCATAATTTCAAGGAAATAAAAGATGCGGGATAACTCCTCCAGTGCATTTTAAAAAGCTATAACCCTGAGGAGGAAAACATTGCGATCAAAATGGAAAGGATCAGAAATACCTTGATCCATGAGTTGAATCAATTTCAAGAAACTTAAAAATAACATGTAAAGAAGCATTTCATCTGTGATCAACTGAAGACTTACTTGGAGTATTTCTGTGGTGACAGAATCTAACACCGATAAGTAGACTAGCAGACTCAGCTCATCAGAATGAAAAAGACATATATTGGCTATTTAGAAGGAACTATCGATGATCTGATAACCAAAGTTAAGAAGTGGAGAGCTCAGAATCTAGTCAACCTCAAAAGGAAAGAAAAGTAAGCGAAAGTAAACAGACTCATCTATCACTCTTACAATCTCAAAAATTATATTGAGCAACTCTAGTTAGTCAAAGATCTTAAAAGGAGAGTTGAAAGAATCCTATCAGAAGAGATTCCAGATATCAGGCACTTCGAAGATTTGTCTCGCAAAAAAAGTGTACCCTACAATTTTTATCCAACTTACTGTATGCTAAATTGCTGTAAAGTTATTGAGAAAAGAATAAAAATCGAGCAGCTCGTGATCCTGACTCACTCCTCTACGAACCTTGAGTTATTGGATTACATGAAAGGCTACTTCTTCAAATCTAAAACAATTTCAGAAAAATGTGGTCTTTTTGTAAATTTCGGAAAATTCATCCGAATTTTAAATAAGAACTCAACATGTGTTGAAAATGGCTTTTTCTTGTCCTTTAAACCCTATTTTATGGAAACAATGAGAGAGGAAGATGAAATTTCTTCTACTTAGTATCTCAAGGCTCGGTCGATTATGCAAAGCAATTAAGAATGTATTGACATATGGAAGGAGTATGAAGCTATCAAACATGAAGACTATCTCCTTTGGTACAATATGACATTAAATTCTTTTAAAAAAAGCCCTACTGTACATTTGCAAGTCATCCGGGAAGTATTTCCGACTTATCGAGAGAGATACGGCTGGGTAGATTAACACCCTATAAGCCAAAAAATCAAGCCTTTCATACCCACATATATAATTTAGATTATATGCAAAGTCCTTTATCCTCTGCTTATTCACTTATTCTTTGCAAAAGTACCAGAATAGAATATGAGAAATTTCGAAAAATTCAGAATATTTTTCAAAGAGTATTGGATCTATTGGCTTTTTCATAATTATCAAAAGCTTTACAAATTCATCAGACAACGACTTGAATAGATGGTCAGTAAGTTTGATAAGAAGGAGAAAAATATTTTTTTGTAAGATTCAGAGCTCAGTCTCCAGCAATACTTTTCTTACTACAAACAAATTTCAATCATACTTTAGCAGTAGGTAAATGAAAAAGGACTGAGCAGATAGTTTTAAGATATATGGCTGTAAATTGCCATTCGCACTTCAAAGTCCCTTCGTTCGAATAAATTAAAACTTGAGATAACAGACAGTATGAAAAGTTCCTTCGAATCTATTTCAATGTTTGAAGAATAATAGAAAAAGCTAGAACAATTCTTATCTTCAATCAAGAGCTGCTCTTCTGACAGCATCCAGGAACAGTTATACACTTTCCTTACAAAGCTACAATTCAACACTTCGAACTTCTTTTTGATTCAAAAAGTTGTGAAACTGCTAGGAAAGGATGTTGAGAAGTAGATCCAAATGATAAGATAAGTGGCATACAATCAATTCTATACCTGATCAGTTAGCTCGCTCCAGGGGCTCAAACTGATATCAATATCTCTTTAATATTGGGAAGTATTCATATGTTTCCTTTTTGGTACTCTCTGAAATGGCTATGAAGGTTATGTGTTTCTTTGTGCTTCTTTATGTTTTTACCACAACATTTTTTTAGTTGTTCTAAGTTACTCTTTAAGCTAAGACCAACCTTGTTTCCCTTTACATGAAAATTTCTCCTGTAACTATTTGCGTACTGTGTCTAATGTTGGATGTCTGCTATTAAACAAATAATCATAATTATAGTATTGGTTGTTTTTATACCTTTTCGTAACAAGAACATTGAATTTCCTTTCTTTTTGTTGCCTTAATATTTTTTCAAAGGGATCGGATCTCTTTTTTCTTCTCAAAATTTTCATGATGTTCGAAGTCTTGTTTTGGAAGATAGAAGGATAGCTCATATAATGAATACCATCTTTCTTTTCGTAACCTCTCGATATAATATATTTCCGGCCATCTGTTTTTGGCTGACTTTATATTGAGCACCGATTTTTATTATCCTGATCTCTTTATCGATCCAAATTCAAGTGAAGGTTTGTGTTTGATTTGACTTTATGTAGAGAGTGAATGACTTCATTTCTCTAGATGGAGGATAAATCAAGTGTTTTGAGAAGGCCTAACATCAAATTTTAGAATAATAATTCCTTCTATTAAGCAGAAACGTGAAACAGAGATATTATAAAGACGAAATATCATGATTCCTCTTTATAGGAAGAAAGCATTTCATATAGTCGTTCAATCTGCTGCTATTGGTCATCGCATGTTGCCTTCATTCTTTTTATCTCTGCCTTCATCAGTCTGTTCTCTTTGTCAGTACGATGAATCACATCGTCCCTCTCAGTGCTTTCTCTGAGGAGCTTGACCTTTTAACGGTTCAGATTCTACAAAGTAGATTTAAGTTCCTCCATTTAGCCTTATTGCTTTTCTTACTTTCTCTTCAACTAAATTGACTATTGCTTCAAATTATACAGTTCCTATGCTTTTGATCTTTTGGCAGTTTCAAGAAGATGGTCTTTTCTCTTCAGCTCAGAAGTTAATTTGGCCAACTCCTTTTAAAGATGCTTCTTTTCCTCAATAACAGTGTTCATGTATGGTAATTATTTTTATAGCTTTTAGCAACGTTCTTCAAGTTCAGCTTATAGGGCTTTTCTTTGTTCGTTCATTTTGCTCTTTTATGATTTCCATTGGGCAGCTTTTTGCTCCATCTTATCATTTTACTGAGTCAAGGCCTCGTTTTGCTCGTGAATAATTCTCAAGTCCTTGGCGAGATCTGAATTCTATTTTTTGAGTTTCTGGATGATATCTGAGCAGGA
>Ga0100402_1007332_pt1 | contig 10684 bp, 7 predicted proteins | sample CryGeyme20150102_FD_80419 | JGI IMG/M metagenome (GOLD analysis project Ga0100402, IMG submission 80419) | Groundwater microbial communities from Crystal Geyser aquifers in Utah, USA - Crystal Geyser metaG 2015-0102 | ecosystem: Environmental > Aquatic > Deep subsurface > Groundwater | place...
AAAAAACAAAAACAATGAAAGATAAACAAAAAAAAAAAAAAAAAAAAAAAACCATGGAAGATGGACAATTGCAAAAAAAAAAAGGACCATAGACCATGGACGATGGACCATAGTAAAAAAAAAAGCACCATAGTCGATGAAAGTTCAACCATAGTAAAAAAGTCTACAATCGACGGAAGCTCTGTAGTACTTAATGGTTGCTAATCGTACTGGTTGATTTGAGATTAACCTATTTGGCGATTAAGTAGATGTTATTTTCATTGTAATAAGGGTCCACGTTTCCCGCGCTGGCCCAGTGCGGTTCATTTAGCACATACGTCAGTTTGGAAACGGTCCCGATAATTGTCGGGAGTAATTTAAGTAAATCACTTCACATGGAAGAAGAATTTTAGCATTGGGCTAGCGCGGTGTTGGCCGTAGTTTTTTTTTCGTTGGAGTATGAGTTTGACTATGACTGTTCCTTTTTGCTTGTCCAAATACGAAGTATTCAGCGAATGCCATTGAAAAACAGACCTAGACATGAGCTAAAAAAGAACCAAAAAAAGACACCACGAAAACAAAATTTAGACTTTTCCTCGCTCAGACCAGCCGCCACTCGGGCCGAAAAGTCCAAATTCACTCACATGTATTTGCATCTATAGGTGTTCGAGAACCCCAAAAAGGGTTTCGCTCTTTCGTGGACGCCACACTGCGCATCGCGGACTAGAGAATGTGAGAATTTAGTTATGAAACGATTCTAGGGGGTAAGAAAGTGGAGACTCATATAATTTTAAAATCCTAGTAATCAATACATCACAACATTTTACTTCGCGGTCATATTTCCGTAACATTCTCATAATATAGCACCGATACTTTTGCTCCAAGTTATGACACTGAAACGCCTATTTATCTGTTTGTTTTCACTAAGCATCTTGGCTAATACTCCAAGCTTTGCTGGAAATGATAAAGAAGAAAACGTCCAACTCGCTGGAGTCATTTTGGACGAGAGCGGAGAGCCACTTGCTGGAGTAGCGGTACGTGTTCAAGGTTATGCAGGTGTAATCTACACCAATTTAGATGGCCAATTTGAAATTCCATTTCCCAAAAACGGAAAAGTAAACCTATCCGTTTCAACCATCTCTTATAAGGAAAAGCAAGTTCAGCTCGACCCTTCTCAAAACCAGAACTCTCAGAAACTAACTATTTCCTTAGAGCCACAAACTGCCCTTTAATATTCTTGGATTAATATTTTGCATTTTCCCAAATCGGGATACGTTTTGGCATGTTTAATGAATTAATGTTAACGAATTGTTAATTTATACCAAATTAATTGTTAACTTTGATACAATAAACGCATAAGCCATGAAAAAACTATTCACACTTCTATTCATGTTTTTCGCTCTCACCGCAATGGCTGCCACGAGTGGTAATGATGTAAAACTCTTTTATGACGCAAACGGAAATCTATATTCTGGGCGCTATACAACCCATCACGAGAACGGGGCAATCCAATCTGATTTTAATGTAACCAATGGCCGTATTATCGGTCAAGCAAAATTTTTCTACGAAAGTGGAGAAATGATGGAGTCAGGAAATTATTCGGATGGTGCTAAATCAGGAGTTTGGACAAAATACAGTAAAACAGGAACCATCATTGGTAAAGCAAGTTTCAAAGACGGTGTTAAAGATGGCGAATGGCTTATCTACGACAACGCAGGTAACAAGCTTTTTGAAATGCACTATACCGATGGAGAACGTTCTGGAACATGGAATCAATGGGATGCTTCAGGTAACTTGATTTCAAGCAAATCCTACTAAGTCTATTAACCCTTTTATGGGATGAGAACTAAGCCGACTGTACTTCAGTCGGTTTTTTTTATGCATTCAATTGTGCGAATGCTTTATTCGCCACGGTTGTTCCAATTGCCAAGGAAGATGTGGCTGCTGGACTCGGTGCATTCAAAACATGGATAATACCTTCCGATTCTGAAAATAAAAAATCATCCACCAAACCACCATCCCTACTGCAGGCTTGAGCACGAACTCCCGCTTCGGCTGGTTCTAGATCCTCTTCTCGGATATCCGGAATTAAGGCTTGTAAGGCTTTAGTAAATGCTGCTTTTGAATAAGAACGGTAAAATTCGCCCATTCCTGTTTTCCAATATTTCGCGGCAACCATACGAAAGCCCTTCCACGAAATGGATTCTTGAAAATCTTTCCAGCTAAAATCTGAACGGTGATATCCTTCGCGCTTGAATGCAAATACGGCATTTGGCCCTGCCTCTACAGCGCCATCAATCATGCGGGTGAAATGGACTCCAAGGAAAGGGAAATTTGGATCCGGCACCGGGTAAATTAAATTTTTTACTATTCCCTTTCTGTCTTCTTTAATCTTATAGTATTCCCCTCTAAAAGGAATGATTCTTACATCTAAATTCTTTTCATTTAATCGGGCTATCCGATCTGAAAGTAGTCCTCCGCAATTGATGAATAAGCGCGCTTGATAGGTAACACCACCCGTTACTACTTCCGTGGATTTTGCAGTCCGGTTAAGACCCGTCACCAAGGTATTCAACTTAATCTCCCCTCCCATTCGCTCAAATTCAGATGCGTATTTTGCAGCAACAACCTTATAGTCGATGATGCCTGTTTGAGGCACAAAAATCCCTTCCACACCCCGCACATTGGGTTCGTGCTCTTTGAGTTCTGCCTGATTAAGTTTTTTCAAACCTTCCAGTCCATTAGCGATACCGCGTTCCATGACTTTGTCCATCGCGGCCACTTCCGATTGTGTAGTTGCCACGATAATCTTACCGCATAAGTCATGGGGAATATTATGCTTCTTGGCAAACTCAAGCAAATCATGGTAACCCTGAATACAGTTCTGTGCTTTTAAACTCCCTGGCTTATAATATATTCCAGAGTGAATCACACCACTATTATGTCCCGTTTGATGGGCGGCTACCTTGCCTTCCTTTTCTACAAGAAGCACCTTCAAACTTGGGTATTTTTCTAAAAGTCGATAAGCCGTGGCCAATCCAACGATTCCACCTCCAGCAATAATTATATCGTGTTGCATGCGTATTTTCGAGCTCAAATTTACGCTTTCATGGCGAATGAGAAACACGGGATAGTTGTAGGAAATAGGATTCGAGGAAAAAACTCAGAATTAGTGGGGGTCGTGGTCAAGGTCTTAGATGCCGGCTACCTCATGGTGCACGAGGAAGAATTCGATATGGATCTCAATATTCATCATAGTGAAGTCGTCGTGGATGAACTTAACCCCATTGATTTTATCCGAATCAGCCCGAAGAAGGAAATGGATCAATACTCGAAAAAAAAATCAAAATCCTTGCGTATCGATCTGCATCTCGAGAAAATCCCTGATCGTTTAAAAGGCTCTCATATTCCTGCTCTCGAATCGCAACAACTCTTTTTACAAGAACGCTTATCCGCCGCATTGAGAGACGGGGTAAGTCAATTAACCATTATCCACGGGAAAGGCTCAGGAATCTTGCACAAAAAGTGTCTAGCAGTCATAAAAGGCTATCCACAATGCCGACAGATTAAAATTTTGAAAGCCGCATTGGAAGCAGCCCATGGCATTGAGGTTTCCCTGAAATAAAAAAGGCGAGATATAAACCCCGCCTTCTTCATCAGTCAATACTTATCTTTTCTACGATTCGACCATTTGGCCCATTGTATTCTACAAAGTAGATACCCGGCATCACCTGAAGATTCCATTCTTCCTGCATCAAGCCTTGCCCATTAATGGAACGTGTTTCAATCGTCTTACCTTGAATATCCAAAATACGGATAGTGCCATTTCCTTGGGCCTCAAATTCCAACGTGAAAGTTCCTGTACTCGGATTCGGGTAAACTTTTAAGGAAGGAGCCAATGTTGCAGTTTCCATTCCCAGCGGGTGACCCACCGTAAAATGTTGAATATAATCCGTACCAAAATCCCCGTCAATCGCCTTAATCAATTGGCCATTATCACGTCGAAGGGTTAAGGAGCCGGTTCCATCATTATTTGCCCAGAACTTAAACCCGTTGCGTTCAGAGTCTACGGCCTTAAAATAATAGCACCCTTCAACTAAACGCACCGTGTCTTTTGAACTCGTACCATTGGTAAAGTTTGTTCGCGACCAAATCACACGGCCATCCAGTTGGTGGACACTCAAGGTGGTTTCACTTCCCTTATTATTGGCTTTAAACCAAATTTGTATTTCGTCTGGATACTCTGGAGTCAATTCGAATTGTGACTCACGTAGATTATTAAAAGCATTCCCATCTGCCGCATTATTCACCGACTCAATCTCTACTACAAACTCACCACTGCTGGCACCAGTCCAATCAGGATAGGCCAATTCAATTTCCTTGCTTTCATACGGAAGGATTTCACCATTCCAACCCCAAGAGGTCATGTTTCCACCCTTAATTCCAAACTTGAAAACGATAGTTTCTACCTTTTTCATAGAAGTGTTTTTCACTAAAACTTTTGGTAGCCCGCAAGTAGGATTGAAGCGCACGAAGTTATTTTTTGAACTTGGAGCAATAATATCTTCCAATGCAACATCAACGATGGCATCTGGATTTTCTTCGTAAACCATTAAAAAACCACTGATGATATAGGAATTATTATTGTTATTGATGTCGGTAAACTCCTGCATATCGAGGTCTATGGTATTCTCGCCGTCTAACAAATAATCATCCAACCAGTAGTCATAGGAATTTACGGCCTCACCAGGACACCAGTTGGCGCGATCATATAACCACGTTCCAGGTTGAGGGTATAACGCATTGCTTCCGCAGTCGTCCTTCCATACTAAAGTCTTGTATTTCTGGTCGCCATTAACTTTCACATAATGCTCTTTTGCGCAGAATTCAGCACAGTTTTCATTTCCACCAAATCCATGTCCGGTTTGAATCACCCGCATCTTCACGTGAGAATTTGCCGTTTTCGTGTAGTCGTATTTTTTCTCTGTGAGGTATTCTTCAATTCCTTTTTTCTCGCCATATGGATAGGCTCCTTGCCAAAGTGGAATGATGTCTACGCATTTCATGGCTGGCTCACCTTCTACAAACTCAAAGTCTATAGTACAGGTAAAACCATCTTGATAACCAGAAAAACTACTGCGAATTGTAATCGAATCCTTGAGCAAGAAAGCAAACTCGGTAACATCATAGGTATAGGTAAACTCCCAAGTCTTGTCTTTATCCGCAGCATAGGGCGTAATTAAGCGGCCTAACTCGAGGTTATTGATGACCTCAAAGACTTGGTACCATTGATGGTTGTTTTTATAGATAACTTGATCGAAGGCGATCAAAGCAGAATCAATTTGATCCCCATTCATATCGTATTCCGGACGGTAACGCATCGCGTTCCAAACCTCTAAGGTATCGGTAGCCGTTGTTGGGGTTTCTGCATTTCCAAACAGAATCAATTGAATCGGCATTTCTGCTGTTGAATCAATTCCCGGAAGCATCGCATTATAAAAATACGAGTAAACCGTATCCAGTGTGTACAAAAAGGAATCAGGTGTTGCACCGCCAGCCTTATAATTCGGGGAACTTTTTAAGGTAGAATCCAGCCTTCCAGTTGGCTGACGCAAGTAGGCAGAAACGGTATAATCCCATTCTGAACATCCTTTATCCGGACAGCCCAGTGTATAATGCATTTTTACACGTTGGTAGGTTTTTCCTGCCGTTGGAAAATAAACTTTTTGATCGTAGTGGCCATTCCAGTTCATATGCACACGGCTATGTGAGCGAACATTCATGGTATCTCCGTTGCCGGCAAAAATTGAAAGAGGCAAGAAGAATAAAAGAGCGCCAAGTAATACTTTATTCATCCTGCAATATTACGGCTTTTAAAGAAGAGATGCTCGGTATAAGCCTCCATTCAATGCGCAGGGCACTTCATTTTCATCCCTGCAAACCACGCAATAACTCTTCTGCTTTCATGCGTCGTTTTCCTTCTAACTGCAAATCCGTTATTCGCAATGCACCATCAATACAATGCCATAAGAGTTCCTTTTTATCGACAATCTCCCAATCTCCAACATTTTTAGTCCTATCCTTATCTCGCTTCTCAGCTCCAAAAATCTTGAGCTGCTTCCCTTTGAATGACGTAAAAGCGCCGGGGTATGGACTCAAACCCCTGATGTGATTGTAGCTTTTCTCCACAGACCATTCGGCATCCAAACGACAGTCGTTTTTGAAGATTTTTGGCGCCACCGGTACATTCTCTGCAGACCCTTGCGGAAGCTGAGGATAATTACCCATGCAAACTGCATCCAGTGTTTTCACAACTAAGCCTGCTCCTAAATTCATCAAGCGATCGTGCAATTCACCGGCATTTTCATCCGGGCCAATCTCTGTCTTTTCACTGTAGATCAAATTGCCAGTATCAATTTCATGCTGCAAGAAAAAAGTGCTAACTCCAGTCTCCAGCTCCCCATTCATGATGGCTCGATTGATTGGAGCTGCACCACGGTATGCAGGCAACAATGAAGCATGCAAGTTGAAGGTTCCGTATTTCGGCATGCTCCAGACGGCCTCTGGTAACATCCGAAAAGCAATGACCACTTGAATATCTGCATGATAGCCACGCAACTCCTCCTGAAAAATGGGCGATTTCAAATTGGTCGGTTGTAAAACTGGCACCCCATGTTCTATCGCGAATTTTTTCACGGCAGACTCTTGAACCTTTAATCCCCGACCAGCAGGACGATCAGGAGCGGTAATCGCTGCTACCACCTGATAACCAGAATCAAGGATGGCTTTAAAAGAGGCCACAGCAAAATCGGGAGTTCCGATAAAGATTATTTTTAGTTGGTTTTTTGTCAAAACTTTTAAGAATTACAGCAAATTTAACGCAGTGGAGCAACTTTTGAAGTAATTTCCTACTCTTAATTATGATGCCCAAGCTGCACCAATTTCTACTAGGTAGTATTATTGGCCTGCTTTGTCTTTTCACAGGACAAGTCCGGGCTCAAATATCATTTGTTGAAAATGCAGGACAATGGCCTGAAGAAGTGCTTTTCCGCGCCGATATTCCGGATGGTTATCTTTCGATAGAAGCCAATGCCCTTGTCTATACTAGGCTTTACTCCAATAATATCGAGTACTTTCATCATGGCCCAGCTAAGGGGGATACCTTCCTGGTGCACAATCAGCGCATTGAATTTATTGGAGCCAATAGTGCGGCGAGCGGAACAGGCAACAAAAAACACAAAGAATACCACAACTATTTCATAGGGAATGACCCTTCCAATTGGGCCAGTAAAGTAGGATTGTACGACAAAGTGCGTGTTCAAGATGTCTATCCAGGAATTGACTTAGAAGTTTACGGTCGTGACGGAAAATCCATCAAATATGACTTTATCGTTCATGCAGGAGCCGACCCTACTCAGATTGCTCTGCGCTATATTGGCCAGAAATCACTGGCATTAAAAGATGGCGCCCTCCATGTCGAAACTGGAATTGGAGACATCATAGAAGAGGCTCCATTTGCCTATCAATTGCAAGCGAAGAATAGTCCGAATATTGGCATTCGATACATATTGGATGGAGCTATCCTCCGATTTAATATCGATTCTTATAACCACTCTCAGGTGCTAACGATCGACCCTATAGTTGTCTTTTCCACCTATACCGGTTCCACATCCGATAATTTTGGGTTTACCGCTACTTACGATGTATTAGGTCATGCCTATGCCGGTGGTGATGTACGCGGACAAGGTTACCCGAGTGATCCGGGCATCGTTCAAGCCACTTTTCATAATGGTACATTTTCGATGGATGATGTGATGGGTGATGTACCGAGAGACTGCGCTATAATGAAACTTAGCCCAAATGGCAAAACCAAAGTATGGGCTACCTACCTCGGAGGAACACGAAACGAGCAGCCCCATAGCATGGTAGTTGATTCGAAAAATGATTTGATTGTTATGGGGAGCACATTCAGCAATGATTTCCCAAATGATGGCCAAGGATTCTCCACCACCAATAAAGGTGAAAGCGACATCTTTGTGATTAAACTTACCGAAGATGGAACCGCTATTTTAGGCATGACATACCTCGGTGGTTCTGGGCGCGATGGATTAAACGGTCGCCGTCCAAACAGTAATTTCACGGCAAACACTTCTCCCCTTGCCTATAATTTTGGGGATGAATTTCGAGGTGAAGTTATTGTTGATGAGGACGATAATATTTATCTCGCGTCATGCACCGAGTCGGGCAATGGTTCTGGGTTTCCGGCAATTAATAGCTTCAATACTACTTTTGGTGGACTTCAAGATGGATGTGTATTCAAACTCTCTCCCAATCTGCGTCAGTTGAACTGGGGTGCCTATTTGAGCGGGCCAAATTACGAGACCTGCTTTAGTCTGGATATCGATAAAAACGGAAGTGTATTTGTCTCCGGTGGGACCAACTCGAGCACCATGAAGTTTAGTCCGTTTACCCTTCATCCCAACTATTTGGGTGGCAAGGCAGATGGCTATGTTATAAAAATTAAGAATGATGGAAGCCAATTAGAAGGAGGAACCTTCATCGGGACCAATGCCTACGACCAATGCTATTTTGTGAAAGTAGATAAGTTCGGACAAGTATATTTAACCGGACAAACTGCTGGTAATATTGCACCATTTCCGGATAATGTATATACCAGCAACACTGGAGGGCAATTCATCTATAAGCTAACATCAGACCTCAATACCCGTCTGATTTCTACCACCTATGGTGATGGAACAGTGAAGCCTCAAATATCCCCTACCGCATTCATGGTAGATGAATGCGAACGGATTTTTGTAAGCGGATGGGGAGGCGAAACCAATGATATTCCCAAGGGGAACGGTGGTTTTACTACAAAAATGGAAGTTACGCCAGATGCCTTCGACAAAACTACGGATGGGTCTGATTTCTATCTTGCCGTATTTTCAAAAAATCTTACCAAGTTGGTATATGCTACATTCATCGGAGGAGGTGTCAATACCATTGGAGGTCGATTGGGGGAACATGTAGATGGAGGAACCAGTCGCTTTGACCCAAAAGGAATTGTTTACCAAAGTGTTTGTGGAGGCTGTGGAGGAAATACAACACCCGATTTCCCAACTACAACCGGTGCTTATTCTGAATCCAATAATAGCCCAAATTGCAATAATGCCTTGTTCAAACTTGATTTTGAAAATCTCAACGCAGCGCCCTTTGTACCAGATACCTTGATTACCCTCACTGCCTTCGATACCCTAAATTTCAAGTATACAGCGAATGACCCCGATGAGTTTGATACCCTTATTATGGAAATCAGTGGAGAAGCGATCGACGACCCAAATTTTCCGGCACCCTATATTAAACCAAGTCAAGTAAAAAGTAAGGCTGTTCAAACGCTACAAATTAATTTCGATTGGATTAGCAATTGCAACCATGTAACAGGCGACACGATACGTTTAAAAGTTGACCTCAGCGATTTAGGATGCCCAAGTATCAAAAAGGACACAGCCATTATTTCCATTGTTGTGCTACCCCCTCCATTACCTACTCCGCCAGAAGTTATCTGCATGACCTTTTTGGATGAAGACCGCATTAAACTTACGTGGTCGTTGAGCGATACCAGTGGATACCTTTCTCATTACTTACTTTATAAAAGTGTGGGTAGTGGGAGCTTCCAGGTAGTTGACACCCTCTCGAATGGTTCTCAACAGGAGTTTATAGATACCGATGTTCCGAATCATGCACAGATAGATTATTGCTATAAGATGGTGGGAATAAATTTATGCGGGAAGGCAGGTGCTGAATCGTATACCATCTGCACAATCAATCAACATAATAAGCCAATTGAAGGAACAGAAATTATTACCACAACAGTGGTGTCGAATAAGAATATATACACCACTTGGTTTGAGTCTAAAGAACCTGACTTTCAAGGCTATACACTCTATAAGAAAAAAAACGACCCGAAAAGCACCTTTGAATTTGTAAAATTCTTCGAAGTTAAGTCGGACACCTTTTACGAAGACTTGCGGGTGAAAGTCCAAGAATTCTCCTACTGCTATGCATTAGCCGTGAAGGATAAATGTGGGAATAATAGCGCAAAAAGCAACCCTGGCTGCAGCATTCTATTACAAGGTACTTCAGAACCATTTCAACATAATCTACTCTGGAACCCTTACTCTCAATGGACCTTTGGTGTGCAGCAATATGATTTGTACCGCAGAGACGACCGCCTTAAAGACACCTTAATTCAACAAGGAGATCATCAATTCGTCCAGACCATTGATTCTGCGCTCGACTACGACTGGGGTGGCTACTGGTATAAAGTCGTGGCAACCGAGCTAAATGGGAATATGGCCCTTAGTGAATCGAATGAGATTTACTTGGTGCAATCTCCACTACTCCATGTTCCAACAGCATTCACACGTAACCGCGACGGACTGAATGAAGTTTGGGGAATAAATGATGTATTCGTGAAAGACTATCGGCTATTAGTGTATAATCGCTGGGGTGAAAAATTATTGGACACCGAAAACAAAAATTTCCAGTGGGATGGCTATTTTAAAGTAGACCAACCCCATGATAATGTCTTAATTTGGTATGTTGTTTATACCGGCTGGGACGAAACAACGCATACACAAAAAGGAACCTTAACAATCCTCAGATAATGAAAATTAAACATAGCTATATCTTATTTCTATTGCCT
>Ga0100402_1007340_pt1 | contig 10676 bp, 13 predicted proteins | sample CryGeyme20150102_FD_80419 | JGI IMG/M metagenome (GOLD analysis project Ga0100402, IMG submission 80419) | Groundwater microbial communities from Crystal Geyser aquifers in Utah, USA - Crystal Geyser metaG 2015-0102 | ecosystem: Environmental > Aquatic > Deep subsurface > Groundwater | place...
GCTTTTTAAAAAAGTATCTAGTGAGCCTCTCTCGCAAAATTCCATTATAAGCTGTAGCGGTGCAGCTTTTTTATACCAATAGTGTGCTAAAGTGTCATTTTTAGCTACCCCACAGCCATCTTCATACATCACGCCTAGATTAAATTGTGCCTTGCTCAGGCTGCTTTGCGGTACCACATACAGGCCTTAGCAGCATCTTTAGCGACACCAAGGCCATTCGCATACATCACACCTAGATTGTGTTGTGCCACAGCATAGTCTTGCTCAGCTGCTTTGCGATACTAAATAAAGGCCTAAGCGCCATCTTTAGCCACACCACGGCCATTCCGCATACATCACGCCTAGATTTTGTGTTGTGCTTCAGCACGTCTTGCTCAGCGCTTCTTTTTGCCAGTTAAAAATCTGTTTTATCGTTCATACCTGTATTACTTACAATTAGTTTAACAGTCGATTCTACTGAAAAAATTATTAGGAAAAAAAGAATTAAATTGTCGCTCCCATCAAGAGAAATATCTAATATCATCTTACCATCTTTGGCATGTTGCGCAGGAATATGGAATCAATCGATGGTAGCATCAAGAGCCCACAGTAAGGCCGGAAGCCCATGATAACGCTTGCTTCGAGCAACGTTGAATAACTATTTATTTAACAATACGCAATTGGGGTTTGCCACCGCCTGTGGGTGGTGGAGGTGATTCAAACTCACCATCGTCTTCATCATCCTCAAAGACTCTTCCATGTCCATTTTCATGGGCATAGATTGCTGTTACCGCTTGAATGGGCGCGTAAATCTTTTCGACTACGCCATCGAAGCTAGCTTCAAACTCAACGCCATGATTAGAAAGAACCAAGTTATCGGTCGCATCAGGAGAAATATTCAATACGATTTTGCCATCTTTAACATATTGCGTCGGAACACGGACTAAATCGATGGTTGCATCAAGTACCAAGTGAGGTGTTAATTGATTATCGACAATCCACTCATAAAGAGCACGTACCATATAAGGACGACTTGCCGTCATTGTGAATTCATTAATAAATTCGTTCGACACCTATTTCAATCTCCGCTTCTGATAAACTTTCACGAAATGTTTCACGCTCAAATACTAAATTCGTATAATGATGAAACCCCTTGTTACTAGAAGAAATTTCTATGTCAAGTAATGGCAAACGCCAAACTAATGCCGCCAGGCAACAGTCGACCATTGAAAATTCTTCATTTAAAAAGTATGCACTTTGAAGAAAAATTGGCTCTAAACCAAGCAGCATTTCGTGCAAATCTTTAATCGCCTTTTGTCTTTTAGCTTCGTCAAGTGAATTTTTGATAATATGGTATTGAGAATATAACTCACGCTCAATGCGATACATGATTTGACGATTTTTAGCTCGCTGAACAGGATAAACTGGCATTAGAGGGGGATGGGGAAAACGTTCATCTAAATACTCCATGATAATTCTAGCTTCATAGATCACTAAATCTCTATCGACTAGCGTCGGCACAGAATTATAAGGATTCAGCTGTGCTAAATCCTCAGGTTTATCAGCCATGTTGACGTCATAAATTTCAACGTTTACACCTTTTTCTGCAAGAACCATTCTCACTTGATGGCTATATATATCCATTGGATCAGAATAAAGTGTCATTATCGACCGCTTATTGGCAACAACCGCCATAGTCTTCACCTCAATTTAATTAATATTTTTCCAATATTCGCGTTTTAATAAAAATGTTAGTATCACAAAAACAGCTAAAAATAATAAAATCCATACACCCAAGCGATAACGCTTTAGTTTATTCGGCTCACTAACATACTCAAGAAATGCGACTAAATCCGTCGTTAATTGAGTAAACTGATGATTATCCATCGATCCATTGCGGACAATTTTAAGACCAGTAATGACATCCATTTCTTTCGGTTGACCATCGATAACAACCACTTGCTTCTTATAAATTGGCTCTTGCCGGCCTTGCATAGGCTCAAATAAATTAGGCATCGCCGTATTTGGGAAGATTAAATTATTATTCCCCGTGGGCTGGCTAGAATCATGATAAAAACTACGAAAATAGGTATATAACCAATCGATCCCACGCGAACGCGCAACCAAACTCAGATCAGGTGGCTGCACACCGAAAACTTGCTCAGCGGCTTTTTTAGTCATTGAGGTTTGAATTGAATCAGTTAGTTTTGCACCATTTAAAATGAGCTCTTTATTGACTCTCGTTTTATCTAACTCGCCATTGTCATCAACCATCCCTATACCTTTAGCAAGCTGATCATAGCGTACGTAACGTATAGAATGGCATGACAAACAATTACTCATAAAAAACTTTGCGCCACGTTGCAAAGATTGCTGATCATCCAATTGGGTATAAGGTTTTTGTAAGCGAATCCCCTCGTCATTTTGAGCAAAGCTGATGATTGGCAACCCTATTAATAAAAATATAAGTACTTTTTTCACTTTTTACCTATCCGATCTGGTACAGATTTACATCGATCAATCCGTGTGTACAACGGCATTAATAAGAAAAACAGAAAATAAATTACTGAACATATCTGCGCTAGAGTAGTCGCTAGAGGAGTAACCGTTACTGTTCCTAGGTAACCTAACACTATAAAACACGCTAAAAATAAAGTCAGTGCTATTTTGTAATATGGCCCTCGGTAACGAATCGAACGTACTTTACTTCTATCCAACCAAGGCAGGAAAAATAAAACGACGATCGCAGCACCCATCGCAATAACCCCAAATAACTTATCTGGAATTGCACGTAAAATTGCATAAAACGGAGTCATATACCATACAGGAGCGATGTGCTCAGGAGTTTTCATAGGATCAGCAGGAATAAAATTAGCATACTCCAAGAAATATCCGCCGCCTTCTGGCATAAAAAATATAATGGACACAAATAACACAAAAAATACTGCATAGCCAAATAAATCTTTTACAGTGTAATACGGATGAAATGGAATCCCATCAACAGGCTTGCCTAGTTTATTTTTATTAGATTTAATCTCAACCCCATCAGGATTGTTCGAACCAACTTCGTGTAATGCAGTAATATGAAACCATACTAAACCAACAAGGATAAGTGGTACACCTATAATATGCAACGCAAAAAATCGATTGAGGGTTGCTCCAGAAACATTATAGTCACCGCGGATCCATAGTGATAGTGAATCCCCTACCCATGGAATCGCACCAAACAAAGACGTAATCACTTGAGCGCCCCAATAAGACATCTGTCCCCAAGGAAGCAAATATCCCATAAAGGCTTCAGCAAGTAAGGCAAAAAAGATGAGCATACCCGCTATCCAGACGAGTTCACGTGGCTTTTGATAAGAGCCATACAGTAAAGCTCTGGTCATATGGAAATAAACCACAATAAAGAAAGCTGACGCGCCAGTGGAATGCATATAACGAATGAGCCAACCCCATGACACATCTCGCATAATGTACTCTACAGATGCAAAAGCACCTTCGGGAGTAGGAGTATAAAACATTGCTAACCAAAGACCGGTAAGGATTTGATTTGCAAGAACTAAAATAGCTAGAGAACCAAAATAATACCAAAAGTTGAAATTTTTCGGCGCATAATATTCAGCCAAATGTTCATTCCACATTTTTCGCCATGGGAATCGTGCATCAAGCCAACCTTTTTTCTCAGCCATATTGAAATCAGAATTTGACATCTAAGCAGTCCTTGTTTCTTCTGTAGTATGCTCACCAATAATAATGGTGTGATCATCAATAAACCGATACGGTGGTACTTCCAAATTAATAGGCGCAGGTACACCCGTAAAAACTCGCCCAGCTAAATCAAACTTTGAACCGTGACATGGACAATAAAAACCACCAGGCCAATTGGGTCCGAGATCGCCGATTCCTGGTACAAACGTTGGTGAACATCCAAGATGAGTACAGACACCAATCAGCACTAGATATTCAGGATTAATTGAACGAAAGGTATTTTTGGCATATTCGGGTTGTTGTTCTACGTCGGAGTTGGGATCACGTAAATTAGACACTTTGTCTAATCTGTCTAAGTTTTCTTGAGAGCGACGAATAATCCAAACGGGTTTACCTCGCCATTCGACAACCATCCGTTGGTCAGGCTCTAATCGGCTTATATCAGCTGTAACCGGCGCTCCAGCAGCTTTTGCTTTAGCGCTAGGAAACCATGACCCTATGAAAGGAACTGTCGCAAAAGCAGCACCTAACGCACCAAATATTGAAGTTAAAGTTACCAGAAATTTACGTCGTTCAATATCGACTGACTGATCTGTCACAAAACCACCTATCTTTTGTAGAAATTGAAGCGAAACACTATCGTTTAGAGAACTGTCTTCGTTTACGAGCTTTACGTAAACCAACCTTTTTACGCTCTTTAATTCGCGAATCAGATGTCAATAAATCGAATTGGCGAAGCGTTTGACGCAGTTCAAGTGCACCACTTTCAGCACCACTTTCATCGTCACCTTCATCATAATTGACTAAAGCCCGGGCAATACCCAATTGCACAGCACCCGCTTGACCAGATTTACCACCACCTTTTACTGTGATGTAAAAATCAAATTTACCTTTTAATTCGGTAACATCTAGAGGACGATTGATTAACATTTGTGAAGTTTCTTCATCAAAATAATCTGCAAGAGCGCGTTTATTAATGCTCATTTCGCCTTGTCCAGGACGCATAAACACTCTTGCTACAGAGGTTTTACGTCTTCCTGTGCCATAAAATTGTTTACTTGCCATGTCTTTTATCATCCACTAGTTTAATTAATTGCGGTTGTTGTGCTTCATGTAAATGTGTTTCACCACTATAAACTTTCAGCTTGCGAAACATTGCTCGACCCAAAGAATTTTTAGGCAGCATCCCTTTAACAGCTTTTTCTAACGCTAGTATAGGATTTTTTTCCATCAATTTTTCAAAAGTTGTTGACTTTAAGCCCCCTGGGTAACCCGTATGACGGTAATAGACTTTATCAGTCTGTTTGCGACCGGTAACTCTGATTTGGTCAGCATTAACAATGACCATGTAATCCCCAGTGTCGACATGTGGAGTAAATTCAGGCTTATGTTTGCCACGCAAGTAATGCGCTATTCGACTTGCTAAACGCCCAAGTACCATATCTTTAGCATCAACAAGGTACCAATGATGGTTAACTAAATGTGGCTTAGCACTAAAAGTTTTCATGTTCTTTATCCTTCACCTTTTAAGTAACGCAGGTAAATATCTAAGTGAGCGCGAATTTTACATGAAGCATTAACAACTTACAAGCAACAAACCAAAGATTTTTAACTTTTTCCGTTATAGGTACTTGGTTTGGTTTAGTTTTTATACTTCTCTATCGATTAATAAATTATCTACAACTCGGTTATTGATCAAATGTTCATCAATTATTGTCTTGATGTCTTTTTCGTTCTCATAGCGGTACCACACGCCTTCCGGATAAATCACCGCACAAGGTCCCAGCTTGCAACGCCCTAAGCAGCCCGATTTAGTCACTCGTATTTTTCCAGGTCCATAGACCATTTGTTCTTTAAGAAGCTGCTGAGCATAGCTGATATACAGCTCAGGATCAGCCTGAGCACAGCATTTTTTGCCATTGATTTTGCGATTAGTGCAAAAAAACAGATGTTTTTGATAAAAATTTGTCATAAACAACTAAAAGTGAAGGCTTTGTTACTATACATATTTGGATAATATGATATCTTTAGCACTTAGTCACGCTAAAGTTATTAACTATATTATCTTAGAGGAATATTGATATGGCAACGAAAAAATCAGCAAGCATGAAAAAAGTATACAAGGATCCCTTAACAAAATCTGAAATTTTAGCAGCTATTGCTGATGCGACTGAGCTCACTAAAAAACAAGTTTCTTCTGTCTTTGATAGCCTCAATGACGTGATTGCCGCTTGTATTAATAAGCGCGGTGTAGGACATATCTCTGTGCTTGGCTTGTTAAAAGTTGAAGTCAAAAAGAAACCTGCAACCAAAGCGCGCAAAGGGATCAACCCTTTCACCGGTGAGGAAGCGGTATTCAAAGCGAAACCTGCTAGACGTGTGGTCAAAATTAAAGCTTTGAAAAAACTTAAAGAAATGGCTGAATAGCGGTCAATGCCCTATTCTAAATAGGGCATATTCAATCATAAATATTGCATTTTTGTTAAGGATGACTTAATCTTAACCTACTATAATAAAAAAATAATATGAACTGAAATTGAGAGCTTGATAGGTATCTGCATGTTAGAGAATCCAAATGAACAAAATGACAAATCATCATCTGAGAATAATGATTCAAAAACAACTACCCCCAAAAAAATGGGTTATCCATTTAATGAAGTTAGATCACCGACGTCCTCAAAAAACTTTCATGCTCGCTTGGTAGGAAATGAGAGCCCTTATAAAAACTTTTATACTGACACTTTTACCCGCTGCCCGCCTAACAGTGAAAAACCTATCGGAGACATCGCTGGTGAAAGCGGCTCTGAAGAAATTCAAACGTTATTTAAAAATATCGAACAAGCTCACCGGAACTACACACCTAAATATGAGCAGTTTTCTGGAAATTTTTTAAATAAAATTCGTCAATTATCGAAACATTCTGCGATAGAAGATATCGCGCATCGTACGAATCTCAGAGACAATAGTTTAATAGCAGATTTAAATCAAAAATTAGAAAGCCTTAAAAGTTCTAGAGATGACTTAATTAAAATTCAAAACGCTGAACTTGATAATCTTAGAAGAATGTATACCAAGGATGATAAAGGTAATTTTATAGAATTTCGAGATAAAGATAACAATGTCATTATAGACGCTGCGGATACTCAAAAAATTTTTCAAAAAGCAGAATATGAGTTGAAGGTTGCCCATGCCAATCAACGTGCTGTTTTTGAAAACTACTACAATAATACTATAGAAAATATTTATAACCTCGCGCGTAATGCTGAACAAAACGCCGATGTAATGCGAATGCATAACGTAGTTTACAAAAAAAATAAACAGTTGAGGCGTGATGAAGGCTATCATATGAGCGCTGAAGGAATCCACGACATGGATGACTTCCAATTTCACGCTGTTAATGAGTATCAACGTCTTTTTAAAGAGAACGCCGCTAGTCCTAACGGATATTCTGTCAACATAAAAATTGACGAGCTTCAAGAATTTGGTCAGGCAAAAATAAACAAACTCAAATCTAAGCTTTCAAAATTAGTTGGAGCAGAAGATAGTCAAGATTTTATAATCAATATCACTCATGATAAAAAAGAAGACAAGTACACAGCTAGATGCTATTTAAATGCTCATTGGGATAGTGAAACTTGCTTAATCGCTTTAAAAGCATTTGTCACAGAATGTCACTCACATAACCTCAAAAATTTTAGCGGAATTTTAGAAAATGAGAATTTATCAGATGCACATAAAGTAGAGCTCATTAAGTTTATTCGCCAAAAATATGGTTCAGAAGCTAAAATTTTGGGGGAAAATCAAGTCTTATCAAAAGCTTGTGAACCTCGATCAAGAAAAGATCGAATTATTAATAATTTTTATAATGCATTCAGCGATACACAATCATTAGGTGATATAAAACCCTTCAACGATACAGCTGCAAATGCTAAGTCAGTCATGATTTCACCTAATCTTAATCATGCCCTCCACGAATATAAACAACAACACAACAAGCCTAGCGATAGAATCCCTCCAGAAATATTACAGGACCCAAAAGAATTAAAAGAATTTTTACAAGCTAAGAAATACGACGATTTACGCGATGAATACCTAAGTCATGAGAATCTTTTAGGCTTTAATAGAGGTCATATTGGCCCCAGATCCACAAGTGGGTTAAGTTTAGCATCTAAATTAGAAGTGACTGACCCCAAAAACGTTGAGCTCCCTAAATGCGCTACTGAATTAGAAGAGGCAAATGGTTTAAAAGCCATCCCAGTCTCTAAAGGCAGACCTGGGCCTCGTAGCCCAAATCCAGTGGCTCAGAATGGAATGCTTGAAGCTCGATTGGTTAATAATAGCCAAGGTCCCGAATTCGAAAACCCAAAAGAGAATGATAAGAGTCCTGGTCCTTAAGAGCTTCTTAATAAGGGAATCAAAAATTGAAACTTAAACAATTTTGATGGCTTAAAGATAATTAAGTTAGAGCAAATGAAAAGTTACAGTTACTCTGGTTTTAACGTAGTAATATTTTGCTTTTCTGGGATATATAGCTTTTTATTGTGCATCTGGCTAACCCACTGCTCAACCACATAATCTTCAAGCATTGGGTCAAATCCTTTTAAAGTATAGTCACGCTCACGAGAGAATATCCAGGCCATACGTTGCATCGGATAATAACCAGAAATTATTTCAGCTCCTGGCCAATCCTTTTGCATAGCAAGGGTAATGATATGCTCAGCAATAGCTGCATACTGATTCACAATCGTACCGTACCCCCCGCCGCCTTCATCGCCGTCCTCTTCATCGTCTAACACTCCATAGGGTAAAATTGCGCCAGGACGAGGATATCGCTGCCGTTGCTGCAATTCACTTGCGCTGCTAACTAACACGCTGCCAAAGTCAAAAATTCGCCAGCCGTTCGAGTTTTCAATCACTTTAGGTTCCGTTCCTTGATCAATAAAAGGATAATCAGCATTACAAATCTCTAAATATGGGTAACAACTTGCCAAGTAGTAAAATTCTTGGTGAGTGATTTCTCGTTTAAATATGCTAGTTGTAGCTTCTTTGACCTGCAGCCAAGCATCTTCAATTTCTTGTTTTAGATTATCATCTGCCATAATAGGATCGCTTAATTTGTTGATTTACTCTAAGTCTAGCACCTAGATAACATTTTGTCTGCTTTTCTGGCATAAGATATAAGGAAAACCATTTGGGGATAAAGGTTATATTTCTAACAAACTGGCTTATAGAAAATTACCTTTGGTCATGTTCATTAGAAAAAATATGCACGCCTGAAAGATCCCCTGATTTAATCAATATGTGCTTAAAAAAAATGCGCATCGAGAGCATCGATAACTCACTAAAAAAACGTCTTTAATCTCGAGCATGATTGACACCGCATTCTAATAAAATTAGCTACTGAATTTAATCGGCCGTATTCAATTTATCACATATTTATTGCTCACGGCTGGTTATCTTCTTCCACTTTATTCTGGTCTAGAACCGAGCACCTTGGATGGCTGCATAATCTTAAATGACAAGCGGACTAAAAATGCCTGTTGCAGCATTAGCATGAGCATTAATTTTAGAAGAAACCTTCTCTAACTGTTGGGCTAAAGCCGAAATAACATGCTCATTTTGCGAGATATTGCTGTTCTTTATAATCCATCCGATATTCAAAAATGCATGTGCTAAGATATTAATGTCTAATAAGAACTGTTTATCTTCTGGCATACTCTCGTCACGCCCGGTGCGTGCTTGGTGGTAAGCATCGGCTAGTATTTTCCGTTCTTCAGGTTCTAACTCTGTTGATAGTATAGCTAAATCATTTGTCCACCAAGCATTTGCAGCATATTCCCAATCAACGATGGTTGTTTTTTTTCGTTAATGTCAACATAAACAGAAGATGCGAGAGTATCGTTTTGGCTAAAGCATTTGGTTTTGATATATTTATCCAATATAGTGGGTATCTTTTTACATTGCGTTGCAAGAAAATTCAAACTATCAATAGCTTCTTGTGTATCGGAAGATGAACTGGTATCGAATTGACTTGCAATTTTTTCGATCTCATCTTCAATCATTTTCTCCAAGGGACAATACTCTACCCCTGATAAATTGACAGCTACTTGTTGATATTTTACAATTTCTAAAGCTGTAAGCTTTAAAGCTTCATTTTTTTTCGTCTCTTCATTTAAAATATTTTTGAGTTTATTATCTTCTGGTAATAAACGACAAATTTGGAACCTCTCTGCATTTACTAAAACATTATGAGAAATGTTGTTATTAAGTATTTGTAATCCGATCTTTTAACTCTCTCTTGTATAAGGAAGCTACAATTCGCCGTTAATTCGTATCAAAAAATTTTTCTCGTCAGCAGTAAGTTGTGTAAATTGGTTAGTAACGTCGAATGTTTTCACATTTCCTAGAGCATTTATAATGATTGTTTTATCAATTTCTTCATCAATATCCTTGAATGCTGATTGTATATCATCTGCTAATTCGTAAGCGCCCGGCGAACGTCAGATTATTGCTCGAATATAAATTAAGTTATAAATACTGTTGTGATAAAGCAGTCAGCAGGAGTGAAATGTATCGAAGTGATGAGTCACTGTTATTTGTAGAAATTGCGGTAAAGCGGCTAAATTAATGTTGGGTTTGGCTTCAAGCACCTCGATCTACCTTTGCCGAGATTCGGCTGATATGCGTAAAAATATTGATGGGTTATCATCGCTGGTGATGAGTCATTTAAAGGCGGGTGTAAAGACCACGGGACTTTTTATGTTTTTTAATAAACGGCAAAATAAAGTAAAGATTTTTTAGTGGGACAGAAGTGGTTTTGCGGTATGGTACAAGCGTCTTGCTCGAGGCTGCTATCATTGACCGATGTTAACGAAAAGCGCATTAAAAATCAGTGTCAGAGGCCTCACGGTCATATTAGAAGGTATGGATTTGCTCTGCGCGGGTCGTTAGCGGCAATGCTAGTGATGGTGTAAGCCAACGACCAC
>Ga0100402_1007341_pt1 | contig 10675 bp, 14 predicted proteins | sample CryGeyme20150102_FD_80419 | JGI IMG/M metagenome (GOLD analysis project Ga0100402, IMG submission 80419) | Groundwater microbial communities from Crystal Geyser aquifers in Utah, USA - Crystal Geyser metaG 2015-0102 | ecosystem: Environmental > Aquatic > Deep subsurface > Groundwater | place...
AAATAATGTTTTATTATAGTTTATATTCAATAATAATATATAAATAATACATGTTTTAATGTTATTGTTTTTATAATTTATATTATTTATTGTTAAATAAATTTAATAAATGAATCAGGAAGGCGGCTTAGTCCCAACAAATATAGCAGAATTATTAGAAAAATTAAATGAAAATTTAAGAAAGTTTGCATTAAAAGAAACCGAATGGTTAATGCAAAAATATAATTATGAAACTAAAATTTCTGAACTGGAGGGCCAAGTAAAAGCAAATGAAAATATAAATATTGATTTATTTAAAAGAGTTAAAATGTTAGAGTATGCATTGTCTCAAGAGAGACAAAAATTATCTAAGATTAATTCTTCTGATACTAAGTTAGATAGTGAAATAAAGTTTAACAATACTAAAATTACTTATGAAGTAGAAGACAAAAGAGAACTAATTAAAGAGGAAGATCTTAAAATTTTAAAAGAAAAGTCTGTAAGGCCTTCTTTAATCAAGTAAATATATTTAAATAAAACTAAATCAATAACTTAATAGAATGTTAAATGATATTGGAATTAATGAAAAATTCGCCAATGATTTATTTACAGATTTAGAAATGAATAAAAGTGAATTAGAAAATTTAATAAAGTCAAGTATAAATGAAAGGAATTCTATTAGTGAAATGTTTAATGAACCTTCACCTATAAATAAAGCTTTAATTGGAATAAAAAATAATACAACAAGTTATAGTAATAATATTAATACAAATCTCACGAATCTTAATACAAATCTTAATACAAACTTAACTACTGAAAAAGGTTGTGTCAATACAAATATATTATCAAATACAAATACCAATACGAATACAAATCCAATTATTAATAATACAAATACGACTGTAGCAAAAGAAATGGACCAACAACAAGGTATACTAATATTCCTATTTATATTCTGATCTGCTATATAATAATTCATTATAATGTATTATAATCATTGCAGTAATCCCAACAATTAATATGATGCAGTCCAAACCAATTGAATTAAAAAGTCACTTTGATGTCGTCAGAAAATTAGGTTATATGCCAAATATTAATACACTAGTTTCAGTATCTGAGGTAATTTATAATATTATAATAAAATATAACTACTTTCTTCAGGATTGTTTAATTAAACTTTGGAATACTAAAACTTTCTTTTCAAATAATACTATTGATTATGAACCTTATTTAGTTTTGAGAGGCCATAACGGACCATTATTTTCATTGGCAATTGGAAGTGAAGAGCATAATTTAATATATTCTGCTGGAAATGAAGTAATATTAATATATTGAAAATCTAATTTATAATGAAAATATAGGGAATAATAAAAGTTTGGAAAGTTCCGCAACTTGATGAAATAAATCAGTATGGTGATGCTGAAGGTGGAATAAAATGTAATGTAGGTTATATGCATAATGCAACTGAGGCTAATGATGTTGTTATTTGGGATTTAGTTCATCATCCATATAATGTAATTATAATTTTTAATGATGTATTAGAGTTTACTTATTTCTTTAACATCGGACTCAAACGTAAATTTTTGGAAGACATTTACACCTGATGAATATACAAACAATGTAAAAGAAGACAAAGTAGATAAAGGATTTATGGGGAGTAGATCAAGAAAGTCTGACTTATCATCAGACTTAAAGCCAAATCCAACCACATGCACCTTTTTAAATTCCGATAATAGTAATCTTGCTGTAGGATTTAATGACTGTTATATTAGTCTTTATAACTTAAACAAGGTAAAATAATGTATTTATCTTTAGGAACAATTTTATGCAAATATGAAAACGAATATATTAGATCAAAGCTCAAGAAATCTTTCTGTATATATGCAACCGAATTGCATTGTTACTAATAACGCAGCTCCGATCTTATATGCTGGATTTGAAGATAATTTTATTAAGAGCTTTGATATTAGAACAGGTAATTTAAAATAATAACTTATTTCATCTCTAATAGAAAGTATTACAAATTCAATAAATTCACATAATGATTCGGTAACCTCACTTAATCTTCTAAATGATGTTTATTTATTTTCCACTTCGCATGACTCCAAAATAAAAATGTGGGATTTAAGAAATTTTGAAAAATGTGTACAGGAAGTACTTGGCTCACAAAGGAAATTCGATGAAGCAATGTGGCATTCTACGATTATTCCTAATCAACTTTATTTTGCAGCTGGTACGATTATTTATTTTTAATAACGTCCTATTGATTTAATTACTAATATATTAATTTTAAAGCTTGTGCTGATTGTTCAGTAAAAGTGTATAAACTATAAACAAATGTGAAGATATAGATATAACTAGAATCTCAAGAAAATTATTTAAAAAGACTATACAATGATACAAAGTTTTAATAAAAACTAAAGATACAAAATAGCAAAATAAGTTTAATATGAGTAATAATAAAATTAAAGAAATAAATTTAATGTATTTAAATATGTATATAAATTATAATATTAAGAATATTATTAAGTTGATTAGTTTATAAATTTATCATTTTCCTTTATTATGTATAAATAATAAGATTATTTATCCGAAACATACTTTTAACTTATTTTTCTCTTTTGCAACATTTTGATTCACTTATAATTATGATAGTACATCAGGCATTCTTTCAATTACATATTTTTTATGACCTTGAATATACATAATCGGAACACCTGGAACTTTTCTAACTCTACCTTTTAATTGTTTATCACAAGTAGCTATAATATAACATTTATGTTGAGAAACAATGTTAACTAAGCAGTCATCAGCATATGTTCCTTTATGATCACAGGTATAACGTTTAAATCTAGGGTCTTTTGCTACTCTTAGAGCTAATCTGTATTTAGTTCCAAATTTTTCTAATTCTGCTAATACACAGTCAGTAATATATGGAATACCTATTTATTATATGTATATAAGTTTGTATAATACATTTAGCTAATAAACAATCCATCATTGCTTGAAATATATCAATTTTGTTTTGTATAGAAAGGTTAATAAAATTAGTATCTAGAAAGATCTGATATGGAGGACCTAGAGCAGTATTATAATTGAAAAATAAATGAATAGGATTCTTTTCAATTTCTTTAATTTGAATATCGCCATTAACTAGATCTTTGACTTTTTCATTTTTCTTATCATCTTCAAGCTTTTCATGTATTTTTTTTCTAAGTTATTGTTATATATAGAGTTTATTTGCGTTATATTATTGTTTATTATTATTAAATATGTTATTATATATTATATATTATCATACTTACATTCTTGAATCTTTTGGGTTTAATAACCTTTTCTTTTGAGCGAACTTTTTTGCTCTTCTCATTTTCCCCATTTTAAAAGATTATATAATATTATGCTAATTTATGATAATATATATTATTATTCATAAACAATAAATATTATACTATTTACTAAACTTATTAATTTACTAATTAAACAATTTACAATTAATAATAAAATTTAAAATAAGTTATAATAATTTATAATGGACGGCGAAGAAAAAGAAATTATACGATATAAAAACGGTGCAGCCCAGAACCTTGGAGCTAATAAGGAACTCCAAAAAATAGAAGATATGTTTAATATGAAGAGGTCACAAAAATCATTTCAACAATATGAAGATAGGCTATACGAAAAAAACACCTACTTTGGAAAATCAAAAATCCCTTCAATAAACGAAGAAGATATTAGAAAAGATAACGAAACAACAATGAAAAACATAAACACAGGAAAAAATATGGAAATAGATAAAACATTCTGTCAAAAATGTCCTGTATTTAAGAATAACTGTAAGCATATAAGAGAAAGACAACAATTAAAAGATAAATATTCTTATCCAATTACAACTTATTCTGGATTAGGTTGGTTAGAGCCAATAGAAGGTAAATTTCAGCAGAAGTATACTTTAAACTCTGAAACTAAATCATTTTATGATACAAGTCACTTATCAGTAAATAATCGCTAACTAGTTAATTATGCAATTCCTTATATTTTATTATAAAATTTTATATAATGCTATAGTTACATTTATTATTGTTGTTTATTGTTGTTTATTATTTAAACTTATTAATTAATCTAACTGCAAGTTGCTAATATATATGATAACAAAATAAATTATATAATAATAAATTTATTAATAAATAAAGAAATAAATGAGTACATTGAAATCAATCTTCGGAAAAGAGACAGATTTTGCAAAAAAGGTCAAACGGCTAGAGAATCTTAACAGAGATATAGTAAAATCAAGCACAAATAACCGCATTGTTACAATATCCCCTGATAGATATTGCGGTTCAACAAAAAAATCTGTTGAACATTATAATAACCCTAAGCAAACACAGCAAAATCAACCTATTAAAAAAGGTAATACCAAGAAGAATTCAATTGCTCTTATTGTAGATAATCCAATTAATCTAAATAATTATCTTAATGAAAAGACTAACATAAAAACTAAAAGCGTAGAAAAAGTTAAGAAAACCAATAATAATACTAATAATACTATTATGACTGATCACAGAGTACCTAAAAACAAAAGACAAAATACTGAATCATACGGACTATTTGTAAATAATTTAAACTATGAAAATAAACAACCAAATATTAATAATCACAAAGAACAAAAAGAACATTTAAAATGGAAAACAATAAGTAATAAAAAATTAATTGAAACATTGTCTAATTCTACTGAACAAAAAAATGTATTAATAGACTCAATAGATATTTTAGATACAGACATGTTAGGTAAGAATTTAATAATTTATCATAAATAAATTTAATCAAGGTGTTTATGATGGAATACAAACCCATCAAAATGACGCTAGATATCAAATAGAACATAATAGAAGTAAACAAAAATCAAAGACTAACAAACATGAACCTTCAATTTTAATTAAAACAACTGATGGTGAAGATACAAATGGGAAAATAAATGTATAATATTATTATATTTATTTTCATATAATATTTTTTAGATGTTAAAGACTATCCTTGAAGATTTAATCACACATAGCTCTGATAAAAAGCAAATAATGGGTACACTAGATAGTATTTATAATGATATCGTTCATACATATGCTGAAGTTGAAGAGAAAAATCATTCCTCTAACTCTCATCATACACATACTCATTCACATTCAAACCATTCATCAGTTGAGAAAAGAAATAAAAGTATTGGAAATAATGGATATTCAAATGGATATAAAAATAATAGTAATAATAGTAATGTAAATTCTAAAAATAATGTTGATAATAATAACTTTCATATTTTACGTGAGCTTCAAAAAGATAATGAAGATTTTAAAGCAAGATTTAATTCATATGAAGCAAAGAATGAAAAAATAGCCTATGAAAATTTTGAGTTAAAAAAGCAGCTTATTGAACAGAATAATATGATGTTAAATTTACAAAAGGAAATGATCGAAATTAAATCCTTACTTATAAATAAACCAAAAGCAACAATACCACAAACGAACAACCCTAACACCAACTCTAACAGTAACTATTCCGAGAAAAATTCAGCAAAAAATTCTGATAAAGATTCATCAAATAAACAATGTTTTTTAAATCTACCAGTCAAAAAATCAACAAAAAAAGTTATACAAGTAGAAAATAAACATGTTAACGTTAAAATTGAGGATAAAATCCAACTTATTACATCTCCGATAAATACAGATTTACTTACAACAACAGAAGAGAAAGAAGGAATGGATATAAGAAATAATGGTAATAATATTTATAATAATATTAGATCTAAGTATTACTTCAAGTAACGCTGATATTGATGACTATAATTTGTACTATAATTTTAATAGTTTCAAAAACTCTGGTAGGAATACTAATCCTATAATTGTTACTGAAGTCAAAAATACTAAGGTTAATCAATTTATTCCAACTTTAAGCTTTGGAGGAGGAAATAATGAAAGAATTGACAATAACTATAATAACAATAACAACAACACTAATAAGCAAAAAATGAAAAACAAAAGCTTTGTATCAGAACGAGAGACTAAAATGAATGATAATAATATAAAAATAACTTCTGAACGTGAGATTAAACTATCCGATAGAAAATCAGAAAGAGAGTATTCTTTTTCAGAAGACTATAGAGAAAATAACGAAGAAAATAAAGCTCAAACAAAAAACAACATTAATAATAGTAATAATAATAAATTCTCCTTAAATTTGGCTGGAAAAGGACATGGAAATGTAATTAATAACAGCAATAGTGATAATAATAACGATGATAACTATGATGAAAACTCTAACAATAATAATGTCAATGTTCAAGGATTAAATTTTGAAAATTTAAAACGTGGAGACTTCAATGATGAATTTATCCAAAATTATGAAGATTTTAGTCCTTCTTGGAGAAAGGAGTGTGATAAAATAAATCTTAGAAAGAAAAATTAGAAAAGAAAGAATGATTAAAAAGCTTAGCAAGTTAAATTTTTTTAGAAAAATTAGTAAATAATGATTGAGTTACTATATTATAAAATTTGTAATGTTTATATAATAGATAGTATAATTTTATTATGTTTGATATTAGTTTTATACTATAATATATTATTAGTTATTTATTGTTATTTATTGTTATATATTGTTATTTATTTACAAATAATTCTAGTTATTTCTAGTTATATACTTAGATCTTATATTAATTCAATGGTTTTAGTGCTCATTTAATTGTTCATCAACCGATTGCATTTCAGAATAATTAACATCCATAAGAGATTCTTTACTTATATCTCCTTTTTCATTTTTAATGACAACCATCATTTTTTTGCTTCTGCTTTTGGGACCTACTGGAATCCACATCATGCCTCCTGGAAGTAGTAAATCCAATAAATTTTGAGGAATTGATGTACACGCAGCCCCGACATGAATAACATGAAAAAGTAATTTTTCTTCATTTTTAAAGTTTAATCCATCATCACATATAAAATTTATTCTTTTATTTTCTATATAATTAGAGTGACTCTTTTTGATGTTGGATTTTGTAAAATCAAGTATATCCTGAATATGATCTAAAGCATAAGTAGTTGAGTATGGTCCTAATAATTTACTTAGAGCTATTGTCATAAAACCACTTCCAGAACCTATATCAATAGCTTTAAAGTCATTTTCTTTTTGTGATAGGCTTAAATTTTTAATAAATTTTCCTATATAGTTTAGTGTAAACATATGCATATGTGGTGCTGAAATAGTAGTATTCCATCCAATACTAAGAGGAGTATCATGATAAGCACTAAATATTGCATTATTCTTTACAAATTCTCCTCTGTCAATACTTTGTAAAACATTAATAACATTTAAGTTTGTACATTTACAAGAAATTGCACATTGTTTTACTAGATTTATATTTGTTGTTGGAGTATTAAGTTTGTATTTTATATTATGAGTTACACTATTTTCAATTAAATATTCCATAGGGTTTTCTATATCAGTGAATATGTTACTAGTCAAAATTTGGGAATTTGTTGAGTTATTTAGATCTTTTATAATTGTACTAGTTTTATCATTAACTAAGTTTGAGTATTCAATTAACAAACTGTTTAGTTTCATATCTGAACTAAAAATATTTAGATGAGCGCAATTTTCCTTAATCTTCAAAAATTTACTTATATTATCATTCCATTGTTTAGAATTAATAGCTTTTACTCCTAATTTTTTTAGTTTATCATAATCATTTTTGAATACTTCAGCTAAATCATCAATTTCTAAGACATTCTCTTTTAGTTGTTTATATTCGTCGTATATATCTAATTTTAGGGAATTTTTCATTTCACATGACTTTTGAATAATGCCTTCAAAAGCATCATCTAGAAAACTACAAGTATTTTTGAATATATTTGCTGACTTGTCTAATCTTTTATATATATCTTCTTCGATTGAATTTAGTTTTTTATTTGCAATTGATATTTTATAGTTATCTGATTCTATAGGTTTTATTATTTTATGTCCCATATGACTTTCTAACAAACAATATTGACATATTTCTTTTTGATGGTCATCACAATAAAAGTTTAATAATTCACTTTTATGCTCAAGACAATAATTTAGATTAGTTTGAAACGTTTCTGTAGGAGAAGTTGATTTATTACCCTGAGAAATGGATTGAGTTCGTTTATTAGTATCGATTTCTAATTCCATTATTAAAAATTTTATAATTATTATTTATACTTGCAAAGATTATTATATATCATATAATAATATTATTACTATTACGTTTGGTGATATAGAATTTAAAGTAGGACAAGGCTTTTATCCAAAATAAACAAATAAAACTACTAAATAAAATATATTTTAATTATATAAAATAACAATCTAAATGTTATACAATCATATACTAAATATATATAACTAAAGATAGTAATTACAATAACTTAATTCGATTGATAAATTATATTGTAACAAGTTATTATATTAATTAATAATTATTAATTATAAATGTATAAAACAAGTCCAAAAAAGCAACAGAACCCTTTAAGCTACTCTCAGGATTATGGATCTATTCTAAAAAGGAATTCGTAAGAATTTGTTTAATTTAGCTTTAATGCTTCTTCAAATGTAACAAAAGAAAATTTCAATAGTCCTGTCAAAAAGAATTCTGGCAATTTGGGTAATATATATGCGAATCCAAATCAGTCCTTAGCAAATAGTTTAGCAGGAGGTAACTACAATAATATATAATTGAACTTTAAATATAATATAATAACTTTTTATTCATTGTAGGAAAAAGTCTTAGAGTTATAAATCAAAACACTAATAGAGAAGAAAGCTATGTTATTGGTAGTAAACCTCTTCAAAAATCTCCAGATATAAGGAAAATAACTAAAAATAATTTTAACAATAGTCAAGACAAAATGAATATCATATCATTGAAGTCACTAGATGAAGATGATGATAATATTTTTAATTCTCCTGTTAAAAAGCTTAGTAATCCACTAGTGAAAAAAAATAGTAAATAACAATTTATATAACCAATAGACTTTAATGATACTAAGTCAAATAACTTCAAAACCCCAGTACTCAAAAGTAAAAATGTTTTAGAATCTCCTCTGAAAATGTCAGACAAATTACCAAATTTATATAATAATGAAGATCCAAGGAAAAGACTATCGTTAATTAGTAACAACAGTAATAGTACTACTGGCAATAATATTATAGGAAAAATATCAAATGTAATATAAATCTTATAAAATAATTTCATTAGAAACATAATTATTCAAGCCGAGATCCTAGTCCATTTAGTGATAATGAAATGTTTAACAAAGTAGAGAAAAAATTTACCAATCACGTTGTTGGGACAATAGGATTTAAATCAAGGGCAGGCAATGCCCCAGGTGGCGCAAGGAAAACAAATCAAGATTCATATTTATCGGCCACAAATATTTTAGGCCTGGATGATTTTTCGATTTTTGCCGTTTTTGATGGACACGGTATTATTTAAATTATTATCTATGATTAATAAATATTAAATGCATCGTTAATTTCCTTAATCTTATCGAATTAGGTCAAAATGGTCATTTAGCTTCACAGGCTATTAAAACATTTATTTTAGATTACTATTCAAATCCAAATCTTTATGGAAGTTCAAAAAAGTTAACGGAAGAAATTGTCTATGAAAAACTAAAAGAAAACAACAACGAAAAACTAAAAAACTCTTTTATAAAAGCAGAAAAATATATTTCAGGTCTTAAATTTGATGTAAACTTTAGTGGATCAACCGGAGTAGCACTAATATTAGTTGGTATATATAATTATAATAAATAAATATAAAATTTTAGGAAACAAAATACTTACTGTTAATTCAGGAGATTCAAGAGGTATTATGGCCTATGAAGGTACTAGTCTGAATAAATCTTATACATGTAACAACTTATTTTAATTAAGGATTTCGGAGAGTGTTGTGCAGATAATTATGTAATTCAATTATCAAGAGATCATAAACCGGAAATACCAGCTGAGAAGGAAAGAGTAATTCGATCAGGAGGAAGAGTTGATAAGTACACTGAAAATGGAGTTAAATATGGACCATATAGAGTTTGGCTTAAAAAAGAAAATTACCCAGGTTTAGCCATGAGTAGATCTATCGGGGACTTATGTGCTACTTCAGTTGGAGTTACACCAGAACCAGGTATATTAATCTATAACAATTTAAAGAAATATTTGAATATGAAATAACTAAAGATTGCAAATATTTAGTTGTATGCTCTGATGGAGTTTGGGAGTTCTTATCAAATAAACAAGTATGTATTATGGTTGATGGCTTTTTCAATAATAATAATCCAAACGGTGCTTGCGACAAACTAATTGATGAATCATTAAAACAATGGAAAAAAGAAGATGAAGTTGTAGATGATATAACTGCAATTGTTGTTCATTTTAACAGATAAGTTAGAATTTAGGAATGAATAATTATCTAATATTTTATTTTTATCTATAATATAATTAAAATATTAAATAGTAATAATGTTATAAAGTTATAAAAATTATTTAAGTTATAAAAGTTATATTTTATAAATTCATTATTTCAAATAAATTAAGTAATACAAAAATTATAATAGAAATGTATTAGTTAGCTAAATATATACATATTTAGCTAACTAATACATTTCTATTATAATTTTTGTATTACTTAATTTATTTGAAA
>Ga0100402_1007353_pt1 | contig 10661 bp, 8 predicted proteins | sample CryGeyme20150102_FD_80419 | JGI IMG/M metagenome (GOLD analysis project Ga0100402, IMG submission 80419) | Groundwater microbial communities from Crystal Geyser aquifers in Utah, USA - Crystal Geyser metaG 2015-0102 | ecosystem: Environmental > Aquatic > Deep subsurface > Groundwater | place...
CCAAACCTTTAGAAGAGTCAGCTTAGATATTTCTCGAACAGATGCAGGATAATATTTAAGGTTTAAAAGGAAAAAATGCTCTGGAGTTGGAACTTTCCTATGAACACATGAACACCGTTTTTGACTATATGCTAATCAAAATAAACAAAACCAATAGAGGTAGCTTCGCATTTTCAGTAGCTTTTCTGAGACTTATCATATAAGTCTAAATTATTATATATCGACATATATAAAAGCCACCTCACAATTCACACGAAAAGCTTAGACAATTTTAAGAGAAGTTAATAATCAGCTCCATGTCTTTCTTTCATATGCTTTCTTATTAATTAAACGACAAGTTAGATTAGTCCCTTTTTCAACAGAGGCAGGCATATTTCGAAAATTAGATCAATACTGCATAGCTGAAAGCTGTTTATGACTATTATGAAAAGCACTATGAATGGTGTCTAATACAACTAGATCAGGGGAAGAAGGTTATTCAGGTTTTTCCCAAAGAAAAGAGGACAGCTGCTTGGAAGGAATAGTTCAAAAAAATCATATCTTCTGAAGCATAAATAAATAAAAAGAAGGAAATGATTATCACTTACTGTCTGGGAATGACTCCCTAGTTCGACTAAAAATAAAAGTTGGCAGATAAGCTGATAATAATTGAACCTATAGCTCTGGCCATGTCTGTCTTGTGCATTGGGATCGGTCTTATTTACCGCTTGGCATTGAACATGACTGGTAAATCTACTATATTTGACTTGTTGCTATTGGTGCATTTTTTATTTATCTCCTTTGTGCTGTTTTCACGGTTCAACATGATAAGGATTGTCGGGGAGATATCGAAAATATTAGGAATATAATAAAACGTTTTTTGTTATGTTGTAAAAAATGGTTTTGGTCTTATTCTATTCTCATCCATGATACTTGGTTTTACCTTGGTGGCCTTTGAAGTAAACGGCATTGCACCTTTGATTCTTTGGGAGATCTTTTTGTTCAGATCAGCAAGCAGCAAGCTCATCTATAATGTGGCCAAACTAATGGGCCATTCAATTCTATTGCTGTTAATCATCCTCTCGACAGGAAGCTATCTGCTTGCTATGACTGTTAATCCTGTCCAGGGGGAGTTTATCTATCCTGTATTAAACTGGACAACCTACTATGATTACTCGTTCACCTTGTCGTTTTTGCCATCTTGGACTGCTTCGCTTTGGAACACTTACAAGGGATTTCAATATGTGATATTCCTTCAAGTAGCTCACAGCCTGGTTTTCGTATTTTGCATATACTATTTCATGATGTCATCCAACAATTAGAACAAACTGAAAACTACTTGTCAGCTGTGCAGTGAGTTTCAGAACAAAGTTGACTAAAGTTATAGCAAAAAGCACATCAACTTTTGCCATAATATCTTCAAAATTATATCCTGCTTCAAACATGTGATGTTTCTTGAAGAGGATATGATGAGCTTGCAGCAGAAGCGAATCAAGCGCATGATTGAGGACAGAAATATAGAAGTATTCACCTGATCGTATTCGCATTATTATTAATGAACCACGATAAACTTAAAGTAGTCAGTTAGTATGTCTACTCACCCTCAGATATTCTGGGTACAGGCACCTGGGGTTCTGTGTTTAGGACCAGGCATAAGCAGAAAGCAGGAGAGTTTGCTCTCAAAAAAATGAACAAGTTTAAAGTGGAAGCATCAAACAAATCATTTTAGAAGTATCAATCGTAAGTCATTGCTCTTCAGAAAGCAAGCGAGATCAAGGAGGTTATCAGAATTGTAGATTTTTTCAAATCCAAGTCAAATTACTACATCGTCACTGAGTACTTCCCAGGTAGTTTGGACCTCTATGATTTCATGCTAAAAAACAAGGAAAAATTTTGCGAGGAGTAAGCCAGGTAAATATGGCTGGATTTGCTCACAGGAATCAAAGAGTTGCATTCAATGGACATCTATCATCGAGATCTCAAATTGCAGAACGTTGTGTACTTACCCGATTAAAGAAAGGCCAAAATTATCGATTTTGGAATGGCGACTTGCTTTCCCAATCCTGAAGGAATGGTGGGCAGCCCCATGTTTATGTCTCCTCAGGTGCTGGGATGTCAGAAATACACCAGGAAGTGCGATATTTGGTCATTGGGAATCATTTTTTACTGCATGATATTCAGGCTCTCTCCCTATGGAGACACTACCAACCCTAAGCTGATTCTCTAAAAGATGAAAGAAATTGAGCACGAGGGGATCAGCTTCCCCTTTGAGAGATTCGCAACTGAAGAGTGCAAGCAAGTCATAAGGGCTTGCTTGCAGTATGAAGAATAAAACAGGATGGAGATTGATCAAATTTTAGAGCTGAAGTTTTTCAGCAAAGTTTAACTTCCTGAGAATGCTTTGGATTACTATGAGCCAACGACTACTTTCAAGCCATGATTGAATTGTGTTATATTTAGATGTAATCTTCGCTTAGTATTGAATTCTCTTCCTCTCTCTAATAAATGCTTCTAGCCTTGGCATCGCTCCAAGGAAGTTCGAAACATCCACTAGAGCTGATAGAAACAGAGGTAAGATTTCTAACATCTAAACTAAACGAGCTGGGACAGTCAAAATTACTGAGACTATCCTCTCTTGGTCGAAAGGTGGAGTTCTTTCAATCTGAGTCAGCAGATGAGCTCGAAGTGGCCTATTAGTTCTTTTCCTAGACCCAAAAAGCAGTCCAGCAATCCTAGAGAGAATGCAAGAAGAAGATGGACACAGTGATGCGATAAAAATTAAGAAAGGAAATAGAGATAAACTCATACATTGATGAGCATATTTTGACAATAGTGTAACAAAGTAGAAATGATTTGAAGTAGATTAGAATCAAGACATCAAGGAGCAAATGAGCTAGTCACGGGAAAAGGTGAACATGATTAGGAGAGAGCTAGAAAAGCTGAGAGATAAGAGTAAGAAGCAGGAGATGTCGTTGAGATTGAGGTTGGAGGATGAAGGAAGGAAGAAAAGAATGTAAAGTATCAAGCTCCATTCTGAGAGGTAGAAGTAACTATCTGAGCTCAAGCGTAGAGTATCAAAGCTAGGCTAAAGCATAACAATAAAACTACAAACTATCTAAAGTCACCGAAAAGCAGCCTAACGTTCGATACTGACATAAATATAGTTATTACTTCTCAAACTGAAGATATGAATAAATTATACTTTCATTAAATCAAAATTATCATGAATCTCAGTGAATACCCTTCCTGCCAATATTCTAATTCACGTAGCATTCATTTAAGTGCACACCTTTTTTGCGGGAATGCCCATCATTCGCTGTGATCTTTCTTGTCTTCTCATATTTGTCATACTTTTCAGTACAGCTGCGACTGTTTGGTTTGATACGGCGAATATCATTTCGACATAAATCGTAGGTGTCGCTGCTTTCGATGTGTTTTTTGGTGAGGGAATGATTTTTGCTGGTGGACTTGGAGCAAAGAGAAATGCCTTTCTTCCTTGAATCTGGTCTACTTTTCATGCTTTTTTCCATAGAGGATTTTATATCTTTGCGACTGCGATGATCTTCTCTGCTGTGCGTGGACTCAAAGGTATAAAATTTTTAGCTGGCCTCAGCAGGTGTGTTTTTTGTTTTGCTTTTATCTCTGCCCATTTTTCTACTCTAAACAGTTCTCTTTCCTTTGGAGTGATTTTCCTGCCTTGAGTGGAGATTGCTATTAGTCAGGACTTTCTTTTTTTGAGAGATTTAGTTGTAAATAAGTTCTCTATAATCTTTTAAAGATAGTTTGGTATTGTCATTTATATGAAGCTGAATCTTAGTGTTGAGAGCTTTGATTTGTTTGATCTATTTTTCCTCGTAAAATTAAGACAAGTAGTCATGTCTGAGGACTTCCTCAATAGAGAGTCTTTTCGAAGGGTTGAATTAGAGTAATTTTGATATTAGATCCAGACATGTCGGGGTGATTTTGGCAGAGAAAAAATCAGTTTTGCTCTGCTTCTTGCGTGTGTTTAGCAGTTGTAAAATGTTGTGAGGAAGATTTGGATTGAGGTGTTTCAGATCTTGAGCGGTAGGAGCTCCAGTCCATGCCACCACTTTCTCAATCTGGTTGATTGTTGAGGTTCCTGGAAACATTGGCTTCCCATAGAACATCTCCCCAATCAGACATCCCAAGGCCCACATATCAACTTCCTTATTGTAATCTTTAGATCCCAGCAGCAATTCTGGTGCCCTGTACCATCTCGTAGCAATGTAATCAGTCATTATCACCAACTATTGATCGGCTGGTTCCTACATCAGCCTCACCAACCCAAAATCACACAATTTAGCCTCACAGTTTTCGTTGATGAGGATATTGGAAGGTTTGATATCTCTGTGGATGAGGTTGGAATGATGCAGGTAAAAAATCGATTTTGCGATCTGATAAATGATGTATTGTTTGTGGCGTTCCTGAAGTTGAGTGGTGCGCCCGTCCTAGCGAATTAAAGTATGCAGATCGATGTCCATGTGCTAAAATACCAGGTAAATATCTTTGTCGTTGCGGGCGCGGATGACCTTCTCGAGAGATATTATGTTTGGATGTCGTAGTTGCCGAAGGAACATTATTTCTCTGTAAGTACGTTGGGAGTCGGTGGAATTTGAAAAGGCATCGAAGTTTTTTTTTAGAGCTTTGATGGTCTTAGTTTATCGATCGGTGACTTTCCATACATGTCCATAGGCTCCGCTGCCTATTTTTTTATGTAGTTGATATAGTTCGAGAATGTGAGGCTCAACTTCTTCAGTCATCAAGTGGTGATTAAAAATATAATAACGGAATTGGAAACATTATCCTTTACATAATATAACTAACTATGAAGTGAAATCATAAAAACCATTCGAGGATGTAGTCATAGCCAAAAGTTTGTGGATCATAGGTGACCTCCTTTACATGCTTCAGATACTGTTTTGCCTTAGCTTCGATGTAGTGATATCCTACCTTCAAAGATATTTTACTCAAGCTGATTTTGTTGGGAGGATGGTGGCAGTGGGCCAAATATTAGCATCCTCGATTTGATATGTGATTTGAAGCTGAGTAATTACAAAAAAACAGAGATGGAGAGCTGATAGTTTGGCGAAATTGGCCCTAACAATATTTTGACATCCATGATCGGTTATCTTATTTTTGCCTGGAGAAGAAGGGATGTACATAAATTGAGATGGACCATATTAGGCCATCGACCTTTGGATAGATATTTGCATCCTATATTTTGGATTTAATTGCAATCTTTGTTAAAGTGGATCGACATAAATTCAAAAGGAAAAGACCTGGCCACTCAGAAGCGATTAGCTCCTTGCATCCTCTATCCATGATACGATTATTTCCCATGTTAAGAGTATCTAGCCTTTTCCAGCACATGGTGGCTAAGTATTTGCACCCTGCAGCAGTAATCATATTGCTATCTGCATAGTATTGACATGACTTAGATTGAGTTATTCCAAAAAAGGCCATTAACTTTTCATCAAATGTTGACATCCCTGATCACCTATCTTGTTATTACCTGAAATTCACAATATAGATACCTAGCTTCAACGTTTTCAATGTACTCCAGTGCTATTTTGCAATGAGTTGGCACCCGAGGGATTCGATGTTATTGTTGTCTGCTTCAATTTTGAATTACCGAGAGATAGAGCTGAGAGCATGTTTTCGAGGTCATCTGACTCTTCTGAACTACCTTATGTTTGGTTGGCTCAATCGCAAACAATTGTACTATCTTTTGGTTTGTTAAGTTAGTCCTTCTTGCGATTGATCTACTTGATCAAAATAGGAAGGTCGCTCGCTTGCAGGTAGGAATGTTCTAGTTTTCATCCAGAGTACAGAAATTATAGCCATGTCGAGAAGGAAGGTCTTACTAAACCGTGAGACTTTGCTCGACAAGGGAGTGTAGGCGAGCCTATCGTTTTTTCCTTTACATTTCAGAATCGTTCCTACTTTTTTATTTGTTTTGATGGTACCTTTCAAGGTTATACCTCCTCATCCTTTTGTTGGCTTTAATAGTTAAATATTTATAATTCTCACTTTCTTAGATAATATAACACCAAATATCATTATCTCAGTTTGAAGCCAAACACCATGTTTTCTATCTGGAAAGCTGGACTTCTGTGCTTCTTCAGCTCAAATTCAAAATCTTCCTCATACAGCAAAGTTCCAAACTTGGACCCTCGATCCTTAATCACATAATTTCCATTACCGTCCACTTAAACAAAAGCCTGTTTCCTCGACACACTGTTATCAGCGAGCACTAAAGTATTGTCAGCATTTCTGCCAATAGTAACAGGCTCTCCGACAATGACGTTGAGCTGATAATGGTTATAGTGCCAAATCTATGAGGAATAGATTTATGTTTCTTAGAAAAGCACAAAAGGATGGTCTTATTTGTATATTTCCAGCATGTACAATTTCTAGCCATTTTTTTTGACTATTTTAGGCAGAAGGTTCTTGCAAATACTGCAGATGGGGGAGGTCGATGATCTTTTCCTGGTGTTGGCAAGATTGCCCTTGTATTTTGCCTCTATCTACCTTTTTATGCACTAATAATGAACGTATTTAAGATAACCATTACAGGAGCATGGGGAGATCATACTTTCAATTTTATCGAATTCCCAGCAGTATCGGCATTTCACCTCCTCCTTAGATTACTCTCGAACAGTTTACAGACTTATATCGTTCATAATCTTAATTTCACCTCTGGCTATCATCTATTATTATGTTGAGGGGATTTTGCATATCTAGAGAATTTCCATTTTTTTCTTGCCAAATTTCAAAGTCTGGTTTGGCTTGAGGATCAATCCTTTGGGGAAACTGCGGACCAGAAGATAAGGTTTGAAGGATGAACTCTACTCCTCGATTGATATATCAGAATCTTAAATTTCCAAGTGATCTATTGGCTTTTTGCTGATTTTTTCAGCAGCAATAGGCCCCAGTATTATTACGCTTTTATCTTTTACTTTTTATCTTTTAATTTTGACCCCTCCAGCAAGTCGATATTTTTCACAATGTTCAATCTGTCCAGTAATGTCAGAGACGAGTTCCCTTCTGCGTTAGATATATATTTTTTCAGAGGGAAGGGTTCGATGTTTATGGAAGAAGTAATAGCAGTGACTGCCAGCCTTGGGAATGTGAAGTGGATAGGTAATTGCTCGGAAATATTTCGCTTCGTTCTCTGGTTGTGTGGCAAAGTCAAACAGGTAATCAAATGAATCTAGAGCGATGGTGATGTGCAGCTATACATAGGCTTTCTTCTTCGGCTATTTGCCTGCCTCCATGAGATAATATTACAAATACTTTTTGATTAATAGTATAGGAATATCTGAACTTAGATCATATGACTGAAAGAGAGGGCCTTTCTAGTTGCTTGCATATATCTCGGCCTATTTATGCCACTGCTTCCATGTCTACGCCAGTCTGAAAGCCAGCTTCGTGAAGAGCAAAGAGCACATTTTCGGTGCAAACATTTCCCACAGGCTTCATAGAGTAAGGACATCCACCAAGACCACCAACCGAAGAGTCCACTGTTCTGCAACCTGAATAAAAACAAACATACCATATGAGAGAGCTGTGAAAATATTTTCAATGGCATTGTCAAAAGTATCATGAAAATGTGCGGCCAGTTGTTCAGGGTTGATGCCTTTGAGCCCTTAGAACAATTTTTGCGTCTTTTCAACAGTACCACGGCCAACAGTATCTCCCAATGAAACCTCATAACAGCCAATTTACAACAATTTCTAGACAACCCATCTCACCTGTTCAGGTTGCACCTCTCCGTCAAATGGGCAACCCATTACCATTGAAACATAGCCTCTCACTTTAATGTTTTTATCTTTGGCTGTCTGAACTACAGGCAGAAACCTGTCGATGCTCTCTTTGATGGAGCAGTTTAGATTTTTCTTTGAGAAGCCTTATGTTGCAGATGCGAAGATAGCGATTTCTTGCACTCCTATTTCAACTGCGGTCTCCATACCTTTGGAGTTGGGCACGAGACATGGGAAGCTTTTTCCTGGTAATTTCTCGATTTGCTGGTACAATTCCTTTGAAGAAGCCATTTGGGGCACCCACTTGGGCGACACAAATGATCCCACCTCAACAGTCAACAAACCAGTTCTTGACAGCCTGTTGATTAAATTTGTTTTATCAGTCAAACTTATGATTTGTTTCTCATTCTGAAGACCGTCTCTCGGCCCCACTTCCACTACTTTGATATGTTTGCCGTATATATTTGGATTGTTTTGTCTGAATAACCTGGCAGCTTCTTTAATTTTGGCAGCTCGGGCGATTTTATCCATTTTCTGATATCTCTTGATTTATAATAATTGAGAAGCTAAAATAATAACCCGATGGAGAGATTAGGCTATCCCAGCAATTTGTTATACATCGATCTTGGCCTAATTCTGGTCTCAACTGTCATCACATACTGTATGGGGCTGACGAATGTCCTCGATGAGCCTGCTATCACTTGGTTCTTTCAGTTTATCTTGTACATTCTGGATTTCTCAATTTTGTTGGCTGTATAGGTAACTATCTACCTCAAAGATGGAGTTGTGGTGTTTCATCTCTACCGATTGGTTGGTCTGCTGTTTGCTGAGAAATACGAAGTAATGGAGGTGATGCTCTGGCCAATTATAGGTTTTGTACTATACAGACTGGTAAACCTCGCAATCAACCACAAAACCTAACTCAACAAGCTACCTCCGAATGAATAAGTATAAGGATAGATATGGTGGACGAGGGAGTATAGCCGTCGTTTCGGCAGTGTTTGTGTCTTAGCGGTAATTACTTTCGTAACTGTGACACTGAGTACTCTTCATCGATACAACAACATGACGATAACTTTTCTTACTTTTCTTTTTTTAATTTTTCTGGGCTTCGAAATGAGGATGTTGGTGACTAGTTAGGATTATGCAGGCAGGATTATATCCAATTCACTCTATCTCAAGTAACAATTGATCTATTTTCTAGTGTGGTGATATACTTGGCGATTTGCACGCTTTTTGGCATCGTCTATCATGGTGATTACAACAAATATTTCGAATAGTGCATTCTTTACTTGAGCATAGCAGCCCTTATCATCCGCTCTGTCATAGGCAGCCAATCATACAGATTCCATAAGGACGACAAAGAGCTCTTCTAGGCGATCTACCAATTCTCAACTCAGGCCATCTCTAAGCGCTACAGACACAAAGATACTCACAAGAGATTAATCAAGGCACTAGATCGAGTCAGTCGGTTGATGGTATACGCTGTATACTTTTTGGCCTGTGTGGTGGCAGCAGATGGCAGTCATTATTTGTGGTTGTTTGGAGCTGTCCTTCTAATGAGGGCCTATCCTCTGGAGAACAGCAACGACGATCTTTTCCACTATATTTAGCAAAAAACAGGAGTCAAAATGAGAGCAACAATACTCCTACCTTTTATCTTGTTCGCCTTCAGTTTTTACACTCGCTAACTCTGTCATAAGGCTACTATATATGGCAAGGTGACAGGATGTGACTCATACGTCAACTGGCAATTCTGGATCATCATTGTTCAAGGAATATACACATGGCTATGTCAATTTTTGCCAACTAAACCTCTCAGACTGCAATTTCTCAAATATGTAGCTTTTACATGTCCGAGTATGATATTCATGCTCATCTATGGCTATGAGTGTCAAACATCTTAATTGGCCCTTTTGTCTTTCTATTGCATAGCGCTGATATTTTCAATTATCAGGGATGATCGGCTGGCGCTGTGGAAGGGTAACAAGAAATAGTGAAATGATATGTGTTTACAATGCTGATAAATATGATTCAACGATCACTGTCACTTTAGGGGCGATACTCATCCTCATCTTCCTCCTTGCCTATTGTGCCCTTTTGCTCAAGAGGTGGTTGATATTGAAAACGTTATCTCTACTATTTTTTGTTTTCGGACTCGAAAATGAAATCTTTGAGCTGTCTCAGAATAGATTTATAGCTCTCCGAAGTGATCAGATACGAGTGTGTCAAAAAGAAGTAAAAAGGTTCCACTTTCTGCTCTTTCAATTCCTTCAGGTAGACGTCTTCAAAGTAATTTTTCATTTTGAAAACATACTCCCCCGTGTATTCAGCTGTGTATCGTTTGACTTTTTTCCCTTTGGTCCGGTCATCATTGAGTCTTTGGTAATTTTTATTCAAACAGTCAATAAAAAGTGCCAAGAAGAGCTCTGTTTATTTCTTTTGCTTGATGCTGATTGGCCCCATGGTATCGACAAAAATGGTGAAGGCGACCTCTATTGACAGCATGAGAGGATCGAGCACCCTTCTGAGAGCTTGTCGGTTGTTGGGTACATACTATAATGGAAAAGTGTAGGGATAGGTTGGCATGAAATTTTGATAGAGTATATTATCTTGTTACTGCCCCTCATTTTCCTGTCGTTGCTTTCTATTTTTTTCCATACCTTAGCCATCCTCTTCCATCTCAGCAGCACTATCGGCAGGCAATTTGAACACCTTATAGCCTTAGGTTTAATCATAGGTTTCCAGCAACTTGGTGTTCTAGACATGGCGACTACCTCTGTTATGATTAAAATAGTTGATATGTTTATTTTTCAGGTGAAGGTACAGAGCTGGATAGCTCAGGTATTGTTTGGAGCAGAAGCATTCGAAACGTGGGCTTTATTTGTTTTATTTCGA
>Ga0100402_1007364_pt1 | contig 10653 bp, 10 predicted proteins | sample CryGeyme20150102_FD_80419 | JGI IMG/M metagenome (GOLD analysis project Ga0100402, IMG submission 80419) | Groundwater microbial communities from Crystal Geyser aquifers in Utah, USA - Crystal Geyser metaG 2015-0102 | ecosystem: Environmental > Aquatic > Deep subsurface > Groundwater | place...
GGATATCATCGTTCATCCAAAAAAAGAGTGGCGATTAAACAAATATTGACGAAAAATCCTCACGAAACCCACCTCAAAGAAATTTGGTTTTGTTCCTATTTCTTCTAGAAAGGTGGAGAGGCCAGATAATAATTCAAACAAGCAGTCGGAATCCACAATATTTGTCGACTATACACCTTTGAGATTGATAAAGAAGACACTTGGCTTTACTACTAGCTGTGCTAAGAATCTTTAGGGAGTGCTTTGTTTGACTTAAAAGGAGAGAGTATCAATGGGTAACGGATCTTTCGAGTATATTTTTGTTTAATGTAGATTGAATATGGCAAACTATTGTACAGAATGATATCCAACCAAAATGAACTATTAAGAATCGTTATTGAAATCGCAAAAGCTCTTACTCTGATCAACAGCCACAATATTGTTCACTCTGATCTGAAAACATAAAACATCATGCTCATAACTCGCAAAGGATAGCATCTTGCTCCTCAGTAGACCTACATCCGATCTCTGAAGCTGATTGACTTTGGCAGCAGTTTTCTATTCACCAACCTAAGACAATTTTCAATGGCAACACCAGAGTACATGCCCCCTGAGATACTAAATTATATTTTATTCCAAAATGAGATGGAATATGATACTGTGATGCTCAAAAAAATGTCAACTTACAAAAATCCTTGGACAATCGATATATGGAGTCTGGGGTGTATTGTACTGGAAATAGTCTCAGGTATTCCTCTGTGGATGTCTGTCAAAACAAGAACTCCAGACAAACAGATCTCAACTGGATTGTTCGCTGTCAAAAATCGAGTATTTTCCAAAATTATTCAAAAGCAAATCGAAGTTATCGACAATATCGATCATCATCTCAAATACAATGTACTTTATTTTTAATTGAGAACCATTCAGGCATAGTGCTAGGGTAGTCTCTAAGGAAAGCTCTTAAAGCAATGCTGTGTCTATAGCCAACTCGCAGGATAAGTCCATGGTAGTTGCTTTCATATTTGGGAGTACCATGCCAGTCCCCAGTCGTACCTTCATTTTGATTATTTCTTCCATGAAAAACACAATCATTTCAAAAATTTCTTGATATGATGTCTCTGCTTGTTGATCTCTTGAACTATCTCCTTCCTTGATTTCTCGCGCTGAATCTTGTTCAGGAACATTGCCTTCCGAGATACCCCCTTGTCATTATATTCCTTCTCGATTACAACATTTGTTGTTCTGTTGAGTTTATCTCTATTATTTTCCTTTGAAGAGAATGTGTTTGTCCGATATTCGAAGTTTGGCTAAGGAGCCTGTGAAAAATGAGCCGTTTCTTGTAGTCTGTAAATATCAACATCGTCATCAAAAGGCTCTCTTTGCTCCTGGCTTTCGGTATAGACGGTCGAATTGTTGGCAAAAGTTCCTTTGGATTCTTTGTTGCCATGCTTCACAAACTGAAAGTCTTCTTTTCTGAAGTCATCTTCAAGATCTTCCAGGACCACTTTTCGATGTCTTTCCAAAGTGTCCTCACCATTTTATTCTTCATCTGTGAAATTTTATGCTTCTTCGCTTTAATTGTCAGCAAATGTTTGTTTGCTTTCATAATGTTGAGATTAGATGTAAGGGACATCGAGAAGCAAGTTGATGCATTCCTCGACTTATCTCTCAACTAATGTAGACTGGACAGCTCCTGCGTTCATGTTGATCTTAATAAGTTCAAAGATACCCCGTAGAGCATTCGAGAGTGTTGGTACTATTGAATTAGTTTGGAGATTTGGGTCAAATGAAGGGAAGTTGTAGGAAAAGAGAGAGAGTTCTCCTTCCGTCTTGCTTAACGTATATTTTGCATATTTAAATTTAACACTATAAACATCAATCAACCTTTACGACGCTGACTTCGTTCTGATTACTTTCTGAGAAAATCTCTTACTTTTGCTATCCTTGCCTCGATATGAGCTGGATACTGTCTCCCAGTAAGAGGGCCTTCTCCTTCCTGTCGACCAATTCTCCAACGAACCCATTTGTAGCCTCTTAAAGCTACAGAGTCAGGCCCCCAAAAGAATTGTAGCAGTCCATTTGTCAATTTCAGCACAATCAAATCTTTTCCTTTGGTGAACTTTTTAACAATAACTTCAGACTAAAAAGATATCAGAATGTTTTTCTCACTGAAAGCCTTTAATTTTTCTTGACATAACTTCAATATCGCCAACTTTTTTTCAACTTTATCAGAATCGACCTTTCTGACCTGTTTTCTATCATAGTAAAGCAACCCTTAACTTGTTTCAGTGAGAGATGTTTCATCATTGAAAGCAACACCGCTGCTTCCGTTAGACAGTAAATATCCAATACCGTATTTGGTTGAAACATCATAGTAGCAAATAACTTCGTTTACATCTTCTTCGTGTTTTTAAAATTTGTAGGAGCAGGTTTATTATTTAAGGTGATTTTTCATTTTTGTGTTGAAAAAGATGCCCTTGTTGAGCTAAGACTTAGAATGACTACGGTGGGTATCCAAATAGGCCATCTTGAACATGTTCTTATCACAAGAAAGTACTCGATTCAGCTTCTCTTTGCCCAATCGAGTACCTCCACAACTGTTATCCTCCATACCATTCTGACTCACTTTCCGAGGAAATATTGCCAATTTTACAGGCCTGTCACCTACCCACTGCTTAAGATAACTGCTTTGTGGAGGAATCGATATCGTATAGGAAGGCATCAGAGGAGGCACTTGACCAGTGGTCATGAACTAATGAGCTTTCATCTGTGCTAAGGTGACTCTTGTTTTTGGATTGGCATCTAGCATACTCCTGATTAGATGTTTTGCTTCGGCTGAAATTGGAATTTGCTTTGGAAACTCGAAATTTCCATGCTTGATCCTGCGGTAAGTCTATTCCACTGTATTTGCCTCAAAAGGAGGCTTACCAATAAGTAAGGCGTAAAGAATGATCCCTAACGCCCATACATCAACTTAAAATCCGTGACCTGTCTCAGCCAATATTTCAGGAGCTATGTAATTGGGAGTTCCACAGGTTGTATATCTTCTTTCCCTGTGATGTTGCAATTTAGTACTAAGGCCAAAATCACCAATTTTGACCTGCATTTTGCTATTCAGAAAAACATTTCCCAGTTTCATATCTCTATGGACGATTCCTTTCCCATGTAGGTACTCTAGTCCATCTATAAGTTGTTTAAGATAGCATTTGGCTTCAAACTATGTAATTCTGATCCTCGATCTTAGAAATTCTACCTTTCAAAAAACATACCTTTCATTGAGTTATTCTGGCACAACTCCAACACGATGTACATCTCGCCTTCGTAGTCAAATACTTCAATTATTTTTACTATGTTGGGGTGATCTGTCTATCTGCATCAAAATAGCTATACTGATGGATGTCGATCTACTGCATTAACTTTTATCGGGCTCCTCTTTAACGGAGTTCTTTTCTTCTTATGACCTTTCCTGCCACCTTTTCACCTGTACGGGCGTTGACCATGAGATGGCATCGAGCGAATCCTCCATGTCCAATGACTTATTTTTTCAAATAGGTCTCCTGTCCTACAACCTACTCGACTAACATTATAATTAAAGTATAACCCCCACATCGCAATAACAATTATGCCCATCCTCACCAGTCCACAGGTGGCCATCTGGCTGCAAAAGATCCAGATCCTCCCCGAAGACTTAAAGATCAGTAAGAGCGAGCCATATGAATTTGCTTACAACCAGCAAATTTATCTGGAGAATGGATATTTAATCGGACAATTGCTCAGAAATGTGCTAAAGATGAATGGAAACACGGCTGAAGGATTGCTTCGAATCAGAAAAATAGCCTATTTGACTTCTAACTAAAACTGGCATATTCTCAAGTACCTCTCCTTGCAAATAGAGATATATTGACATAACTCACCTTCGATGTCGAGATTGACCCTGAGCATATTACAACTCCTCTTATTGAGGACATCCTCGAGTTTTTGTTTGACATCTTTGCAGCAAAACCAGTTCAGAAGAAACAAAAAGTAACAACTATCGATCTACACTCATTTGAACCAAATAGGCCTATCTAAGCTTCACACAATCTTCTCTAGTTCATAGTTTTGACTCTCCAGGAATCGATGAGCATCGAGATGAACGAGTGCATGGGTTTACTCATCAACTAAGGTCGTTATTTCAAGCAAATGATAGTGACAGGTACAAACGATCAGAAATATGAACCTGTGAAGACACTGTATCAGAGGGTGATAGCTCACATCGAGCATCTGAATAATCTTTTGGGTGAAGAATATGGAGGTGAGGAGTACATTATGAAGTTGTTAGGCTTTGGTGTAATGAGCGAGAGTAGCTAAGTGTGCCATTTATGCTGCCAGATGCTTTGCTAAGTTGATAGCGACTGGCCCGAACAAGCTGGTGTTACTACTCTTATAAAGTCTCCCAATCACTAAGCTATAGATCTCCTTTTCAGAAGGTTGGGGCCCAATATTGGTAGTATACTAAATGAAAACTTACACAAAAAATTAGAGGACAATTTCATTGTGGAGATGAAGGTCTATACTCGATTGATCAGATACTACCATCAATCTCTTTTTGGAAAATAAGCTCTCAAGTGTTTGGACATGTGTTATTATGTATCACGTGCGTTTGACCTCTTCTAGCCTGACAGAAATATGCATAGCTCAATCAAATAACGCAATTCTGCCAGAATATTACTAGCTGCTATTGTCCGCTATTTTGACAATAAACTCACAGCTCTAGATCAAGGAAAAATACTCTATTGTTTCGATCCTGCCTTGACCCATACTTGTTATGAACGATTCACCTCTATAGCTATTCTTTTTGAACTGCTTCACTAAATTATGTAAAAGCAACGATAATATGGCTTTAAACTATTCGGAGTCATATGGAAATATTATACGATCGAGCACTGCAAAGATTTTGTGATGGACAACCTCACACATATGTTCAGAGGAAATCCTAGCAATTTTCCTATTGCGCAGTTTATGCATCTGTACGAGCCGAGCTCCATATTTCAACAGAGTGAATTCGAGCTGCTTTTGGGAATATCGCAAATCAAAGGGTTATCTCAACCATTGGGGGAAACTTTGCTGCAAATAGCAACAATATACTATTATCAACAGTTGCATGCCAGCTGTGTAATTGAAATTATTCTGAATATAATCAAAAATAAGCCTCAGGTAAAGTGGGCTCTTCAGATATCAGTGTAAATCCTAGGGAAATGGCCAAGTCTTCACATACCACCTTATCAGCCTTTGCCTCCACAATCTAAAAAGATCAAATTTAGGTCGGTAGGTCTCAAAAAAAGATAAATGATGCAATTTACCTAAATCAATAGATACAAAAATCTTCTCCTGGCTCTTACATAAATCAAGGACAAAAATTATCTGATCCACTATTTTAAAAATATAACCCTGACCATCAGAGCAGTGCAAAAAAGCAAGATCAAATAGATGAAAAATACACAAGGTTGGCTGAATCAGCTGCTAGCTTTGGTAGACAGGAAAAAAATATAAATAAGAGAGAATAAAATAACGCCTGTTGCCACTCTTGAACAAGGATCTTCGGCTTCTAGCTACATTGGAGAATAAACTCTGTCAAAAGATGAATAGATGGACAGAAGTTTGGATGAATAAGATGATCCTTTGAAAATGGAATAATCTGATATGGACAACGAGTTCATTCGAGATATCGATGCACCTATCTAGTTCAGACCTCTCTAATTTAGTCCCCTGCTTCCTTTTAGTGACGAGTAGATAGAGTTTTGTCCTTTAGTTTCATAGGAGCTCTTCTTTGAAAATTATTAAAATATTTACATCCACAATCTGAACCAAAAACATAGCTCTTTGCTTCAACATCTGACAACTAAATACAAAACATCTCTTGACCTTGAGCACTTTTTTAAAAATAGTGGCGTTTATACCTATATTCAAGACTAAATTAAATACCTTATGGAGCTTGATAAAAAACTGGAGCTAATATAGGATAATGTTAGCAAAAGGGTTGAAAAACTGATCGTACAGGCAGCTTTGTTAGCATTTGAATTCAAAAAAAGCAGAAGAGTCACAATCAAATGTCTAGAATCGTTTTACTCTTTACTCGAATCGAAAAATCCAATTACATACGAGAAAAATGCTGAAGATCAGCCTACTTTCACATCAAAAGTGCAATTTGATAGCAATATCACTCCCCTTCTCAAAAAAGCTCATCCTCAGCAATTGAAATATTTTTAGTGCTTTGAACTTGTCAGTGATCTTCTTGAGAAGGCACTTGGAATAACTTAAATTTAACCTGTTTCAAAAATAGTCAGCTAATTCAATAGAAAAATAACGACTCCTCAATCTATTTCATTTGTTCAAGAGGAAGACCATCCTCTCGAGTAAGATAGTTTGACCAAATAAATGCATGAACTTGAGAGAATCATCGAAAACGAGCCTGTTTAGGATAAAATAACTCAGTCAAACTATCGATCTACTCCTCTAAAAAAAAAGAACAAAGTACCAGCCTATTAGTCAGTCCCTCCTTCTTCATCGGTCAAACAAACTCCTTAAAGATGGCTGTAGGTTCAGAAGAAAATTGCTAAGCGGAGACAGTAGCTATAGAGCCGTGTTAAAAAGAATATATGATAATCGATAACATTATATAATCAATTCACTACAGATAAAATTTGGTTTATTTTTCTATTTTCTTGGCAGTCGAGTATTTCTGAGTCTCGATGAAGGACCTCAACATGGCACGAATGGCTACTTCAGCATCTAGGCGGATCGTTTCCTGTCTCAAATGCATCTTGGCATGTGCTGAATAGATAAAAATGTACCTTCACACACCCTGATGGTAGATTATAAGTGTCGAGAAGTGATGGAGAGGCCACCTGATATTGCTGATTTTTCTCTCAAGGTTTTGTAGAAGTCTTTGATCATGTCTGAACATTTTTCAGTCAGTGCTGGCTTTTTGACACGTTATTTAGCAAATCTAATGTATTGTTTAAAGAAATCCTGATCCATGACTTCTTTGGGTTTTTATTTTCCTGTCAGCTCTTTAACAGTCTATTCGAACTATTGATTGTAAGGATGGTGTTTCATGTGAGAATTAATCACAAAAGAACTGAGGTCATAATCCATTGACTCATTTGGCTTGTCACGAATGACCTTGACAATGTCAAACCGAGATAAGATAGGCTCTGATAAATTGACATTGTCCATGAAGTTAAGGGTTTAGTTGTATTGACCTTGAACAGGATTGGCTGCTGCTATCACACTGCATCTTGCCCTCAACTGAGCTACAATACCTGCTTTTGAAATTGAAATTGTTTGCTGTTCCATAGCCTCGTGAATTGAAGTACGATCATGCTCGTTCATCTTATCAAACTAATCGATCAAGCATAGACCTTTGTCGGCTAGGACCATTGCTCCAGCCTACAATCTCCACTATCCAGTTTGATTATCCTGCTTTACTGTAGCTGTCAAACCGACAGCTGATGCTCCCTTACCAGTTGCATATACTGACCTTGGAGCTATCTTTTGAACACTTTTCAAGAATTGAGACTTGGCTGTTCCAGGATCACCAAGCAAGAGTACGTTGATATCACCTCTGATTCTATGAGCTTTAGCCTCAATAATTTTTTCATTTCCTCCGAACAAAGAAAAGGCGATGGCTTGTTTGCTTTCATAATGCCCATAGATGGTGGGGGCAATTGAATTGTAGATAATTTCAGCTATGTCAGGTCTTTTGGCCATTTTAACAAATTATGCTTCTTCAACTTTGCTGAACATTGAAGTATCATTGATTTTCTTGATAGAGTTAGCCTCAATGAAAGTATGGAAAACTGGAAATCCAGTCTGAAAGTTTGTCGAAATCTGATATCTATTTGTGTAAATACCTATAATTTCAATCTATTCTCCAGGTTTAGTGATATCAACATTGTCACCAACTACTATGACTTCCTTTGTACGAGGAATACGTCCAGGCATCACTTATGAAGGACTTTATTGAACAGTCAGCTTCTGGTAATTTCTATAGACAGATTTAAGTTTTTCAAGGAGGTAGGGTCCAGATGCTTGACAAGCTCTACAAGCTCCATGATTGATAGTCTCTCTTTCGTGCAAAAAGTAAGGACCTTTTTGCTCGCCACATCTGAAACATTTGTACATAGCCTTTTTGAGCTGACTGAACACTTCAGATCGAGCAGTAACTGCACCTTTGACCTTGACCAATTTGGTCAAATGTTCGACCTTGAGCATAGGAATTTTATCCAACAAAGGCAATTCATAAAACTTGACATAGGTTTCCTTGATAATATTTTTAAACTGAGGCGATATTTTGCAAAGAGTGTTGTAGAGGATGGCATTGAGTTCAGGGATCAAGTAAATAGGCTCCAGACCAAGCCACATAGCAAGTGTTGGATTGGCAGTTTTAAGGTGTTGGTAGCTGATATCGATAGATGGCTTGTTTTCGTGGAGCATTTGCATCAACTTTGGGAAGTAAATTCTTATCTTTTTATCGGGCTAGTCATCAGGAACGATGTAAAACTCTCTTAGAAAACGTTAGAATTTACGTTTGATGTACTTCTTTGTTTGCTCTTCTGTGATCCATTTGTGGAGTTGACCTCTGGATTCCTCAGGATCAATGTATCTCTGATCTTCAATATCATCATCGTCATAGGCTTCTTCTTTCCAGTAAAACTACCTTCTCTTCCTAAGCTCAGCTTCCTCATCGTCATCATCATAAAAATCGTCGAGCTCAGCCTATCTATTTTTTTATGCTCTCATATCCAACTCCATCTCAGCCCTTCTTCTGGCTTCAGGATTGAGTTCTATCTATTAAGCGTCGACGCTTTCTATTTAATAGTTATCCAGAACATCGTTTCTCTGGTAGTCCCTCTCGGGTTCCTCAAGCAAATCCTAGCCTTCTTATTCACTTTGGGGAAGACCCTCATCTTATTAGACATGCTCACGCGACTCAACAGCTTCATCTTCTGATTCTTCGAAGAATTGAGGATTTCGTCTGGACATTTGGCGCCTACTAATATAGTATAAATGCGCTAAAAGAGGGCAAACTCAAATATCACCAGCCCTCCCAAACTTATTTTTCGGTAGCAGGTGCCTGAACAATAAATAGCATCACAAGGCCGAATTTCAGCAAGAATAGGTGTTTGATGAAATATTTTTACCATTATTTTAGAGTATTTTTCCCAATAATTACATGATTAAAAAATCTAAATCAAATCATTTGAATACTGAATGACTGATCTTATTTTACATAATTTCATTTCCCATGATTACTTGTTTCCTCGGAACAAACAAAGAAGCAGGTTTGGCCTGAACTCCATAAAACTTGATAACTCTTTCACCTCTCTTCAATCTGTTCTATTTTTGCTACTTTGTGTACAACTGACTGAACAACAACTAAAGGTCTTCCTTTATTGGCTCTTCATCTATAAATTTGGCTTCAAAAGGATAGATATTTTAGTAAATTTCAATGACAAGACCAATATCGATATAGACGCTTCTAGCATACTCTTGGCCGACAGTTCGGTCAGAATAAAAACCATCTTTGCTTGTAAGGCATTCAGAAAAGCTTAGAGTAAGCATCTCTTTGGCTATGAAAGGTGATTCAGCTCCAGCTCTAATTTATACAACTTCTCTATGCTAAAAGAAGAGCTGGAAGTTTTTGATGGCTTTATCTCCCAAAGATAGCAAATAATATCTTCCTTCCTCAATTATATTGTCTTAGATCATTTCTGATTGAAAATAGTTTCCCCAATACAGTTGATATTTTTGTTTTTCTGATGCTGAACTATCCTTCAGCAAGACTATATGCTTCATATCCTCATTCTGTTATTCTGCCTTAGCAATAAATCGGCATCTTTCTTGAATGTTGAGCTCATAGATTATTTTGTTGCCTTAGGTTGAGAAGTCAAGTTGTATACCTTCCAAATGCTTATTGAAGGTAACATCAAGCTGATCGTAATCATAAATCTATGTAGTTTCAAGGGCATGATATGTATTTTATTAATCCAAGCATGTCAGTAATCCATTTTCGACTCCTATTATTTCCAGCAAGTTGTCGTTAGAAAGAAAAATATCACAATCTCCTTCATCCAGATATTTCGTGACCCAATTCGAACGGGTACAGCACTTGACTGAGAGTGGTTAGTCCAGATTGCATTATTTTGCTTTATAAGCTAAGAACTTAACAGACTATTCTATGGAGTGACTTTACTGAAGACAGTCACTTACAGGTTTCTCTGCACTTCTTTCATAATAGGTCACTTCATAATTTTCCTTGAGCTATACCAATTCACTCACAATAGTTAGTTTTTGATCACTATCTCTTTGATTCTCCTTTGCACTATTGTTTCTATCTAAGTTGTCTATACTCCCGAGGATATTTGTCTGCTTCCCCTTTTTTTTGTTCAGCTTTCTCAAGAGACAATTTATGTGATCAATAGATGAATCGATTTCGACCTTGACGCTCCTCAATTATTTTCGCCTGTGATTCTATAGCATTTAAATTCTATAAAAATATCATTCAGTGACCCATGTATCGCATATCATCCATAGCTGAAGTCAACTCTCGTATACGCATGCTTATCTTTCCATTGAAGTCATCCAGCATCCGCAGGCGGACCTCGGTCTCACGTTCAATAGGACTAATAC
>Ga0100402_1007365_pt1 | contig 10652 bp, 10 predicted proteins | sample CryGeyme20150102_FD_80419 | JGI IMG/M metagenome (GOLD analysis project Ga0100402, IMG submission 80419) | Groundwater microbial communities from Crystal Geyser aquifers in Utah, USA - Crystal Geyser metaG 2015-0102 | ecosystem: Environmental > Aquatic > Deep subsurface > Groundwater | place...
CACCGATGATAAGTAATAGTGCTGTCATGCCTGCCATTAAGGCAAAAGTTTTAATATTATTCATTTTTAAGTCGCTAATGTTGATGCTGGGATCCAGCGATATAAGGTTGGAATGGATATACCAAGATCGTGCGCAACATCTTTAGGTAATATCCCTGCGTCAAGTAATTTCTTGGCCGACTCGATTTTGCTATTTGTCATTTTTCGTTTTCGACCTCCTACCCGCCCCTTTGCTTTGGCAGCAGCTAAGCCTGCTTTTGTTCGCTCAGCAATCAGTTCTCGTTCCATCTGCGCAAGACTTGCCATGACATGGAAGAAAAAACGCCCTGATGGGGTTGATGTATCTACATTATCCGTGATGCTTTTGAAGTGAATGTTTTTCTTTTCTAGCCCGTTAACCAACTCAATCAGTCCTTTAACGGTACGGCCAAGGCGGTCTAATTTCCACACAACCAGAGTGTCGTTTTCTCTTAACACTTCAAGCGCCATTTCAAGGCCTGGTCGATTGGCTTTCGTTCCTGACATTTGATCTTGATATAATTTTTCACAACCAATTTTTTTCAATGCAGAAAGCTGTAGATCAAGATTTTGATCTGATGTTGAAACACGCGCATAGCCAACAAACATAACGATATTCCTACTTCAACACAGCCACAGGCAGTGGCTATTTATGATTAGCCATAAAATCTAAAGCAGCATCTGTTAAAAAGGCAGATCTGTTTTTTATTGAGTGGCTTTTCCCATAAAGGTCAATCAGGTTTAGAACACGTTCGGGCAAAGTAATATTTACACGTTTTACTTTTCCAGAAATTTGCGCCAAGTCCACATCAACCATCGCCCATACACCATCTGTATAATCTTGATCGTTAATCCAGTTATCAATGGATGAAGCAACAGGTAAGGACTCGTTATCTAAAAGCAACCCCTCAAGGTGACACTGAATTGCTTCGATTGCATTCTGTAGAGCCTCATCATAACTATCCCCAGCAGAATAACATCCAGGTATGTCGGGTACAGTTACGCCAAAGTCACTACCTTCGTCTTTGTGGATCACAATGGGATAACGCATGTTAAGCCCTCCTATCTATATTCGCTTGTTTAAATATGCTGCTTACCGTTTTAATTGGTAAATCTTTTTTGGGATGAGGTACAGTCACCCGTCCTTTTTTCTCCGGGTGCTTAAATTGGCAGTGACTACCTTTTTGGTGGCACTGAACCCAACCATCACGCTTAAGGGGTTGTAGCCGCTAACCGCCGTAATTTCCGGACAATTTTTGTTCATCAATCCTTATTTACGAACCGTTGACGAGCAAACTCAATAGATTGATGTAACTTTTTCTGTAATTCGGCTTTAGATGGCAGTGTTGTAATATACTCAGCAACATGAATGCCACTTTTATCCAATTCTAATAATTCGATTTGCTCATGCGTTTTTCCAGTACACAATATGATACCTAATGGCGGATTTTCGCCAGGTTCTTGTTCATATTTCGCCAACCAACGAAGATAAAGCTCCATTTGCCCTTTGTAGGATGCCTCAAACTCCCCGATTTTTAAATCCAACGCGCACATTCTCCGAAGACGCCGATTATAAAATAATAGGTCAATGTAATAATCACGATGATCTATTTGTATGCGTTTTTGTCGAGCTATAAAGCTGAACCCTGTGCCTAACTCCAGTAAAAAGCACTCAATCTCGCGCAATATAGCATCTTCCAAATCCTTTTCAAGATATCGATCTTTCATACCAAGAAAATCTAAAATATAGGGATCCTTTAAAATTAAATCTGTACTGACTTTATCCGACTCACGCAAGACATCAATTTCATGACGAATTAATTCTTCTGGTTTTTTGGAAAGCGCTGTACGCTCAAATAACATAGACTTGATCTGTTTTTCTAGAGTACGTGTAGTCCATCGCTCAATACGACACATTTCAGCATAAAAATCACGCTTCAATGGGTCTTTTAATGGAATTAATGACTTAAAATGAGTCCAGCTCAATTGTCGCCGCAGTGCAGCGACAATTTTTTCATCGGGAAACAGTTCTGCAAATTGAATCATCCGGCGCAAGTTTTTTTCCTCAAATGAGCGACCATATTCTATTGTTAAGCTACGTGCTAGATCTTCAATGATAGATTTTCCATACTCCGCACGCTCATCTTTCAGTATTTCAATATTGATACGATAACCAACTTTCCAATATAACATTGTTAATTCGGCATTTACTACCGACGCTACTTTTTGTCTGGCCTGACTAATAAGCTGTTGAATGTCGGTCAATAAAGGTACGTGATCGGACTTTTTTGTTAGATGCTTATTCATAAAATTATCCAAGAAGTAACATTATTTTTCTTTCTATGCTGAATGCGCATGTACATCCTTTTGATTTTTGGTTGCTATTTTATCTTTTTTACTTTGTAAAATTAAATTCATTACAACCATATCCAGATCAATGAGCTTGGCATTATTCGAGAAGATAAAATGTCCTTGGAAATGGATGTGCCGCCAAGCTACTGGTGAAATTTTCCTTAGTTGAGTCAACGCGTTGTGATTCCCTTCGGTTTCATATTTAATTTTTAGTTTGGATAGTATTGCGGAATTATAGTGAATAATGGCATTGGCAATCAGACGGCCGCATTGGTTACTGATCTCAAGCTCACGATCACCTCTGCCAATCAGTTGTTTTTTTCCATAAACAGATGCAATTGCAGCACGCAATTGATGATAGGATTCAATTCGATTTTGTGAACGGTGAATATCGCGTTGCATTTTTCTATCTTGCAAATATTTAAGCGTGTAGATGCTCCGAATTAATTTATCATATTCAAAAATTGCTTTGCGCGTGCGATTGTCAGTGGTGTAGGTACATAATTTTTTAATCAGGACGCTTTGGCTTATTTCTTTCAAACCAAGCGCCGCGATAATCCGCATGATATTAGGCCATTCTTCCTCAATTAGTTGACGATTAATTTGCCCCACAGGATGGATAGTCCAATCGCTGTATTGTTTTGGGTCGTCACCACAATACAAATGCTTTGTTTGTGTTTGAAGATTGGTAAATCGTGGGTAAAGATTGCCACCAAACCAATCCATGATCGCAAAATTCCCTTTATTAATAACATGCATATCGCCCGTGAGCACATTGGGTGTAATACCGCTTGTATTGTTGTACCAAATATCAAAGGCATAATAGCTTTCGTGATCATGTGCACCAATCAAATCGCTTTGAAGCGGAATGTGGTTATAAAGCATGGTATAGGCCACAACTCCTTTACCTTTTCCATAATATTTTTTTGAATATCGTGCCTTGATAGTGGGTCTTGTCACTTCATATTTTTGTCCGTCAAGTGAGGCATAGAGCAAAATCATATCCAACGAATATAAAGGGAATATCGGCATTTTAGAAATATCATCACTAATGATGTCATTTGCTTGCTTTAGCGTTCGTAAACGTAAGCGCGATTGATAGGTATCAAGCAAGGTATCATAGGGGATATTCGAGATATTGGCCATGTTGAGATTGCCGTTATTTAACGCTTGCGCGATAATGGTTGCGATTAAACCATTTTCATTAACAAGTAGTTTACTGTAGCGTGGCTGGATATGCGTAAATGCTCGTGAATAACGACTGGAGTCATTAACAAATCGGAGTACATCTGCAACATCACACAATGGGAGTTGTTCATAAAACTGATGGTAAAGCTCTTCATCTTGATTATCATTTGTTTTTTTAAAATGTAAGGTTTTGGTTTTTTCATCATAATGAAGATGCTTAAGCTTGCCTTGTGTGAAAGCATCATTGAAGCTCATCCACTGTTTATGTAATTCAGAAAAGCGTAAATCTAGTAAATACTGGATCGGTTTTTTTAACGCAGGGATATCTAACGGCGCTATCAATGCGCCTTTGTCAAAGGCTGCCTGCAATTCTTGTTGTAATGAGCGGTTGTGGATGCTGTCTTCAATATGAAGATTACCCGATTTAATACGTTTTTTAAGTTGCCGATAAAGCCAAAATTCATAACGATCGGCATTTAATCGCTGTTTCCCTTTTGAGTTGGTGTTAATAAGGTAAGCCTTTAGGCGTTTAGGTAACGTTTTTTCAGGACAATCTTCTATCGGCCACTGGTGGAGCTGTTTTTTGGCGTTAAATGTTTTTTTTAATCCATTTATAGCAATGAGCCACGGATTGTTCGCTATAACACTTGAAAAATCCAACGTCATCACTAAGGGACGTAAGTGTAATTTGTAGCGATGAAACTGTTGATCAATTGTTTTCCAGTAAAAATCGATTTCAGTGAGTTCTTTTTCATCAAGATTATTCATCTGCTCTTGTAGTTTTTCTTTGGAGATAACTTTTGTAAAAGCTTCTTGTCGCACGTCACCAAATCGCGTGTCGTCTGCAACCTCATCGGCAACAAAAAACTTAGCTAAGCGGCGCATGGCTCCCAACTCTGTTTGCTGGCCCATTACATATTCAGTATGTGCTTCCCTGGATTTTGTTTTTAGAGAGTCTTCAAATTGTTTGAGACGGATGCAAAAAGCGTCCATTAAATTATCATCCAACTGTCGATAGCGTTGCCAGATATAGCACAATAGATATAAGTAAGACTGTTCCGTCTTTATTTTTACACGTAACTCATAAATACCGTAGTAATGTACAAGGCTTGCATAATAAGTGATATTTTGTTGAGATAACTTAAGCATGGGTAATAATAACTTTGCTATTAAGTACAACGGTTTTATTGTAACGAGTTTATCGCGTTCTTTATCCATCATTCTGACTTTAAAGTCTTTTGCATCACGCTTGAGTTCTTCTAGATCGGATAATGTCTCTTCCTCTTGTAATAAATGGTGCAAGGATAATTTATCTGCCTCAGATAATGATGTTTTAATAAATGAAGCAAGACGGTTTCTTTCAGTAACTAATGCTTGGCTAATAATCGTTTGTAACGTGGTGTAGCCTGGTCGCAGGATTTTTTTCTCCCGCAAGAATGCCAATAGTTCCATGACAATAAATTGAGGGCTAATGTCTTTGCGTAGGACAAGTTCAGTTTGTTGAAACAACAGAGTCTCAAAATCTTTGGACCACAATTGATACTTAAAATGCTTAGCAACAATCTGACATTGGGCGTAGTATTGATGTTTCGTAATGGTTTGAGGCTTAAAGATTTCTTCAGGAAAATATTGCTCCAATATGAAGTTCACGTCTTCTGTAACTTCTTCCCAATCAAAACGAAAAAAGAAGTGTACTGCTTTAAAATAACCAATTTGCAGTGCACAGTGAATTTTTGCCGCTAAATTCGATCGGTTATGCATCAACGCTTGTTCTTCTGGCGTAAGGTTCAGATAGTTCAAGCGTTGCTCATCATCAAAATTAGGTAATTCATAGAGGGCAGCTTGTTCTGCTTCTGATAGAATGGTAAGTCTTTCATTACTTGCGCGCATATGACATTATATTTTGAGTATTGAATAACGACCGTTATGATATGTTTCAAATATACAATTGAAATAGATTGAAATGCAATGCCAATCTGTATTATTTTAATTATAAAAATACGTTAAGAGATAACAGGCTAAATTTATGGGTAAAATTGTTGCTTATTTACGCGCTTCCACCGACAAGCAGGATTTGAGTCATCAAAAATTGGAATTGCTCGAATTTGCTAGAAATAAATCTTTAAAGATCGATTCATTTATTGAAATTACAATTTCTTCTCGAAAAACGAGTAAGCAACGACGCATTGATGAATTGCTACAGATACTTGATGATGCAGATACACTAATTGTTACAGAGTTAAGTCGTTTAGGTCGAAGCACTGCAGAAATCATAGCATTGATAAATGATTTAGTTAAAAAAAGTATTCGCGTGATTATTATCAAGCAAAATTTAGACATATCACAACATGATATGAACTCAAAAATTATTATCACGCTATTTTCATTATTTGCCGAGCTTGAAAGAGATATGATAAGCATTCGGACAAAAGAAGCGTTGCTTGCAAAAAAAGCACAAGGTATTAAGCTGGGCAAGCCTAAAGGAACGCTACAAAAAAGCAAGTTTGATAAAGACGTTGAGAAAATCAGGGAATTGCTTGGCTATGGATTATCTATTAGAAAAATGGCAAAAGTATTGGGTTATACCAGCCACATTGCACTTAATACGTACATTAACAAGCGTGGACTTCGCTTAAACACAGGTCCGTAATGAAATATGCACTGCATGATCGATATATGACCGGAAATTACGGCGGTTAGCGGCTACAACCCCAATCGCCAATGCATTTCCTTTATCGTTTATAAAAAAAGCATTGCTTTGTTTGTAATTGATACAATTATTTCTCAGCGATACGTATTTTTTTAATGCTTTCATAGTTGATAAATGCAATGGAACACATCGGGATTTATGTGCTTTTGATTCTTTTATCCGTAATAACCCATTTGTTAAATCAACATCATTGTCGGTTAGCTTGATTGCTTCTGAAATTCTAATGCCGGTTGATGCAAGCAAACCAATTAAATATTTAAATACGATGGGCTTTAATCCATTCTTTGATTTCATAAATTTTGTAGCCATCATTAAACGATGTATTTCATCTGATGAATAAATATGTGGCGTTGGTCTGTGTATGGCAGAACCATAAATATTACTGAGCGGAATCTCTGTTCTTGGTTCAATAGCCTTACAGTACTTAGCAAAAACATGCAGTAAACTTAATCGTCTTGCCCATGCTGAACGTTTATTTGCTTTTGAATTGGTGGCCCATTCCATCGCTAATGTATTTGTTAATGGGCCAACATGTCCCTTCTGCTCAGCAAATTCAACAAAGTTTTCAAGTGATCTTTTTGTTCCAGCGTATACATAGCCCAATCTACGGCAGTGCTCGATGTACATCACAACTTGCTCTCTTAGGCTCATGCTCTGGCTCATAAATATCTCCCAGGCCATGGCATTGCTACCTGTATAAGTCTTTGAAAATCCACTTTTGTGTAAATGCTTGTCGTCGAAATTGATCGGTGTCGCAGTAAATCAGCAATTTCTTTGATGGTTGCGCCGTTATTTAATAATTTCGTTGCAAATGTTTTCCTTAAAATATGAGCACCAGCTATATTTGGTGTTAGTCCAGATCGCAATAAGGCTCTTCGAATAACTTCTGTAACGACCCGTGGACGTATCGGTTGGCCGACTGGCGCACGATGATACACGAAAATTTTTCTTGTTTTTGAATGTGGTCGCCCATCCTTTAAATAGGTAATTAGTGCATCTCTTAATATGATTGTCATAGGTAAAATATAAGATTGGCGTGATTTACCACGGGGCAGAATGAGAGATTCATCGCGCCAATTAATATCATCAAGTGCTAAATTTGCCACTTCACTAGCACGTAAGCCAATTTCCAACATGCATACGAGCATCGCATAATCTCTTTTGCCAAGAGAGGTAGTCTGATCAAAAGCATCAATGAGTCTTTTAATGTCGTGATCGCTCAGATACTCAGGTAATGCTGATGCTTTATATTCCCTTATGTTCGGTAGAGCCAAAACTAATTGATCACCGATCAAACCTTTAAATTGAAGATATTTGAAAAAGCATCGCAAGCTGTATATAAATAAGGCGAGAGTTCGTCTTTTATAATGAGTAAGATTTTTATATAGCAAATTTCGAACACTCAATGGCGTAAGAACATTGAAATTTATTGACCTTCTTTTAAAGAAATGATCTAACAAGGTTTTTACATTCCTTCTGTGATAAATCCTTGTGTTTTCACTCAATCCACAAACGTTTAACAAATAGCCATCAAATTCGTTGATTAGTTGGTCTTTTTCTGAAGTTCTTTGTTGAGCCGTTGCACTATCAGCATGATAATTATTTATTTTTAACAATAGATCGAGTGCCGGACGTATCTCTACAAGTCTTTTGGGCGCTGGTGTCGAACATTTACAATTAGGGAGATGTGTTTTTATGAAACACGCTATCAACTCTTTGCTTATCTTATACTGCGCATTTTCTCTCTCATGCCAATACAAAAAATGCTCTATTGCACAACGATAGTGTCTTATCGAATCGTAACAATATTGGTTTGAAACTAAATAATCAGAGCACTGATTTAAAAGAGTTTGATATTTTTCAAGACTGCTAAGTCTGTTTAAGACGTACTGCATCTTTATAAATTGCTGAAACATAAGCAAACCTCTCATCCTCATCAATAAGAAAGCTAATTTTATGTAAAGTAAATTATAGTACTGATGCTTATATTTGCTCATAAATTATCCAGTTAACTGTCTCAATAAAAACAACTTTTCATAAAGCCTAACTACACATAATGTTTATTAGGTAAAGCTTTACCTAATAAACACAGTTTCTTTTCCTCCAAACTAAAAACCCATACTGGTCGGGTGTGTGAGGCTTGATTTTTCCAGCCTCCCACGTCAGGGCCGTGTGGCCTGATGGGTAACAATGCTTGCCATCCGGCACTTGATTCACCATTTCGTAGCGATAACGTGACTTAGGTGTCACCAGCACATGCTTCTCGGAACACGTGCTCTGGATGGACGCTTTTTCAAGTCCCGAGTCGGCGATTAAATGCAGGCGATGCAATTTAAAGTTCATGCGCTCGGTAAGCAGCAGTGCGGTTTGAACCGGTGAGGTGTAACCATTCACGTGACCACTCAACGGGTAAATGCTCCCATGGGCTCCCGCACACCAAAACAGCGGGTCAAGCGGTTGGTTCGCGAGCGTTGACGATAAACTATCCGCGGCGCACGCGGAGGCCGTAACCGGATTACCGAACACCGCCGCCTCGGGGTTTAAAAGAAAGCTCATTTCATCATCACGCCACGTAGGGTCAAGCTCGGTTAAAAACGCCACATCAAAATCCCCACCTTGTTGGCATCCGCTTGATGTGATGAGGTTTAGCCAAGAAATCAGCGGGTACTTGTACCAATGCACATGAAAAAAGGTGCTGGATAGGCCATCATCGATGGCTTGGTGGCCGCCACGGCCGCTTTTTAATCCTAAGTTTAATTTGTGGCCGCCGAGATTCACCAAGCAATACGGCGTGTCGGTCACTTCAGCAAGGGCCGAAGGCTCCCAGTAGCCAATGTTCAGGCCATACCGTGTGCCGTACGAAGCAGGGCATGCGCCAACGGGAGAGGTAGCATTGGCTGTGTCTTGAAGTGGGAGACCTAAGCTCTTCACTTTGGATTTCACGACTTTAGCCCCACCAATCGACAAGGGGAAGAAACATGACCAACAGACGTCTTTGACTGGATTCACAAAGTGACCCGTGCAGGTGGCTGATGCAAACGAGAGGTTTGAAGACAGCATCAGGGCAATCAGGGTGAAGAGGCATTTAAAGCGCATGACCGTCCTCCCCGATGAGTCGCTCTTGGATAAGCAGCGCTTGACCATGACGTGTCACCTCGGTGGGTACACTGCTGATGTTCAGTTGTTTCGTAATACGCGAGGCTTGGTCAAAGAATATCTCCACGTTTAATGCGCGCTCTGCTTCACCGATATCACCGCCGGTTAAAATCACCTTGGTCTTTTTGTCTTGTACCAAAATGTTTTTGGCCCACGCGACTTGCGCCTTGTCATCCCCATTCAAAAACACCCAATGCGGTTGATAACCATAGAGCTTATCGAAAGCGTTCACACGGGTGCCTTCAGGCACCAACACGCGGCCCTCATGGTCTTTGATGTCTTGCCCGAGGGTCACACTCGGGATGTAATGGTGGGTTCGCGCTGCTTTGGCGCGTGGCAGACCGCACGGTGTCGGTCGATGTGCATGGTCATTCACTTGATTTATCCATTGTTCTTTGACGGCGTCGAGTTCACCTGAATCAGCCAGGTCTTTGAGACGTGATTCAATCAGGCTTAAAAAGCTGCGCTCAATGACGGGGAAGGTTTCACCGATGGCGCCCAGTGATGACGCTTGTGCGGCGCACGACAACCCCAAAAGACTGACGGCAACAACCCAGCGATGAACCGTTTGTGAACCGTTCTTTAAGTACCTCATGATGATGTCCGCATGTGGTCTGCTATCAGCTGAAGAATTGCATCGGTTGCATCCCGAGCTCCGGCGATGACGTTTTTCTCGTTCATTACCAAGGCGTGATGCTTGGCGGCATAATCACGCAGCGCTCCATCCAGGGCCTTTTTAAAAGCATCTGTTTTGGCGCGAATCATCTCGTCCGATAAGTTGTATTGACTGAGCTGGGCCACAAACTGTCGGTTAATCACGTCTTGGTTAAAGGTCACAACGGTTGAGCCTTTTGGACTCGCATGCATACCCCATAAGAGACACACCATCAGAGGAAGCAAGCACATCACCTTAAACCAGGTGGCGCGGTGCGGCCCCATAAGCCCACGCACATGCCCTTCAATCGCGGAAAAATTCATCTGCATCACACACCTCCATAATATTTTTGCGCCACGTGATACACCGCTTGAGCGACGCCAACACCTTGCTTCATCAATGCTTCAACTTCTCCGAACTCTTGGCCGTTGGATGAAAACAGTACCCGTGTGAAAGGGTCTGCAAAATAACGATGGAAACTGTAGGTGTTGCCTGCTTCAATCATGAGGTTTGAAAAGCCTGAGCCTGACACATCACCAAACGACTCAATCATGCGTTGTTGAAAGGGATTAA
>Ga0100402_1007377_pt1 | contig 10641 bp, 12 predicted proteins | sample CryGeyme20150102_FD_80419 | JGI IMG/M metagenome (GOLD analysis project Ga0100402, IMG submission 80419) | Groundwater microbial communities from Crystal Geyser aquifers in Utah, USA - Crystal Geyser metaG 2015-0102 | ecosystem: Environmental > Aquatic > Deep subsurface > Groundwater | place...
ATCTTGCAGAGGTTCAAACCATGGCTGAAATAAGACAGGAGCACTTACCTAGTGAATCAGTCGGAGAGGACAAATCGGCTGAAGATTATTTGGAGTATTTGAGTGGAAAAGGAGTCGCTTTGAACCCTAAGTTGTTTCCATCAATTTTCTATCTTAAAAATGGGCTCCCTTACACGGGAATGGCAGTCAAGGAGACCGTTGGAGCAGGAGAGGTCCTTATTAGAGTGCCTTAGGAGCTAATAATGTCCACAGCTAAGGCATTCATCGAACCTGAGCTTCATGAAATTTTCAAGTCTGAGCCCTTTTTCAAAGTAATGGGAGATTGGGAATAAGATCGCATTTTGATCGTCTACAGTTTGTTCCTGATGTACAAGAAAGACGAGAGTAATCCTTGGTACCAGATGATCAAGAGGTTACCCAGATAGTGCGACATAGCTTGTTTCTGGAAAGAGGAGGAGCTCGATCAATTCAAGGATAAGACTATCAGGAGTGCAGCTAAAATAGATCTCAACAGTTTCGAGAGAGAGTGGAGTGCCTTTTAATAGGTCCAACACAAACATATTCTTCTTCAAAATGAAGAGTTCAACAAGTAGGACTACAGAATTTGTTTCATGGCATTAAACAATCGTGCATTTGGTACCAAAGTAAAATACATTTCTTTGGTTCCGATGGCTGAATTGTTCAATCACCATTGTTCGAAGGTCTTCTACAACGTATAAAAACAAAAACGAACATAATTCATAGATGAAGATTGTGATGGCTATTCCGAAACATCATCGCTTGGTAGTTGTGATAGTACCGATTACCTTGAGGAAGGTGAGTTCGCATATGACAAGATAGATGTGGTTGATTTGAGTTGGAAAGTGAGGGAATGTTTCAACTTGAATAAAAAAGAGAAAGAGAGGGTCGAGGAGGAAAGCAAAAGAATGATGAATAAGATAGAGGAATAATTGAACTGGGAGGACTTTACTGTGCTATTTGTAGGACCTCTGATCTTCAAGACTAAAGTCATCCAGAAGGAGTACCTTGCTGGTAGAAAATTATTTGAGAAGGCCATGCAAGAATTGGCTCTCATTGACCGAACAATCGAAAAATATAAAGAAGCAGTCAGCAAACACTGTCTATCAGTCAACAAAAGACCTTATAAGCCAGTAGACAAAAAAAAAGAATAATAAAATGGTTTCCTCTAGCCCAAGCCAACAAAAGACTACTAGAGTCTAATCATCAAAACTTCAAGATTCGATCGGACAGATACAAATGGGCAGATCTACTTCAAATATGGTCCTTATTCAAATCGTTCCCTTCTTCTTCGCTATGGTTTCGCAATCTAAGGCAATAAATATGAACACATCTGGCTATCTTTCAATATCACCAAATGTGTCCGGGAATTTCCTGATGTTCTCGACAAGGTCATGTCTAAAAAATTATCTCTTCTGAGAAAATATAAAGTATATTCGCATCGACTGTGCATGGATATGATCGTGTTCTTTAGGCTAAACAACTGGTCATTCTGGGGGTAGAAGGCAGTAGAGGACATATTCACTGTCACTAACTACCAAAAGGAGATTGCAGTATTGGGGCAAATCAACGAGATCCTTGAGAAGAACATCGCCACCTATGAAGATGAATACGACTTATCTGACAGTTCAATGAATTATCACCAGTATTTTATAACGGTCTACCATGTTGAGAGGTTGAGAATTTTACAGAAACAGAGCCAGATGCTTAGCATGTTAATCGAAGTGTTATACAAACTCGACAATGGAGCTCATTTTGAGGAGGCAACTGAGTCTTTGACCAAATCTGAAAAAATAATTTTGAATCCCTACCTGACCACAATCATATATTGATGCATATTTACTATGATATTTCTTTTTGTACATATGCAAAAGAGGGATCGAGATAACTTTCAATAAAAATATAGTAATACATCTACAGTATTTTAATTTTCTAAATAGAGGTTGTGCAACGTAAGCAAAAGAAAGGCGGATGGGACATTCAGCAAGGCGATTCCCATAAGAACAATGAAGAATGATAAAAAATATAAGAATGATAAGAATGATAAGAAATAGGAAATGTCGGGTCTGCCATCGACCATGCAGTATCTTAAAAAAAGGGGAATAGATTTGTTGCATAAAATCAATTAAGGTGGCTTTGGATCCATCCATCAAGGGAAAATACATAAAACTGGGGAATTTTGTGCAATCAAGTTCGAACCTCGTCACAGCTCCACAGTTCGTCTTATCGCTGAGGCCAAAATTTACACATATCTTCTACATGACACTTAAGCTTTCCAACGTGGCATTCCTCACATTTATTGTTTCGGTCACTCAGAAGACGAGTACATAATGGTGATGCAATTAATGGGTCCATCTTTGGAGAATCTCAAGGGTAAAAGAGTAGGGCATAAATTTAGTCTAAGAACTGTCTTGTTACTAGCTGATCAGATGATCAATACAATACATTACGTTCATTAGAGGAACCTGATTCATCATGATATAAAACCGGACAACTTCTGCATGGGGACCGGTCAGTACAGCCACAATTTGTATCTAATCGATTTTGGACTAGCAAGGACATATCGGGAAGGAGACCTCAGTCATGTTGAGTGTCTATCAGGAAAGCATCTAACGGGTACTGTTCGCTATGCTTCGGTCAATATGCACAAAGGTCTGCTTCAATCTCGACGAGACGATATGTAAAGCATAGGATTTGTGCTGATCTACCTCTACACTGGCAGTCTCCCCTGGTGCAACGTCTAAGCCAAGGACAAATAATAAAAGAAGAAGAAAATCAAAGAAATCAAATAAAATATCAACTTGATCGACATGTGCAAAGGTTGTCCTGTTGAGTTCATAAAATACATGGCAAAAGTGAGAAGACTAAGTTATGACGAGTAGCCACCTTATGAATAATTGAGGCAGATGTTTGCGGCTTTGTATAATAAGAGGGGATATCCTGAGTAGACAGAGTATGATTGGACCTTGCCACCGAATTTGACCACAACAGTTCAGAATCATAACTTAGGCAGTGTCAATTTGGTGCCATTACGGTATGACAGAGTCAAGAAAAATGTGGTCTTAGCTAGTCCCGTTCAGGTTTACCACGATGATTTCCATCCCTACCGCTAATTCAAGCCTTCCCTACCCTGACTACCAAATTGATTCCCTCGCTTCTTTCCGATACTATAGTATATTTCATTATTTTTGAGTTGATAATAATAAATGAATCGAGAATATCTAAACAGTTTCACAGACGAGCAATTATAAAATTACCTCACCACTCTCAGACGCAGGGTCAAAGGTACAAGCAAATGTATGATATAGATCTAAGATAATTGACGGTGCAGTTGGGTGCATAAAATCAGGAGTTGGCCAAAGAGTACGATGAAACCCTTCGATACAGAACTGAGGTTTATCACAAAAACGAGAAGAAAAAGTAAAGAATGGTGTTATTGATAGGAAAAGTTGGGGGAGTTGGATCAATAAAAATGTGGAAAAAATTGGTAATATGTTGCACATCAGTAACAGTGGTCGCAAGCAGCCACCAGCTGACTACAGAAACCACGATCTTCAAACTAACCCGCATTATCACAATTACCAACAAGAACCATCACCTTAACATCACACCAATCCAAATTAGCCGAAATATCTATACAAAGACATACCATATCAAGGTATGCCTCTGCCACCCAACTACCAAAAACAGCAACATCCGCAATATCATTACGAGGGCAGTAATTAGCCAAGAGATATGCCAGAGGGTGGAGGGTCGCTGATGTCGCCTGGCAAATATGGGATGGAGTTGATCAATAAAGGTCGGGAGCGGATCAATAGAATTTTCACTTCCAACAATGGCAATAATAATGTGCAGAGAGACAACGGAGGATATGAATACCCTTAGCAAAACCACAGCACATTGTATGGAGAGATAGGACATGATATCGAACGAATGAGACAGAAAAATCAAAAGAAAAGATTTGAGTCTTTTATCAATCGCACCCAACAGCCATAATTTCAGCAACAGCAGTACCCTTACACACCTGATTAGAGAGTGTATGAACAAAAATAGGAAAGACAAATATGGAATTCGGGTGCTACTCGTGTCGAGAACAAATAAGAAGTGATGAGGAGAGAGCCAACACCTGATAAATAATCAGGAAAAAAGTAGGCGAAACAAGAAAGAGTGAAAGTTGAATATGTGGCACCGAAGAAGCAAGAAGTCAAATAGGAACAGCCATAAATCAAGGAAAACGACAAAGAAAGATAATTAAAACCAGAGAAGTAATAATTTAAACCTACACCCCCTCCAAGAATCTTATCTTCTGATGAGTAGCAACAGTAAGGTCCAGTTCCTCAATAATCTCTTGACAAGAAGTAATCGACAGGCAAATAATAATCTGAAGACAATGAATATGCCGTTAGCTATGAAGCTCCTACCCTTGAATAAATTACAGTCAACCAAATCATTGAAAAGCCTATCGGAAGTCAAGAGTAGTTCTAAGAACCAACAGCAACAGAATAAAAAGGGAACAAATAAGCTGAATCATAATAAAAAGTGGAGAATACTGCTTGCAATAAGCAATCATAACCCAAGAAGGAAAAAGCGGAAGAAAAAGGCTAAAAATAGGACGGATAGGAGTAGCCATAATAAATATGATCGACCCTCACAGTGTTATTTACCCCGATTTTGCTTATAATTTAATACTACAGTCAATAAAATTACTTCATATGCACAGTTTTAGCACCCGTTCTCTCAAAGCAACCAGTCCTCTCGGTCTCAAATAACGATAGAGGCACTACGATGCTCATATCAAAAAAATCATCTAGATCGAAAAGGCACAAAACACTAAACGAATACTCGCCGCACAATCTAGAATTGCTCACAATCTAAAGAAATCAAAATAGGTCAATCGCAAATTCCGAGCTGAGGAGGAAGACCGGTAGCGAAAGCAGGAGGACATGAAGATGATCAAAACTTTGATCTAGATCACCAAAAAGCCAAGAATAAAGACAGAAGCTAGAGAAGAGCAGCACTCGAGGTTGGATTTTATTGGTAATCGATCGACCTCGAAGGATCATCTGATGAATAAGGAGAGAATATCGACCTAGAACGTTAGATTGGCCAAAAGTATCATGGGGAGTGCTTGTCAGGTCAAACAATACAAGAAAAAAATGCGAACATAAATTGACTAATACCTTAAATTACGAAATCACATGCAAAAATACAGACAGAGCGAGACTCATCGGCCCTCACAACCCAAACGACCCAGCAAAACTGCTAACTAACTTCTTTCTATCATTCGCCAAAAGACTGAAGAAATTCGACGCAACCAAAGCAGAGCCAACATTAACACACAGTAATCAAAGTAGTCAAAGTACAGTTAGATTGCTCAAAAGGAGCAGGAACTGCTTCTATGATATTTTTTGTATTAAGTTTTAAAAATAATAGCATTTTTAAAATTTAGTTGATAGCTATGAGTCACCAAAACGATATTGAGATGATAGAAACCCCCAGTATGGATGACAGCCATGATGAGCCTTATGCTTTTCAGAGGGAGTTGAGGAGAATTGGGAAAGATAGGAACAAGAAGATCATCTATGGCCTAGCAGCTCTTAGCATCACTTTGGCTCTAGTTTTGCTTATCGTCGTTGTTACTTCACCTACTTCATCAGCTCTTATCAATCAAGCTGCAGAAGACAGCTAGAACCAGCTGATATTCGACTACCCAACAGTCGGTATTCCCATTCCAGGCAAGACCTACAATGGCACTCCGGTCAGCCCCAAAGACCTCGACGAATATGATCAATAGGTAAACGAACTTCTCAAGCCATACAACGACACAGACTGCAGCATTGAACGTGTTGGAGACGCCTCCAATGACGGTGGATACCTTATTTGCACAAATTTTCTCGACAACATATAAGGAATTATCAACTTAGGCATCAACGCATAAGATCAGTTGGGTTGTGGGCTGACTAAACTTAAACCTGTACCCAATCATCAGTTTGACTGCACAAATGCACAATTGCCTGTCTGTTAAGCAAATAACTTGGGTAATTTTAACTATGAATGTGCTGCCGCTCACTCTAAAATTAAAAATGGCAAGAAATATTTGAGTTTGGTGGACATCCTGAAGCAGAGAAAATTGACCAAGAAGCATATATTCCTCAAAACTGACACAGAAGGAGCAGAATGGGACACATTGAAACATTTTCCAGTCGAGGACCTCCAATATATCGACCAGATCGCCTTTGAGTTCCATCTTGGAGCTATCTATCCTGAGCAATGGGGCCAGTTGGATATTTTAAGGACTCTGATGAAATATTTTGTCAACATCAACTACCATATGAACAACTATTCCTGCACAAAAGATAGAAAGTTACCCTCAACTGCTATTGAGGCTACCTTAGTCAATCGAAAGCTGATCAAACTGAAAAGTCAAACAAGATCCTATGCGCTTCATCCTCTCAATATGATCAACAATCCTGACCCTGCTGTCACTGATTGCCAAGTGATTTAAACTATCTGAATTGATTGATAGTTCTATGTATTAACCTAAATAATGAAGAAAATTCAAAAATAATACGAGCGGAAGGTTAAAGTCAACCAAAATCACGATATCTTCACCACTTTCCAGAGACCCTCACGACAAGAACCCTCACTGTATTCTCAGCAACAATCTCGTTAATTACATCAAATTCACAGTCAGCATGAAAATATTGAGTCGTTGAAAAGTACACTCAAATCATTGATGCCTGTATCTATGGAGATAACCAAGCAATACTCGAGAGTAGCGATGCATGAAGTTAGCTAAGATAAATTAGAGTAATCTAAGGGAGAGGAGTATATGGTGAGGTTGGATCAACTTACTAAAAATTTGCAAGAAATCGCCTCAAAATGCCACTTCTCATCAAGCACAAAGAGCAGCATAATCAAACAGCAGACAATCAATACCAACTACCTACCCAAAAGCAAAATAAACCAAGGAAATCATCAGCCATCTCGCTACGAAGCCACCATAGCAGAACACCTACCTCGTCAGCCCAATACCTCAATGCAACTGCCAATTAGTCGTAACCACTCCTTTCTCGATAAAGATTGGAAAATGCATCAATCTTTGAGCAAATCAATCCGCAAACAAGAGACCAGTCTCAAAGATATAAGAAACCATCATGAGGACAGCTACAAGAATAGTCAGCAATCCAGTTCAAAAAGAAAACGATCTTCCACCAAAAAAGATATAATATAAGGGACATTGAGTAAACAGAGTCATTCCAAGAATTTGGTTAAATTATTTGAGAGTTATGATACTTTAGAGATGAGCAAGGGACGTGAAAGGTCTGAAAGTTATGGAAAGAGGTATCAAACTATATTTAAAGAGAAGGCGCACAGACATAAAATAACCAGTTTATTGGTCACCGACCAGATCTATACAGCTTCGTTGGATTATACCATCAAGAAAGGAGTGGAAAAAGATGGTGGCCCGAGATTTGAGACTGTTCAGAGCTATAGAGGTGGGGTGGAGCACTTGGCTTCTGTTGGAGGGACTGTCTTCGGCTGTGGAAGAGACAACTATATTCGTTCTGTTGACACCGACTACTTCTACAAATGCCATTCAACTCCCCTTATTTTTTCCTAGGCAGACAAACCGTCTCAAATAAATCTAACCCTCGCATCCAACGAACTGCTTCTCTTTGATTTAGAAAAACGGGCTACTCTTTGTTGTTTGCAGTTGGATTGTCCTTTTACCACTTTAGCCAAACAAAATAAATAATTGTACATTGGAACCAGTACAGCTCTATTTTCTGTCGAGTGGAGGAAAAAGGATTATTTGGTGAATGTGTACAAAGATACCAAGAGAGATGTTTAGCACTGGTTGTCAGATCCTTTGGGCAGGGGTATTTGGACCTACGGAAAAGGATAGATATCTGTGCTGGGAAATGATTTCAGAAGAGTGGCCAATAAAACTATCCCAAACGATAGTTCCTTTGAGACATATCATTGGGGCAGAAACGGACTGCACATTCTACTCTCTTCTCCTTCAAAACAAACCCTTTTCAAATACTAAGAGCACAAATAAGTTCCAGAATAGACTGATTCAATTTATGAAGAACTCTAAATAAGCAAAATGTTAGTCCGCGATCGTCAGCTCTACTACGGCACTAAAGACGGCACTCTCCTCATTCGTCAAAAATGATAATAATCCACATTTTTATCTTTTGCAAATAATATTGAACTAGATCATTGGGTAAGCTCGACCTCGTTGGTGACTTTAGGATTAGAGCCATACCAGACTGTGGTGTTGTGATATCCTGAGGCGGGAACCATGATGGCGCTCATTATGGTGGCAATGTTGAAGGTAGGCCATTTGAACATGTATTCGTCAAGGAGGGTCTGTTCAGTGAAGTTTTTGTTGCCTCTTTCACGCATTCTCTTTTCTACCTGGATTCTTCTAGGATCATGAAGAGGGTCAGGTTGGTCTCTATCATAGTTGGTCTGAACGAGGAACCAGTTATCTTCGCTCAATTCGTAGTAAGCATGAGTGCCGTTGGTGTCACGTTAAATGACCATACCTTCGTCTCTGCCCACACCAGAAATGATGAAATAGACGGGTCCACCAGTCTCAACAGTTCTTAACCTTTTGGTAGCAGCTGCATAGCTGGTCTCTTCTTCTAAGGTTTTCTTGAGGGTCCAGAGAGTAGGCATAGCATTGTCAACCAAAACGCTAATGAGATCTTTGCTGAAATCTTTGGCTTTTCTAGTATCGCAGTTAATAGCGAAAGCACCGTGTCTGATACCGGTCAGGGCGAAAGCTGAGCCAACAATGGTATCAACACTGTAGATTCTCTCTTCACCTTTGTAGTATTCGACATTGGTGACCAACTTGGCCAACAACTCGTACATCTCGAAATCCAAATTTCTGCCATGGATAACCTTTCCTTCAGCTGTTCTGATGAGGATGCCAGTACAAGCTTTGAAGGTGGAGTACTCATACATGAAGTTGAGGAAGAAAATTTTCTCGAAAGGTAGGCCACTTAATGAAGCAATGGCATCAACTTCAGCTACAAAGTCTTGATGCTTGAATTGATTTTTCGCGTACCATTCGACTCCATTGTAAAAGCCGCTTGGAATAGGGAGCAAGTCGACGAAGGCCAAGAAGCGGTGAAGGGTAGCATTATAGTCTCTGATGATTGGGGCCCATCTTTTGGAGGGAGGATCGCTAATTTGAACCTTGTAGGTGAGTGGAGCATGGCTGTCAACAGGTCCAGGATGTGGGATGATTTCTGCTAAGGAAACAGTCAGGAACAGTGCCAGGATTAGTAACTTCATGGAGGAATTACAATCGATGCTATAATTATAGATCACAGCCCATACCCCTTCCACTTATATTAATTTTATTGCATATTTTTCAACTTACCTACACCGACTCAAATGCATCCTTCATCTTATTTAATTGATATCATTCAGTTTCTTGCACTTCTGGCACCTTTCATGGACTAGTTGTCGTTGGTGTAGATGCTGTTCTATTTGCGGGAGCTGTTGGCTTTTAATGCCTCGGCGTTGTACTATAAAATTGCCTCTTTCTTGCTTTGCTTCTATTTGATCTTTCGCTCGTATTTTAGAATGAATTGGGCTGCGAACTCATAGACGTTGCTGGGTTCGGGTAGTCCGTTTTTGCATATACTTCGAAGAAATTGTTAGTATGCGTTGACTATGCCTGTCTTCTTCAGAAGTTAGACTAGGTTTAAACGTCATTTACGTTGCTGGCGGGCTGCCTATTTTTATTGCTCAATTTTAGCTTCCTCCAACTCTCGACGATGCCGCTATTTCAACTTTTCCTTGTCTTTTTTGTTGAGAGCTTTTCCTTTTTCTTTCGACTTCGACTTATCTTTGTTCATCAATAAGTTTATAAAACTTCAGGCCCAAAACTCTAGAGTGTATTAAAATCAAGAGGAGAATATTCAAAATTTGGCATGTTTGAGGAAGGGTAGACATTAATCAAGAGTAGAGTGGATGATTACAAGCTCACTATGCTGTACTTTGTTATTTTCTAAATCAAATGAAGTGTATACCTGCTTACAGTTCTTCGAGGTTTTACCACTAGCAATTGCCCATGAGAACGAAACCCTTTCCGTCAATTTTGTTATCCTCTTTGATATATCATTTTTTACTCACCGATAATTTTCTAAGGTATTTCCATTGTATAAGCAAAAGCAATTTGAAGCCCTATCTCGTTATGCCGTTTTTATCTGTTATCCCTCATTAAATACCTAGGATGAGTTCTTCCAGGTTGTACCAGTTGCTGTCTATTAGTTGTTTGGCACCATCGTCCTAGATGTGGTTATCGGCCAGATTTATCCAACGCATTCGTTTCCAATCGGTTCGGGTTAGCCAGTAGACGCCTTAACTCTCCAAATTGCATTTTTCTATATTATGGCATGTCAGATACCTAGATTCAGATGCTCCATTTTCTTTTTATGGGAGGCTGACAGTTCCTTAGTCCCCAGTATTCCGATATTATTGTAAGCTAAACATAAATCTTACAGTTACATAGATCTGATTTGCTGAGTTGTTTCCAATCACACTTGACTAAACTTTTAAGTCCCTCAGTCGAAAATGTATTTCTACCTGATTTAG
>Ga0100402_1007387_pt1 | contig 10630 bp, 9 predicted proteins | sample CryGeyme20150102_FD_80419 | JGI IMG/M metagenome (GOLD analysis project Ga0100402, IMG submission 80419) | Groundwater microbial communities from Crystal Geyser aquifers in Utah, USA - Crystal Geyser metaG 2015-0102 | ecosystem: Environmental > Aquatic > Deep subsurface > Groundwater | place...
GGCATCCCAGGCATTGGGGCGGTCGTCGTAGAGCGTGAGGACATTGCCCGCCTCGCAAAGCACCGCCTTGCCGGCCTCCTTGTCAAAGGCGTGGACGATTTCCCCATTGGCCGCAAACGCGTAGCGGATGAGGTCGTTCTCAAGCACCAGATCCGGAATGGTATCGGCTGGCGTTGCCTTCTCGCTGCGCCTGATGGTGAGCATACCCTGCGGGGGAATATCGACCTTTGCCGCCACCGTGCCGTCGGCTTCCGTCTGGGTAGGCAGCCCCTCTGCCCCAGCCCACCCCTCGGGCAGGATTACCGGCTGCGTAAAGGACAAATTCAGCGTATTCACGAGCGTCAGGCTGTTTTCGTCCGACTCAAAGAGACGCGCTGCAGCCGTTTCCTGCAAGCGGGCGCAGGCCGCCAGACCTTCGGCATGTTCGCGCTCCGTCACCTCGTAGACCATGCGGATGCTCGAACCGGGGATGATGTCGTGAAACTGATTCAGCAAAAGCCCCTTCCAGATTCGATCCAGTTCCGCGCGCGGATAGTCTGCCAGATGACCGCATGCCAGCAGATACTCGGTCGCCCGCAACGCCTGTTCAAGGAGGCGGTTGCCGCGCTTGGTCCGACTCTGCGTGGTAAGCGTGCCGCGGTGAAGCTCGAGATAAAGTTCACCGCTCCAGGTCGGCATCTGGCCGGCATGTTTCGCCATCCGCTCAAAAAAGTCATCGGCCCGGTCGAACCGGAGTCTGGGTGCCCCTTCCAGATCCTGCTGGCGCAAGCCCCGCTCGATGTGCTCGGCCTTGGGGCCACCCCCCCCGTCGCCCACCCCGAAGAGCACCAGCATCTCATCCAGAACCTCTTTCTCCCGGAAGTTCGTTTCGGCGGCAACCATGCTTTTTGAACTGAGCTCGGAGTTGTATGTGCTCTCCGGAGGGAAATGCGTAAGGACGGTCGACCCGTCGATGCCGCGCCAGTTAAACGTGGTATGCGGGAATTTGTTGAACTGCGACCAGCTCAACTTCTGGGTCAGGAAATAATCCACCCCGGCCCGTTTCATGATCTGCGGCATGGAGGCCGAGTAGCCGAACACATCCGGAATCCACAAGTTTCGGACGTCGACGCCGAATTCATCCTTGAAGAAGTTCTTGCCATGGATGAATTGGCGCGCCATGGACTCGCCGCTGATGATATTGCAATCGGCCTCGACCCACATGCCGCCCTGTGGTTCCCAGGTTCCGGCCTTGACCGCCTCGCGAATCTGCTCGTACAGGGCCGGATAGGACTCCTTGACCATGGCGTAGTGTGCCGGCTGGGAGGCCCCGAAGATGTACCCGGGGTACTGTTCGATCAGGCGCAACTGATTGGCAAAGGTGCGGGCGCATTTGCGGATCGTCTCCCGTACCGGCCAGAGCCAGCCCGTATCAATATGGGCATGGCCAATGGCGGAGGCCGTGACCGCCGAGGCATTGGCCCTTTTCGCCAGCAAGGGCTGCAGCAACGCCCGGCAGGCGGGGGCATTCTGCGGATTGTCGGCAAAGGCATCCGCCGTCTCGCTCAAGCCACGCAGCAAACGGACCGCCCGGGTGCTTGCCTCCGGCAGGGCGAGGTAAAGTTCGAAGAGCACAAAAACATCAATCCAGAGGTGATACAGCTCCGGTTCAAGAACAGCCAGCCGAATCGCGTTCACAGTGCCGGCATAGTTACCGTGGCGGGTCGGGCTGTTGAGCGGCGGGTCCTGCTGCTTGTGAACGCCGAAAAGCCCATTGGCCGCCGCCTCAACCCAGAGCGATACCGATTCGCCCCCGGCGGCCGACTCGAAAAGCGGAAAGAGATCGCGGGAAAAGTTCTTTTCAAAAACGCTGCCGTTCGTGATCCCCTGCAAGGGAAGCCCCGCTTCATCAAAGATCAAGCCTTCCCCGTTGAAATCAAGCTGGGCGACCACCTTCCTGCCGGACCAGGCCTGGGGAACCGTACCTTTCAGGGAAAACCAGGCACTATCCCACGTCTTGCCCCAGGTTTCCCCCTCGGTAATCGGTTTGTACTCCAGTTCCTGGCGATTCGCAAAGCGAACCGGCTCAGCCGAGTGCGCATACGTCGCCTCGAGCGCAACCGTGTCGGACAGGATCATCCGCGCCAACCGGTTCCTGAACTTTTCAATCCGCGTCATATACAACTGCCGTCGATTATCACCAATCATAAGATACTCCTCGTAAAAACATGATCATATCGGGCAATGCACCGTCGGGCAACACACGAAATGCAGTGGACAACAATTATGACCTCATACCGTGCGGAAAACAGGCTAAAGCCTGAACTACAAACGCCGAAATGCTTGGAAATACGGCGTTCGTAGTCCAGCCTTCAGGCTGCCCGAGGCCATAATGCGAATTGCTGTGCAGTGGACAAACGCCCGGTAGGGCCAGTTGTGTCAACTGGCCCCTCTCCTTTCCAAAGTCACGCGCACGCAACCTCATTTTGCGAGATGATCGTCGATCTCGCTGAATCTGGCAATATCACCTGCAGGCACCCCGGTAGAGGCGAACACATCCTGCCAGGCCGCGACCCCATCGAACACCTGTTTCACCGATATCTTATAGATCATGACGGCCTCCGCGACGCACGTCGACGAGGGGGCGGGGCATGGAGACGCTCATACTTCTCGAAAAGATCCTCATCCTCGCGCAGTAGCGCATCCCAATCCTCCCTCCGATCCAGGATCTCCAGTGCCCTCGACCAGGAACCGATGATGACGGTCGGATCCCCCGCCTCCATTTTATGAAGCGTGGGAATACTGACCCCGATCCTCGCGGCAAATATCGACTGCGTTTCATCACGTTTCAATCGTTCCGCTCTTAATCTCGAACCGAGAGCCTTCAGCTTGATGTCAGCCGGATGCATATCGCCACCTTTAATAAAATGTATATCTTGCATTATCAGCAATATCACCGATAATGCAAACTATATTTTTATTAACAAACTAACCGGCAATTTGTATGATGAGCGTTTTGTCAGTCCAGGCCTTCATCATCCAGTAGGGCCAATTGTGTCAACTGGCCCCCTCCCGCCAAATTACTTGATCACGATAACGGTCCCGGAGGGCGGAACGTCAGGAGCAGCGAGCTTGTAAGGGTGGTATGACGGCAACTTGCCCTCTATTCCCCATTTCCAGGCGAGATATCCTTCTATCTTTTGTTGTACCTCTAACCCTTCCGTGCCATCCGTAAATATCAATTCTCCCAGTCCTCCATCCCACCTACTCCAATCAGAACTGTTGCCCAACAGTCGCCACTGGCCTGTTTTTGGAGAAGCAGCTGTGACGGTAAACATCTCGTTTGTAATAGGCAGGCCACCGGATTGTGCGTTCGTATCGTTCGTGCTACCGTTCCTGAAAGTCGTTCCGTCATAATCAAAGTTCTGAGCAGCTCTATTGCCATCAAAAACTTGATTGCCACCCGATCTTCCCGTGAGCCTGACCGAACCGTCAATCGTTGCAAACAGCGCATTATGACTCACCCATGTATTCGTGACGCCATCATAAAAATATGCGACAAAATAAACTCTTTGTACTGTCGAAGTCTGATCCATGATAAGATCCTTATAAGCGTCGACATTACTGATCGAGGGGAATCCTCCCAAGACAGGGTCGCTCGCGGTATACGTCGGCTGCAAAGAACTATTACTTTGTTTCATGTGATACCCATTGCCGCTTTTATCGTCCCACTGCGAAACAGCCCCACTGCTTTCTGTGATAGAATTCACATCACTGGCGTCATACAGCGCGGCTACATTTGCAGCTGCATCGACAAGGGGATCCCAAGGACGAGCGAATGTTACGCACGCAGAATGAACAAGAGATAAAGCAACGAGACTGACTAAAAAACAATAATTCTTGCTGGACATACCTTCCTCCTTTTTTCTTCCATGCCGTAACCGATAGTTTCCTGTTCAAACCCTGTACATGCTCGTCTTTACACGCGAACCAAACATGCCTGCCGAAACATTATCTAGTCAATTCTGACTCTAATTCTACAGCCAGAGAAAACAAAAGGCATAGAGTACAATCGAGACATCAAAGGTAAACTATGCAGACATCATTACTCGGACCTCGTCCAGTTGGCACAACTGGACGTACCGGCTCACAGTAGGGCCAGTTGTGTCAACTGGCCTTCTCTTCGGGCTACGGCCAATCGCGCATGACACTGAAGCACGGCTGCAAGGTGCAACCGATTGGCTCCAAACGCAAAAAAGCCTCGACACGGAAATCTATCCTTGCTAGAAGGAAAGATAAACAAATAAATATGCAAATATAAAGGATAGATTATGCGTGAAGTCATACGCCAGAAACTGATACAAGCGGCATCAGCCCCCCCTCCGACCTTTACGCGTCGGCAAAACCGCCTGCCACAAGTAGCCAACAAGGCGCATGCCATCGTCGGAATGCGCCGCGTCGGTAAAACCACATTCCTGCACCAATGCCGGGCGGATCTTCTCGCCGAGGGCAGACCTTTGGAATCGTTGGCCTACTTCAGTTTTGATGACGAGAGACTTTCTGATATGGACCAGAAACACCTGCACTGGATCATCGAGGAATACTACTCGCTCAACCCCTCGTTCCGGGACAAGGAAAAGGTCGTTTTCTTCTTTGACGAGATTCAGCTTATTCCAGGCTGGGAACAGTTCGCACGGCGCATCCTCGACTCTGAGAAAATCGAGTTGTTCGTAAGCGGCTCATCGGCCCATATGCTGAGTCGGGAAGTGGCAACGTCATTCAGGGGACGCGCCATGGAAACCCGCATCTATCCCTTCAGTTTCCGCGAATTCTTGCGTCACCGCGCCGCGGAACCGGAACAAATGATCACAAAACTAACCAAGGCGCAGAGGTCAGAGCTTGATCATGCGTTTGCTGACTTTCTTGTTACCGGTGGTTTCCCCGAAGCGCAGGGAACCAACACCACGGATCGCCTCATGCTACTGCAGGGATACGTCGATACCGTGATTCTAAGGGATGTTATCGAACGCCACACCATCAGAAATGCAACCGCACTCCGGGAGATGACCCGGCAGTTGCTAGGCAATGCTGCCGCCTCTTTCTCGGTCAACCGTTTCTATAACGATCTCAAATCGCGCGGCGTCCCGGCATCCAAAGACCTTCTCCATGCGCTGCTAGCCCACCTCGAAGATACCTTCCTGATCCGGCTCGTGCCCATCCATACGGCCAGTGAACGCGTGCGTCAGACGAATCCCCGCAAGGTGTATCCGGTTGATCAGGGCCTTATTCCGGCCTTTGACCGTAGCGGGCGGACAAATACCGGACATGCTCTCGAAACGGCGGTCCTGATTGAACTCGAACGCAGGGGATACGAGCGGGCCTACCTGCACACCCGCAACGGTTTTGAAATCGACTTGATTGCCACACCACCGATAGGGGCACCCATCCTCGTCCAGGTCTGCACAGATCTTACAGACGCGCGGACGCGCGAACGCGAATTGCGTGCCCTAGCCGATGGGCTTGATGAATTTCCACAGGCAACGGGCCTTGTGTTGACGCAAACAGCCACTGGCATTTCCGAGATCCGCCAGGATGCACCGCCCAGAACCTTGATCATGCCCGCCTGGGAATGGCTGCTGGACTGGTCCCCGTGACTGCTTGCGACAACGGTAGCCTCGGCCGCCAAGGTCGTGGAGGATGAGCCCTTTGAATCTCATAACAACTTTTTATGTTTTACATATTGAGACTCATTTGGTATGAGTTCAATTATGAAAACAATATCCGTACGTGAGATGAAGGCGCACTGGGCCGAGGTGGAAAGGCAAGTCCGCAACGGCGAGACCTTTGAAGTATTGAATCGCGGCAAGGCTTCGGCCCTGATCCTGCCTGCCCGTCCTCACACGGTGCTGGCGTGGGACGATCACCTGGCTACGGCGGTCCCGGCAAAAGGGCATACAGCTGAAGAGACTGTACGCGCCGACCGGGAGGGGCGCTGGTGATCTATCTCGACACAAGCGCATTGTTGAAGCTGTATGTTCGCGAGGATGCATCTGAGCTTGTCCAGGAACTGGTGACGAGCCAGGAAGATCCTCTACCGATCTGGGAATTCCAGCAATTTGAATTCATGAATGCCTTGCAATTAAAGGTGTTCTGGAAGGAAATCAGCCCTGGGGATGCAGACCGGCTGGGGGATCTATTTGACCAACGGATGCGGCGTGGACAATACTACTGCCCTCACATCGACAGGGCGGAGCTGATGTTAACCTTCCGCAGTCTCGCCAGGTGGACACCCGAAACCGGCTGCCGCACGATGGATATCCTGCATGTGGCATGTGCCCTGCAGATATCGCCAAAACGCTTCGTCTCGTTTGATCAGCGGCAACAGAATCTGGCCCGCAAAGCCAATCTCAATGTACATAAATTCTGAACGTCATCCTCGTCCAGTTGGCACAGCTGGTAGCCTCGGCCACCAAGGCCGTGGAGAATGAGCCTGGCGCGTTCGGCCAGTCCGTTCCCGCGCTGGCGCACATGGCTGCTGTGGGCCTATTCTGGCTTTTGTCGGCGGGCAGAAATACTCAGGGTAATTTGGCGAGGCCTGCCCGGAACAGCAGGGCTAGTCCGTCGGATTCTCCAGGCGGCAGATAATCCGAAAGCTCCTGTCTGATCTGCTCATCGCTGAGCCTGGCAACATGATCGCGGAGATAGTCATAGAACATCTGGCATGTTCGACCGGTAAAGTGGTCCTTTTTCTTGACCAACGTGGAATAGACGGGCCTGGCAAGACGGGCCTCGAGCGTGGCTTCATCCGGCTTCGCGTTCATCTGCAGCAGGAACCAGATATCGTAGATGTCCCGAATCAGACGTCGCTCGTTCCAGGCGCCCATCTTGTTGGCCAGCGCCACGTTGATATCCATAACATGAATGATGCGAGGCGGAAGGTTGAACTGCGAGGAAAAAAGACGCGTTGATGCCGTCATGGTCCTGACGTCCATTGCAACCTTGGACTCGATCTGGATGCGGGTCTGATCTACGGTCAGGACGATGCGCAGGCACTTTGAGTTCAGCGAGTAATCGAGCTTGGCACCTTCAATCGACCGCAGGCACACAAGGATCTCATCCACGATATCCTTCTTTGATTTATATGGAACAAAGACATAATCGAGATCATTGGTCAGCCGTGGCGACCCCAATACACGCAGGACCATGCCGCCGCGCAATACCGCCTTCCTGTCGAACTTCCGGGCAAAAAGGTCCAGCACGCGGGCCAGTAATTGTTGTTCCTTCTCGATCATGGCCGTTTCCAATGCTGGTTGAAGAATGAGACGAACCGGCGGTCGTACGCTGCCAGATCGCGTTTGATCCGGTCGAAATCCAATGCGGCAAGGTTGACATCCGTGCCCGGGTCAAAGGAAAACCGATGCCCGCGGTAGGTGAAGTAGCAAACGTCCAGAAACGCCTTTTCAGGCGTTGCGAGGCGCATGCCGTCAACATTGTTAAAACCGAAATAGAGGTGTGGACTGATGCTGAGATGCTCAACCGTCCCAAGCGAGCATTCATACACCCGCGGACGGCCTACTTTTATCGCCTGCACCTTATGAGCGGGGATGGATCCGATGATAGCATGCTTGGCCAGTACGGTGCCGGTTGAAATATAGGCCCCCGGCTCGATCCGGTTACTTATCGTCGCCAGTGATGCGCCCGGCGTGGCGTAGATGCCGCGTTTGACTCTGACTAATGTTCCGCTCCCGACTAGCTTGCCGACAGCGCGATAGAGCGTTGGCTCCGCGTTCTCGTTCAACACAACTTTCAGGTCGGCAATCGTGAAAACCCCGTCCAGCTCGCTGGCCCACTTTTCAATATCCCTGTATTTTTCGACATCCATGATCAAATACTCTCACAAATTGATATTATATGTCAACGCACAATCACCTTTACCCAACTCGTAATGGCGGCATGCCGAAGAGTGCCGCTGCCAACGCGTCCAGTTGGCACAACGGGCGGTACCGGCTTACGCGTTGCGGCGGTATCGGGCGGGGGTCTGGCCGAAGGCGCTGCGGAAGGATCGGTGAAAGAAGGTTGTGGAGTGAAAGCCTACACGGGCGGCCACATCGGCAACGGCCAGGTCGGTCCGGTGCAGCAGGATCTTGGCTTCTTCGAGGCGCTTGCGGCGCAGCTCCTGATTCACTGTGCGCCGGAGTGCCTGCCGGAAGCGGCGCTCCAGTTGACGGCCGGACATGTCGACCACGGCGGCAATGTCATCAACAGATAAATCCTCTTCATAATGATCCCACAGGTAGCGCAGAGCAGCCGCCACCAACCGGTCTGGCGTGGCCAGCACATTGGTGCTTTCGCGTTCGGTGATGTTGCCGGGCGGAATCAGGATCGGCTCCGTTGGTGCCGGTGTGCCAGCCATGAGGCGGGCCAGCAGGTCGCAGGCCTCCCGCATCCTTTGCGGCTCATCCGGTTCGAACGAGGAGATGGTCGGAATCGTACTCTCACAGTTTTCGGGCCGCGACCCTCTTGAAAGCACGGCTATATCCTCTGGTATGGCGAACTTCGCCTGGCTGATCCAGGTGCAGTAGCGCGCAGCCAGATCGTCACCGGGCGAAAGCAGCCCCAATGGTTGCGGCAACGTTCTCAACCAAGCGGTAAATTCGTGTTGTTTGCGTTTGGCGTTCCTGCGGTACCGGGCCCCTTGGAACTGGTACAGGTGACAGGCCATACCCAAGGTTTCCGCGCGTTCACGGAAGCCCTCGAATAGGCGTTGTGCATCGGCCCAGGGGTCATGTCCGAAGTAACCCACAGAACGGAAACCGCGCTCAAAGAAATGTTCAGCCGCCCGGTGGCCCTGCATAAACGTATCCGGCAGCACGGCGGGTAGCAAAGCGTCATCGGGGTGCGGTAAATTTCCATAACGAACGATTTTGCAACCCAAACGGCTGAGCATCTTAACAATGTCACTACCGGGCAACTCCGACACCAGTGCCCCGCTGGGCACGATGCCTTTTGGCAGCACGCCATCACTGTAGTGCAGGTTGACGAGCCGCCAGCCGCGTGCCATTGCTTCTTCCCGCAACGAGAGATTCGCAGGCATTGCCAAGGCGATCAACGTTTGCGCCCGCTTCCTGCCTCTTCTGGTTGGCATCCGGCCGCCCTTTCACTTTGCCAACATTTCCCTGCCTCTACGCCCCTCAACCACCAATGCGCTGCAGCACGTAATAGGCGGTCTGCCAATCGCCTGTGTTCTCCGCTTTGAAGCCGCCCGCCTCGATGAAGAGATACACCGTTCCCTCGATCTCCTTTACCATCATCTTCAGACCCTGCTTGCTCACCAGATCCAAAAGTAGATCGCCGGCATACATCACTTTGATATCATCGGTACGACCCTGAGGCTTGAAGGTGATTGATTGGTACGGCGCATTCCGGTCCACCCGCATCTTGACGGCAGGGGCGAATTCATCCATGGAGGCGACCTTGCCAAGCTGCTTCCAGCTCCCGAGCACGGATGTATTCTCCGCGAATGTTCCATCGAACTGGAAACGATCCGCGTCTTCAAGCGAGGTCTGCCAGGCGGAAGTCAGCAGCGGTGTCACCCGCAGCACTTCCCGCATTTCCGCTTCGCCCAATGAGGGCAACTTCATCTCCTCGAACCAGAATGCCTGGTAATTGCGCTTGACCCCGCTCTTGTGGATAGGCAGGAAACCGGTGCAGGCCAGCGTAATCGTCGCATCCCCCCTGAACATGCCGCGGAAGTCATCATCGACGACAAAGCCCCAGGGACGACCGCCGGCACGCCTGCCGACCCCGCTTAACGTCGGATCGCTCTTTCGCCTTGCATCCTTGTGTGTTCCATTGATCCATACATCACTGCCCTCGCCGCTGCCGACGTGCGAACGTCCCCCAACCAGCAACCGGTAGGCGTAGCCCTCGCGCATGGCGGGCAGCGCGAGTTCGGTACGCATCAGCAGCACTTCCTTTTCCCAGAACGTATTCGGCGGATTACCGCAACCGCAGTAATGATGTTCCCCCGTGCAGCCACCAACCGGGGCCAGCTTGCCGTCGTTATGCGCAAACGGGGCATATCCGGTCTTCCAGCCGATCTTAACCGCATCGAATCCGGGCGTCATCCAGTCCTCGGCTCCCTCCGGCCAACTAACCGGACGATAGCGTCCACCACGCTCTCCGCCGCGCTCCCAAATCTTCGTCTCCTTGGGGTCATACGTGATGTACTGCCACGCGATCTTGTCGCGCCGCGGTCCCCACAACCCCCAGTTGTAGTCCGTCGTCCCGACCTTCTGATAGAGATTCACCAGCCCGTCAATCGCCCGGCCGGGCTGATGCGACGCGATTTCCTTCTCCAGCGCGCGCAGGTTGCTGCCGACGTACTGCCAGATAATCTGGTCCCGCAGGATCGGCTCGAACGCTTTTTTCAATGCCGGGCTGAACCGCTCCGTATCCGCCTGCATGTAGAGATCCAGGTGCGGCAGCACCTCATCCGGATAGCGCTGCTTCGAAACACGGTAAAGCGCATCGAACCCGCCCGGTGTCGACGCCAGCGCAGTGGCAATGCTCTTGAGCATGTAGCCCGTGCCATTGGCCATATTCTGGCCACCGGGAGCCGACAGCAACGCCGGGAAATCGGCGTATACCC
>Ga0100402_1007394_pt1 | contig 10623 bp, 8 predicted proteins | sample CryGeyme20150102_FD_80419 | JGI IMG/M metagenome (GOLD analysis project Ga0100402, IMG submission 80419) | Groundwater microbial communities from Crystal Geyser aquifers in Utah, USA - Crystal Geyser metaG 2015-0102 | ecosystem: Environmental > Aquatic > Deep subsurface > Groundwater | place...
TCAAAAGATGATTCAAGGAAGAAATTTAGAGTTTCCTGCTGAGGAAAGGCATGGAGCACTTGGATTCAAGGGGGCTCGACCTCAATCTTCTCATCTCCAAAGATCTAGTGCTAGCTGCTCCTCGATTCACTACCAGGATAGAAGTTTGAAATCATCAGCTATCAAAGAGAAGCACCAAGATTTCAATGAGAAGTTCAAAGTAGCATTTGGTTATCTCATGGATCAAAACTAATCATACCTTAAGTAATGCAGAAGAGCATGTAACCAGAAGGCCAGACCGAAGGAAGAAAGAGTGCAAATCAAAAGACCAAGTATTACCACAACTGCCAAGGACCAATACTATCCCAAAGATACTCCGTATGCTCAACATATGGAGCCTCTAGCTGAAACAGTCTCAGCTTCCTTCGGACCACGAAAAGTATGTGGAAATTCAACCTCCAAAGAATTGCATTCGGGGAAAACAGGTCCACGGGCAGATTTAGCAGAATGGCCTGACCACTACAAGCTACAAGGACCCTTATACTCGGTGACCCAATATGAAGTAAATATTTTTTTATTCAGAATACTTACCCTCATCCTGGACAATATTAAAAAATGATACCAGTAGCTACCTTTAATGAGCATCCGAGAGGTTTCGCCCATACAGCCAACAGCACTCATAAAACCTTCTTCAAGGGATAGCAAACTAAAAGGGCAGATTTGTCGACATGGAATAACCTTCACCCTTATGGAAACAATTTTGATCCTAAAAGAGGCACAACCTATGGAAACATGCACAACAACAAGTAGCAACAACCCATTCAACAATGGCCAATGTATGACCCGAGTTTGATCAAATCAGAGGGGAAGTTTCAGACCGAATACCAAGGGCAACTGACCGACCCAAGTATTAGTCAGTTAAATGAAGCAAACTACTGTAATTGCGGGAGGAAAAGTATAATTCATTGATTTAATAAGCCTTAATAAAAGAATGAACTCATGAATGCAGATATGATCAAAAATTAAGGAAAGCAAGGTCAGAATTGAAGCTGCTTTAGTCTAGATGAATATAGTTGTCAGTAATAATGGGTTCTTTGGAGTTGACCTCGAAGTTAGAGTAGTACTAGCTGTGGATCTATTCCATGGCACTGATTTGAACACTTTCCTCCATCATGTATAAATCTTCGTCTTCGTTAGTTGAAGAAAAAAGCTGGCTAGGGTTAAAGTTCATAGATGGCAGTCTTTGCATTTTGATATCAGTCTGCTTCTTCTTCTCCTAGTCCATTCTTTTCTTGTGATCGGCGAAGAGGGAGTCGATCTATTGCTCCTGGATATTGACCCTGTTTCTGATATCCTCGAGGGGAAGAGGAGCATTGATGATGATGTTCTTGATGCTAGTCATGTCGAAACTTCTCCTTTTTTTGAGAGTTTCAGTTACAAACAACGGAACGTTTCTTTGTTTGAAGATCTCAATGATCTACTCAGTGGTGTCCTTGCATTTTTTACTTTTCTGCTTGTTAACACACTGTTTGTAAATCTTTTTCCTCAATTTGCGCATTGACTGCTTGCATTATTTGATGTCGCTCAGGAAAGGTGAGGAGATGCTGGTCATAAGTCTGAGAGCTATATTAAAATTATTAATTTGAAAATACTAATATGAGCTATAAGACCCACTGGCGTTATTTCACTAATTTTATTTATCCTATCACAAAATATCATCTGAATTGAGCTGGCAGCTTCTGTAAACGGTCAATGATGCATAAACTCATACTCTAAGGGGCATTGGCTGCTCCAGGGTTCAAGTTCTTCTTCGATGGCAAAATATTTGAAATTATTGGCAGGAGAATACTATTTTTTAAGAGCCAAGCTACTCTAGATGGGCCTAGAATAGGCTATCTTTGCTTTTCTCTCACGCTTGGTATGAAAGTTATGTTATTAATGAGGGACCACAAGTTTAGAAATCTGAATTTTGCTCAAAGTATCATCTGTACATGTCTTTATGTGCTTTTTGCTGTGGCTTTTGCGAAAGCGATGATCCTTAATATCTGGTCTTCTCTTTTCGAGGCTCAACGGCTTCAATACATGAATTGATCCCTTGACTGGTTCTGTTTCTAATCGAAGTATAGACTGAACCTCTTTTTTTGGACTTTAAGACTCCTTGCTTCCTCTTTCAGCTCTTTAGCTCATTTGAACATACTTGGAAGCTGCACTTTAAGGAATAAAAGAGCTACAATCACGCCTGAGAAAGGATCGCTCTCTTGATGGATGTGATTCTGAATCGTTTGTCAATTTTATGATTGTTTTTTGCTGGGAGTAGTTGATAATTTTTCCACTTGGGCTTGATAAGACATTTCTGGACGTCGTTTTATCAGCGGTCTATCTGTCGAAGATAATCTTTGGTGGTCTTTCTACCAGTCTAGAGGTACTATGAGAATTATTGCACTGAGGTCGTCCTGAGAGATTTCCTAACTCTGAACTTTTACCAGAGTGGCTCTATAAATCCCTATTAGTTGATGTTTATTATTGAATAAGGTGCAGCATGAACATGTCCTTGTTGTGAAGAAGAGGGGGGAGTTTATTTTTGTGTTTTTTATAACAAGGATGAAGATCATCCTTAGTTTTGAGAAGGAGTTGCTGCAAAACTTGATTATTTAGGCTTGTTTACGGTTGTCTTTTAGTAGATTGCATAAATTATAAAGAACCCGATATCAGAACTATTCATCATCGTCATCTGAAAAGCTTGGTTCGTCCTCGTCGATGTGGTAATTCTTCTTGACTTTCTCCACCTTCAGCGATTTCAGATTCTTTTCTTTCACATTCGACTCCTTCTTTGCCCGCTACTATTCTTACTTTTATTCCTGGTGCTTGTTGATTGCGACCTCGTTTAGCTGAATAGCAAAATAAGTACGAATTTTTAGATGCGCTCATAGGCCTTGAAGGTGCAGGCAGGTTTGAGCTATTCAAGCAATGTTTTGAGGAAAGATTATCTCCAGTTAGGTTTGAAGTTGTTGTTTCTGAGCTTTTCGGCGACGATGCAAGCAAAGAATTTATAGTCCTCTGGAGTTTCCAGCTTCACCCAATCGTAGTTGGTTGCCATATTTGTTGATTAATATTGATTAATATTAAATCCAAATTCTTGGACTAAACTATATCAGCACTTGCATCATTTTGTATATCAGGAAGTGGAAATCGTTGTCGAATTTGCTGATTATTTTCTGCTATAACAATCAAACGTTAATAAATTTTATGTCCATCACAAGAAAGTGTCTGGATAAGAAAAATTTCATGAGTAAGCTGGAACAAGTGAAGTTTGATATGCAAGGAGAGATAATCAAGTGCAGTCTCGGCCAGACAGTTAAAAGAGGGGACTCCGTTAACCCTCGAAAGAGCAAATAAAAATCTATCAAAATCGTACCGGAAAGGGCTGGATCTCTTCGAGAGCCAACAAGCTGCAAAAACACAAGAGCCAGCAAATTCAACATGGATAGAAGCAAGGAGAGTAAAGAAAGCAGGGATTCTCTGTTAAAAACGACCCAAAGTTATTATATCGCGCAACGAAAAGGGAAACGGGCAGGGTCAGCAGTTTAGAAGAAAATGAGAAGCCAAAAATCAAAGGAACTGAACAACACATCCAACTTCATAAACAGCACTTTCGAAATGCAATCTTTCATAAGTACTCACAAGAAGAAAAAATCGAACTTCTCTTCCACGATCGGTTCTAAATTCGACATTGCTCATTTGAACAAATCAGCCCTCGAAACTGGCAGTATCAAAGAAGACTAGAAGCTTGGAAACATCCTTTTGAAGTCCTAGACTGTCCTTGAGAAGTATCGGGCCAAATATGAAGCTCTGGAGCGATAAAATAAACGTTACAAAAGGAAATATCAAGATGCTGTGAGGAAGATAAAGCATCTTTAGAGCCGTAGTTGATAAGCTAAAATTATTTTCAATCATTCAGCAATTCACTGAGGATAAAAAGGTTGGGTTGAACCGAGAAGGCCTCGAGTAGCTCTTTACAATTCCTGGCTCGTTCTTTTATGTTTTGTACCTGATCAAAGGTTTTCGTATCTCCTGTTATTGTCGGGGGTTGTACGTCACTTGTGATTCAGTGTTAATTCGCATTCTAGATGGTCTGTGAGAACTAAATTGATGTGGCTTATTAGTTTATTCATATCGGCGCTCTTTTTAGCATAACAAATCAACCTTCTTCTTGATTTACTGTACAGAATGGCGTTCCAGCTGAGGACGACTTTAGTTCACGCAGTTGTATCTGTTGTATCTGTCAGGTTGAGTGTCTAATAATTACTTATGAGCCGACTGATAATTTTTTAAGTCTGGAAACTTTAATTTTTATTATGGCTTGAATTTTTAGTTAGCCTTCAATACATCAAAATGATTTTTGTTGCTGAATAAATCCTTACTACTCCTTTGATTATCCGAAAACAAAGCGTATGGAGCCATGACTGAAATTTTATCGACATAGTGTTTGCGTCCCACATGACTGTAAAGGCTGGGGTCATCGTTTCGAGGGAAAAACAGTCTTTGGACCTGTTTGTGATGATAGCTATAATTTCTAGGTATATCTCGAAGTACTTCGGGGCCATTCTAGACATGACTAATCTTATTATTTCGAATTATTGATATCGGAAAAATAAGGATAAATTCACAACTATATCATTTATTCTCTAGTGTTAGTCCTGAGAATGAAATTACTCCTGAAAGTCTTCAGGGATCTCTCAGTTGAGTTCCGTCTAATCATTTTCAAGCTTTGAAAGACGCCTTCGTTCATTTTGCCATCTCTGCCAAATATGTATGAATCCAGGGATTTCTTTTTCATTTTTTTCATCGGAGATGTTATAGTGTGTATAAACATTTGTCTCTCTTCTGACAGCTACTCGATCCGAAGCAATTTGATCCCGTATCCTTTACCTATTGGCTTAAGTCTTTTGCTGAGGAAAAAATATTTCAGCTAATCATTGATCTACTATAGGTCCTGAGGAACAATAAACTTGATCATCTATATTTAGCTGACTGTTGGGAGATAGAGATCAGGAAATCGGAGCATTTCTCCAAGAACAGCTTTGAAAATGGCATATAGTTATTGTGCGTGATAACTGAGAATACAGACAAGTTAGTTAATGTGTTTTTTATTGATTAGAATCTTAGAATCCTTTCTTTCCTTGGAAGTATAATAAACCTCCAATTTATCTATCTTCCTCATTATATGCAGCAATTTTACAAGTAAGTTTCTGCTAGCAAAAAGGTGATCGAAGTCAATGATAATGACTTTGTCTAATCTGAGGTCCTTATACATCTCCCTTGAATAGCAAATGCTTTGAAGAAAATTGTTGTAGGGTTTAAACAGCTTCTCATTCAGCCATTAGTCTGATGAAGGGTTTCCAAACGAAAGTTCCAAAAAAGGTCCACAAAAAGAATAGTCGTGAATGAGACACAAATGAGTCACCATCAGTTTGTGAAGAATTGTGCCAGCTTGTGATTATAACAGGTTGAACGTGAGAATGAACTCATTGATCCCGTGTTTTGTGTGAAGGTAAGAAAGCAACTCTTTTGGTCTTATCCGAGGGTCGATCTTCTGAAGAGGGTTGAGGTATTTTTCAACAGTTGTACCATTGATCATGCAGAGCTAGAGAAGGAGACGTTTGAGAAACATTCTGTCCTATATTTTGACATATCAAGAGCAAGTAGTATAGTTTTAGAGTATGAAATAATAAAAAACGAAAAACAAAAAATGCAGCTAGCAGAGACACTGCGGAACAAATAATTGATTAAATCTTTAAAGAGAAGCCATGAATGCTTATTTTTATATTTATTGCAATGCAATATTAGGTGGCCAGTGATCGGGGCTATACCTGCTAATAAAGCCGTTAGTTCACGCCAATTCGCATTGACAACTATTAACCAGGATATAGCCAACAATAAACCGCTAAAATTCCCACTTCTTTCGTCCTTGAAGAATATCCCTCATAGTTTTCACAAACAAATCCTTTTTGTCCAACCTGTGGCAAGTACATTGCAAAGGACCATCCATTCATGAGCTATCAATCCATGAAAAAGAGGAAAAAATATCTGATTCATAGCGATTGTCTCAATACTTAAGAACGAGGTTCTCTAGCTTTATCTGATTCTGTGGAGGCAAAGCTGCAATCAATAGCCTTTCTCAACCAAATCAGATCGATAGCCTTAGGAGGGAAATAATTTTATATGGAAATATAAGTTCTACATCCTTTTGGAGGTTTACCGCTGACAAAACTATGGACCAAGCTGAAATCAATTGGAACATCTGTAACATGGGATTTCAAAGCTGTAGCTGAATCAGACTGTTTCAGTCCAAATATTGTGGCCTTTCCCTACCCAGACTTCTAGATTTCTGTGACTTTGATCTAATTTGGGGACAAGTAAAGCAAATTATAAAAGAAGGCTATAATTTCAGTAGGCCGTCTTGGAGGAAATGAGGTACAGTTCGTTAAGGCCTACACTCCTTAAATGGAAGTTACTATGAAGATCATAGGAAATAAGGAGGAGCAGGAAAGAACCATAGACGAAATGAACTTAAAATACCAGTATCCGATGGTGACTGGAACTGCATTGGTGTAAATTGTAAGAGTACAGGTCAAAGTCCCGGATTAGGACTCTTCCGATGAAGAGGATCACTTTAGTCGGAATACCTTTAGCATTGCTGAGTTGACCAGTTAAAAAACATCCCATCGGGAGTCAAAAAATCAGTTCAATGGAGAGGCTTTGAGTTAGAGGTCATTCGATCGGGAAAAAGTTGATCTTGAAAAACTGATAGCAACCGATAAATTAGGGTAGTTCGTAAGGCAAAATACTCAATCTAGAGTATTTCAAGGCTGGTTAGGAGAGGCATCAACTCGTTAAGTCGACGAAGTTATCGCTGCTCTCTGGGAGTAATTCCCTTAACTTATTACTCACTAATATGCCAACTATATGATTCAAAAGCTCATTGGTGTTTGCTCCCTTCCTCAGAGAATCAAAATCGTTCAGAGATTACAAAGCGACATTCCCGGAATTGCCAGAAATAAGCAAGGCACCCATTCTCTGCAGACTCTTATTACTCTCTTTTCAACAGATGAGGAATATCGGTTGGTGACAGACTGCATCAAAACAACCTTCCTGAGTCTATCCCAACACCCAAACGCCACTCACTTTCTTCAAAAAATAATTTCTTTCTTCCCTTTGAAGCACACCTATTCTTTCATCGAAATCATTCTCAGCGATTTCTTGTCCTTCGCCTTAGATAAACATGCAATGTGTGTTATCAAACAAATGATTAAGAAAATCGCTCAATCGGAAGGTAGCAGTAAGTAAGGCATGGCCCATGAAGCAAGAAAAAGAATTGTTCACGAAGTCAACTTCAAGATAGACCAGCTCATCAGTGACCCTTATGGAAACTACATCATTCAATTTTGCTATTAATTGTTTGGGTAAGACAAGTGTGGAGCCATCACATAGAGGATAATTGACAAAATTTTACAATTTTCCTTGCAAAAATACTCAAGTGCTGTGGTCTTTAAATGTATCAGTACTTTTTGGGTTCATAAGGACAACGTGAATCGCCTCAAGAATGCTCTGACTCCTGATATTATTCAGGAAATGTATCGGAACAAAGAATCGAACAAAATTCTTCTGTAGATTTGTGAAAAGCACGATGGATCAACTTTGAGGGAGAAAATTCAACATCAGCTGATGCTAAACTAGCCAACAAAGTTCAATCATGAGAGGTGGGGGGTCACGTTAGGGAGTCGAAGTGGAACAGTCGGTGGTTTTACTAATTTTAGTGATGCAGCAAGGAAACCCACCAAGAAGAAGAAAAAGTACAACAACGACAGATGATTATAGTATGGAGTATTATGCTCTTCTTCGTCAGTATTGCCCTTATAATTGATTAAACTCTTTCTTAAATGGCATTAACCTCTTTAATATTATATCTTTTACATTTGTTCATGCAGGAAAGTGTCGAAGGAATTATTTGTCTTTGTGGCAATGATGGAACAGGAAAGTCAACTCTTCATCAACTTTTTACTCAGTTCTACCCCTAATTTCACGTCCTTGAACGTTCTGTCAAAAACTGTCCTGAGCCTATCAAAAACATCCATCGTTAAATCAAGCACCTTGACGAGCTCACTTTCAGATATTCTTTCGAGTAAGAAAGAGTTAGCTTTGTTCCATCCCACACAGTGAAGATTCAACAAAATTATGTTCCTGTTCATTGGATTGTTTTGGATCTTGATCCTGAGACAATCAATGAAAGAATAAAGAAAAGATAAGAATTAAGCATTTACTAGAGCAAGAGATGTATCTAATACTTTGGGTTCATTTATCTGGAATTGGCTGCATACTATGGTATGGCTATTGTTCGAGTCGATAAATAACCCAAGCTTATTGCATAAAAAATTGTTAAGCTTATCCGAAGTGGAGCTACCCAATAGATCAGGAGCTTAAATTTGAGGTCCACATCAATTAAAAATATCCTATAACTCGATATTTCTCGTCAGGTCATCTCTCAGCTATCAGATGATATGGCTGAATACTTAATCAAAGAGGTTTAAAAATCAATCCAATAAGATACAGCTGCAGCAGTATTATATTATCCTTAGTTGTAAGCCATTCTGCATTCCTCAGGAAAATTGAATATGAAACTATGCAAATAGTTAATCGGAAAATGGGTGGTCACTCATCATCAAACATAAATCGATAGTCAGGGTCAAATGTTTATTAGCTTTGATTCTAACAAAGGTCAACAAAAAGCTGTCCTCGAAAGTCCAAGTTTCAGTCTTACAATAGAAGGGGAATCGAAAAAAATATATTAGATTAAATCAAAGATCAAAGAAGTAGTTGAGTACTACTCTGACAAAGTCTGGATCATCCTAAAATCAACCATATACTCCCATACCCATCAGCATACTGGCGAAATTTATCACTTGGGGGAAATAAGGGCCAGAGGAAGTAATTTATTCCTTTAGATGCTCAGAAGAAACAACCTTCACCATGCTTACATAGCTGTAAATGCTGAAGGAGTAATATTTTCCCGAAAAATCAATGTCAATACGCTTGAAGTTGTATTCAAGAAAGAGTGTGTAGGAACCGACAAGCACTCGTACCATGGGCTTATGCAAGAGCCTTAGCTAGTGGGAGGGTAGCAACAACTTAAAAATGGGATATATATCCGTTTTGATTGGAGAAATCCCAATCACATAGTTAAGAATTATCCCAATTATCTTCTCAATCAGAATAGCTACTATTACGTGATTGAAAAATCAATAGGAAAGTAAGTATTTTTCGATACCTTTTTGAGAAAGGAAGCAATTATTCCCATTGGCGACAAATGTATTTCTGAAGATCTGATAAAAAATTATGTCAACACCCAGGCTATTAAGAAAGCTGCTCTTTCTCTTTATTGTGCTTTTTCCTACTATTGCAGAAAAGTGAATCTTGAAATCATTGATGGTTGTTTCATGTTTGACAAAGAAGGCTCAGTTGTTTGGTCTTAAATCAATCCTGACTGCATGAGGGTCAAAAAAATATAGTCTGGTCAAGAAAGATAGAACTATGATAAAGATATATGGAGGATAGGCGGGTCATCTTCTAAGGATAAAATCATTGAAAAATGGAACCTATTCAACAAACTGCTGATGGGCTATTTTGAGAAGAACAGATTTTTTGAGACATAACTCAAATAAAATACTCCCTATTTCTATACCAAAAGCTAATAAGCTTTAAGATTTTTATCCAGTCCCGATATCTAGCTTTCAGCATAGTACAAAGGTTTCTTTAGGGATATTTCCCAAGTCACCCAAAGAAAGAGATAAGTAATAGCAACGATTGATATCAGCTAAGGCAGACCAACCTTAGTCAGAAGTAGTGCAATAACTGAAAACCACTCCCAAAACAGCCTAGATGTTGCCTATGAATACTTGAGCGTACTTCCGAAAGTTGTGTTGGTGGACTTAGATGCCGCCATTGGAAAAAATAGCAATAATAGAGAACAGATAAAACAGCTCAAAAGGAAGGCTCTCAATAATATAGTGGCTGTTGGAGGAGGCATCAGATCACTAGAGGCCCTCAATTATTACCTCAATGAATTGTCAATCACAAGAGCGATAATAAGTAGCAATTTGGAGCTACTTGATAATGTTTCAAAATAAGTGATTCAAAAGAGAATCATTGTTGAGTTATCCATCAACGAACAAAACGAAGTCCTTACTCATGGACGAACTGTTAATACCGGTGAAAATGTTATTAAAAAAATGATCGAACTCAGCAGAAAGGGTGTAAAGGTCGTAAGTCTAACTTTCAATCACAAAGAAGGTCATCTTTCAGGAATTCCTCGTGAGCAGTTCAGAGATATTATGTTCGCGATACCTGGAGCTATTTAAAAAGTGATTATCGCAGGTGGAATTTCTTCAATAGATGATTTATAAGTAATTTGGGGATTCCCAAAAGCTGTGCCTCAGCTCGGATCAGCTATTTGGAAAAAAAAAATTCAAATTTCTGATTTAATATGCAAAATAGTTAATTTCGAAGGCGAGCTTTGCCCAGCAATCATAACGAGCCATTCTGGTAAACTATTGGGGCAAGTTTTCATGAACTAATAAGCTCTCAAAA
>Ga0100402_1007396_pt1 | contig 10623 bp, 17 predicted proteins | sample CryGeyme20150102_FD_80419 | JGI IMG/M metagenome (GOLD analysis project Ga0100402, IMG submission 80419) | Groundwater microbial communities from Crystal Geyser aquifers in Utah, USA - Crystal Geyser metaG 2015-0102 | ecosystem: Environmental > Aquatic > Deep subsurface > Groundwater | place...
AATCATAATAGAAAGTGTTAATATAGATTTATTTATGCGACTTATATCATCAAAGAGGCGTTAATCATCCACACTCACACCTTTACCCTGCTCATTTTGTCTCTCCTCCCGAGCAGGTCACTCTCTCAAGATCAAACCCCTTCATAACCTCATCTCAAAATACTATCAACCACAAGTAGAGACCTACCACTATCGCAACACCCATCGCATAATCCTCGGTACCTTTCGCTCGAGGTAGACTAGTTCACTGGAGGAAGCACTGTCATGAGAGAGTTGACTATAATGAGTTAGTGGCAGTAGAGAATTGAAAATTGTTACAGTTTTGGGGAGATTGTCTAACAAATAAGTGGAGTTATTCGTCATCGAGCCAACACAGATCGCTATGGACAGGTCCATTTTCACGGCCTTTTGTATCAAATAACCTTAAAGCACCAGACACATCTGAGGAAGTTGACAGCCAAGAAAAAGCAGCTCTTAAGGGTGAATCAACAGTCGCAATAACCTCAATAATAACCTTTAATTAAACTGCATCTGTAAAGAATGGTTCTCAAAGACCTCATTGATTTGACAAAAGATCACAATAGGACAAACTCTTCGACTGTCGACTTGAAAGTGCTCACCACAAATATTGATCAAATGATCAAAAAAATTACTAACTTGAGCATTGTCAGAGGATTTTCAGGTAAAGAGAAGCGAAAAAGTTAGAGAAAGGAAGGAAAAAGGCATACTTTGCAATAGTTTTAGGGAATTAGTGCAATCAGAAAGAAAGATTAAGAAAAACAAGAGGAGTAGAAAAATATTGGAAAATATCAGCAATAAAGCTATGGTCTTGAACGCGTCAAAGCAAAGAGACCGCATCATAAGTCCAAAAAGCACTCTATGAAATCTATCGATCATCTCACCATATCTTCGCCACTTAACAAACAGCAGACTCCAAAAATTCACTTTCTATCCCCTCCATTACATTGTTATCATTCGAACAAAAGTATAAAATGTTTGTCAAGGCGTTCTAAGGACTCATCGAATACTCTAAACTCTAGTCCCACATCTCCCAGTATCCACAAATCGGTGACTTTAGGCCTCAGCCAATCTTTGAGCGGGAAGGCACGGGTGGGACGAAAGAAGAGGTGAATGCGAATGCTTAGATGGTTTTTATGATGCTCGATTTGTTTGATTTATCTGGGCTGATTTTATTAAACTGATTCGTTATGAGAAAAATGCAACTTTTTTGTCGGTTGTCCCAGGTCTTCAGCATATTCGGAGATCCGAGGGGAACAAAGAGATACCCTTCTAGCTCTATCTCGGAAAGGAGGGTCTAGACTGATTTCTATCTTATGTTTTTTATTTTGAAATTTGAATCGAAGATGAGCGGTTGGGAAGACTTACTATTTTCTCAAATTTCAAGCAAAAACATCGATGTTCATTTTTTCTTGAGTGTTTGGCAGCTGTTTAAGATGATTGGTCGGAAGGCGTTGAAAGTGGTGAGAATTGTTGATAATTTTATTGATTTTGAATAAAAAGAGGCAGGAAGGGGAATTGAACCTCCTTTATGAATAAATGGTTTTTGAACTGAATTGAAGTTATAAAAATTTTCAGAGCACAATGAGAGAAGTTATCTCCATCCACGTTGGTCAAGGAGGTATCCAAGTTGGTAACGCCTGCTGGGAACTCTTCTGCCTCGAGCACGGAATCCAGCCTGACGGTCAAATGCCCTCAGACAAAACTATCGGTGGTGGCGATGATGCCTTCAACACCTTCTTCTCCGAAACCGGAGCCGGCAAGCACGTCCCCAGATGCGTCTTCCTCGATCTCGAGCCAACCGTCATCGATGAGGTCAGAACCGGAACCTACAGACAACTCTTCCACCCCGAGCAACTCATCTCCGGAAAAGAAGATGCCGCCAACAACTTCGCCAGAGGACATTACACTATCGGTAAGGAAATCGTCGACCTCTGCCTCGACAGAATCAGAAAGCTCGCTGACAACTGCACTGGTCTCCAGGGCTTCCTCATGTTCCACTCAGTCGGTGGTGGAACTGGATCCGGATTGGGATCTCTCCTCCTCGAGAGACTCTCCGTCGATTACGGAAAGAAATCCAAACTCGGCTTCACTATCTACCCCTCACCTCAAGTCTCCACTGCCGTCGTTGAGCCCTACAACTCCATCCTCTCCACTCACTCCCTCCTTGAGCACACTGATGTCGCTGTCATGCTCGACAACGAGGCTGTCTACGATATCTGCAGAAGAAACCTCGACATCGAGAGACCCACCTACACCAACTTGAACAGACTCATCTCTCAGGTCATCTCTTCCCTGACTGCCTCCCTCAGATTCGACGGTGCCCTTAACGTCGATGTTACTGAGTTCCAGACCAACTTGGTGCCTTACCCCAGAATTCACTTCATGTTGTCTTCTTACTCTCCCATCATCTCTGCTGAGAAGGCCTACCACGAACAACTCTCAGTTGCTGAAATCACCAACAGCTGCTTCGAGCCCGCCAACATGATGGCCAAGTGCGATCCCAGACACGGAAAGTATATGGCTTGCTCCATGATGTACAGAGGTGATGTCGTCCCCAAGGACGTCAATGCTGCCATCGCCACCATCAAGACCAAGAGAACCATCCAGTTCGTCGATTGGTGCCCCACCGGATTCAAGGTCGGAATCAACTATCAGCCTCCCACCGTCGTCCCCGGAGGTGATCTCGCCAAGGTTATGAGAGCTTGCTGCATGATCTCCAACACCACCGCTATCGCTGAAGTCTTCTCCAGACTCGACCACAAATTCGACTTGATGTACGCCAAGAGAGCCTTCGTCCACTGGTACGTCGGAGAAGGTATGGAAGAAGGAGAGTTCTCCGAAGCCAGAGAAGATTTGGCTGCCCTCGAGAAGGACTACGAAGAAGTCGGAATCGAGACCGCTGAAGGAGAAGGAGAAGAAGAAGGCTGATCTATAATACCCTTCTATAATTCCCCCATTTGTTTATATCATTAATCATTCCACCAGAAGGCATTATGCTCATCATGAACTTTTAAAAGAAAAAAGTCGTTTCTATAATAAAGGAAAAATATCGTTATGAATCTGGTCAACGCAGATAGAACCACAGACTTCCCCATTGAATGTACATAATCGCTAAAGAAGAGTAAGATAGGAAATGCACCGATTTGGTCTGTACTTTCTCCGGTATCCTCTTCACCTTCGTTATCATCGTCATCTCCTTCTCGGTCTACAACTCTGGTATCACTCAAACTAGATAGGCCATTAAATCAAAACGTCCTTTCCTTCGGATTCGCAAGGCAGAGTATGTGGCTTCGATTTGCCACAGTTCCCTTATATTTACTTCGCAAATTTTCCAAAAATAGTAAACAATCTGCTAAAAGCAGGATCGTCGTGTTTGCGTTTCTTCCTGTCCTCTAGCTAACGCAACTAAACTAGCTTGTGTCCCTACGATAAACATTGGCTGCGTTTACAACTCCCTCCCTGCCTTCTTCGTTGGTTACTACCCCAACCAGCCAGTCACAAGTACACTCATATCGATACAGCATCAATCGGTAGCTACTGTGAGCCTACGAACCCTACTCTTCGTGATCAGCTGTACCAGACCATAGGATTGGCTAACAGATTTACCTTCTTCAACGGTCTCACCTCGATAGTCTGGGCCTCCATTATTGGCTTAATTTTTTCAATTATTTTTATGTTGCTTGTTCAAAAAATACCTCGCAGAATGACAAAATACACAATATGGCTGGGCTCGGCTATCATGGTGTTGACTATACTGTTCGTACTGATCTTTCCTAGTTCTTTCCTGCTGGCTCGATTAATTTTTGCCATAATAATGATCATTCTACTGGTGACTATCTACCTAGGCTGGAAAAATTAAAAGGGGACCTTCACAATGTACGGGGAATTTATGAGCTTCAGCACTGAAATGGTGACTGCTGATCGTTGGAGAATGCTCTATATGCCTATTTTTGTGGTCATTCTTGTCCTCTTCCTGCTTATTGTCAGTCTAGAACTGCGATCGCTTTGGTCCTCAGCTCCCATCTACTTCTCAACTCAATATGTTTTCTATCAGTTCACACCAGGAGGAACCACCTTCTGGAGCGTTGTGGTGTTTATTCAGGCAGTTTGGGGGCTCACTTTCATCAAGGAAGCATGTAAATCTCGATATATTTAGTTAACTACTGCATATCGGGCAATTCGGTCTAGTGGTACTTTTCTCGTCGAGATTCAGTAATTATGAGGTTATTCAGTCCAACGGCATAGCTAGCATCTTTATCCCAGTCAAATTTCTTTTCCTCAAAAATTTTGGTAGTGTGGTGGCAGGTTCCTTCATGACAAGTTGGTTCTCCATCCCAGACTACATCTTCGACTGTTTCCGATCAGACACCCCTCAAAACACTGTCAATTAATCCTCATGTTCAAGATGCATCACTTTCGTTGATGACTTTTTCGACCTGGTCCGTTCTGACAGCATGAGCTATATTTACCTCACTGGAAATCCATACTGCAATGCTGCCAGGTTTTGTGAGTATCTATGTGGACAATCTGTGCTGACTAGAAATTCTCAGTCGATCAGTCGATTTTATAGGATCTGTGCTCATTTTCTGCTGGCTGGACTGGCATCTGTTATTAACTTGATAATACAAGGCAGCAGTAAATCAGTCTTTGTGGTTTTGGTGGTCTTCATTCTTACTCTCTTCCTTTCCACCTTTTTCATCAGCTTCCACGCAGATGCTTCCGAATCAATCCAAATAATATTCCTGATGGACGAACATTTCGCTAATCGCGAGCTAAACGCCTAAGACCATCACACCTAATTCAACGAGATGGTCATAAATAGAATGAAACTGCGACCAGATTTCGCCACAAAGATCGCCAAATTATACAACTACAATCTATCCACACAAAATCAGAATAGCCGACTTTAACGATCCTCCATGCAAAATTGATCGTCCTGTGTTCATGAAATTTACTTTTATTTTATCGAGTTTAGGATTATACAGTGCCTTGCAATAATATTATGAAATCAAGGCGTCATAGTCACGGAATTACTCACTCACTGACCCCCTTCCTAGAAGAGCATCAACGAGCCCTCCCAGAATATGAAATCCCCGAAGCCAAAGCAAGACATTATACACCCCTGTACAAACATGAGCAACACTACAATCCTCACAAACAACGCAGTCGAAAACATCGATTGGTCTAATAGAAAAATACAGATATTGAAAGGGAAAATAGAAGACTTTACTAAAAACTAAGAAAGATAAAGATGAAAAATACCTACCAGAGCTAGAGCAAAATAAATGTAGATAATGCACCTTAGTCCAATGAGTTTGGCAACACGATGAAACCTTTGTCCTTACCGCCGGTCAGCAGCAACTACTCAATGAACACAACCAAATCGGAACTGAATAACATCCTGAACGATCGAAAAACTTTTGTCAATAAATATTTCGAAGAGCTGACGAAGATCAGAGGGAAAGTCAAGAAGACAGAAGAATTGGGGAACTTCATCAGCAATGGATGGAAAATCAAGGTGCTGCTGCTAGATTAGGAGGATATTGTGCTCAGAGGAAAGAAAGGTGGGAAGGAACTCAATAAAAAGTATGTGTGGGCTAGGGTGAAATCCAAGATGGCAGGTGGCCTGGAAGAATGGGCCAAGATGAAGTACGAATTCGAGGAGTGATCATATTTTTTCTATCAACTAACATAAATCATCAGAGACTCTCTAAAAACTGCATAATCGGCTGAGGATTAGCCATAGGTTTGATTTCTCTTGAATGTGAGGGGAAATAAGGAGTTGGGAAGTTTTTACTCAACAGTTAATCCTGCATTAATCAATAAATACCCAATCGATTGACTCAAACCAAGGATTCGACTTGAGGTTGCTATATGAACCGTTGTATCTCGATTATGGGTTCATGTTTAGCAAGGTCTCAATGAGCTTTTTCGCACGACGGTCTTTGAAACTGCGGGGAAATTCCACATCACCTTGAATGATTGACTCGTATATTTCAAAAGGATTTTCTGTGTTGCCACCGAAAGGCAATTCACCCACCATGAACTCATACATCATGACACCGACTGACCATAGATCCACCAGCTCGTTGTACTCTTTTCCCAAAACTATCTCGGGTGCCATGTAGTGAGGTGTGCCAATGACAGTGTTGGTCTTGTGATTAGCTGAAATGTTCTTAGCGGAACCGAGGGAAACTAGATTAAGGAATCCTTTTTCGTCGACGATGAAGTTGTCTGGTTTGAGATCACGGACCACCACTTCCTCATTCATTAGGTGCTCCAGCAGAAGTATCATGGAGGCTGCATAAAATTGAGTGTCAATCGTACTCAGCAGACCGATCTAGCGAATGGCGTCATACAGAGATTCTCCTTGGATGAATTCTGTCAGTTTGAGGATGCAATGTTTGGTTTCGATAATTTGGTAAAATTTAGGTATGAAGGGGTGGTTGAGTGTTTGTGTCACCTCCAACTCTTGCCTAACAACCTGCATCATGTTGTTCTTTTATATTTAAGCCTTGTGGAACAGCTTTCCTATTAGATTTTTGACCTCTTTGTCTTCTTTCGCTTTGTAGCTGGCCATTATGATGGAACTCTCAAGACCTTTGTCAATGTAGTTGATAAATTTGATGTTGTCGTAGTCAATCTTCATGGGTTCAACTTTCATCTTTTCTGAAGGAAAGGGCTGGAGAGGTTGGATCGAACGGAGGTTAGCTAGATTAAGCTCGATTATGACACTTTCTGTCTCGACTATGATATCGTCTTCTAACCTTACACTGGCCCCTTCGTGTAAAAAGATCTCTCCCCAAGTCTGACCAGCTTCGGCCAAGTAGCTCGGCGATCTGAATTTTTTGAGCTTGCCCTCCATCAGGATCAGCAATTTTTGGACAGTTGTTCCTTTCTTGAAGACAACCTCATTAGTTTTCTTGTACTGGGCACGCATGCCATCAAAGAAAGTGTCCTAGTCTTTTTTGAGCAAGTTGAACAACATTCTGTTCTTCTGGACAATGCTCTTGACATAATTTTTGAACATGATTTCTCTGAAATCAGATCCGATGATCTTGGCTAGAGTTTAGCGACCAAGGACTTGGCATACAACATCTTCTTCTGCTCGAACAGTCATGCGTCTGACCACGTTATAGTAGAGAGAGTTCTGTCCAAAACTTTAGCCTTTGTAAATCTTTCGCTCTTAGAGATTCCCCTGAAGCAAGGCTGCTGTGCCTTACTTGATGATGTAAAATGATGAGCCTGGATCTCCTTCCTCGATTATATTCTGACCTTTGTAGTATCTGAGAGTCACAAAAGAGGAAGCCACCTTTTCTTTCTGCTGAGGCCTTAAAAACTGGTAAAAGGCCATACTCTCTAGAAATTTTTGGTTGGCCTCGAACTAGCTAATTACAATCTATTCGACAGCTTATCTGAAGCTCACCCTGTCAATGACCCAAAAGCTGCATTTTTCCAATGCAGTAGCTGTGGAAGGCCGATCGATCTCATATAGCAGAGCCAATTAACCGAATCCTTAGCCACTTTTGAGTACTTTGGTGGTTTCCTCCTAAACTTTGATTTCAACTGATCCGTGCTCAATGATGTAGAAACAGGTGCCTCTTGTGCCTTGTCTGAAGATGACGGCATCCTATGCCATTTCTGCCCTGAACATATGCTACTTGACGTTGTCTATTTCCCTTTCCGACAGGTTGTAAAAGATGAAGTGATTTTTGAGGGAGGTGAGGATGAACTTCTTGTCGATTTCTGACTTTCCCTTGTTGTTGAGAGGTAAGATACCTTCATCTCTGACTCTGAGGCGTACCTCGTCAAGTCTGATGAGTTCGTCTTGTTCGGCAAGTTATTAGATCATTAATTAGTTTATATCAATGTGTTGTTGATAAGATTCTGCCAGGAAATGTATAAGACTTAACAGTCATGAATAAAGCTGTATTGATGCTTTATTTCATTCTTCAGGACCGATAGTATCTTATTTCAAGATACTACACTTAAAAACGACTTACCCCTCAAATATTCCTCAAAAGACAACTGTTCATTTATAACACCAACATCTTTATTTCATCATATTAATTGCCAGCATCGTAGATAAATAATTTAAGATCTGGCATCTCATTTAATAAATTATTTTTCATCATGGAATCCGCACTGCTCTTCTCTCCTCCTACAAACCCTTACCAGATTCCGTTGAAAGCTATTAACTTTCCTCTCATCAACCGGGTCACAGTAACTCCCTTGCCACACGCTACATTTTTTTCACAGCCTAATATTATTATTACATGTAAACTTAAGCAACCCTCATGGAAGATAGAGCTCTCCATTTGGCAGCAACGCCTCTCAATAAAACATCCCTGGCCCGCACTGACTATACAGTCTCTGCTGGCCACTCTCACTAACAGCACTCACAATCCTTCAACTCACAGACTCTCACCGACACTCTGCCCTTTAACTCTCGAGCCTACGATTTCTAATAAAATTCAGCATTTGTCCAAATGTAGCAAGAGCTATCCTAACTCCATCACAGATTTGAGGGCATTCACAAAATATTCATCAACCACAGCGAATTTGAGTCTGATCTGCACTAGAGCAAAAGAGGATACAAAGTACTTCCGATCGATCGGGATGCACTGGTGTACGATTTCAGCAACAAGGCACAACTGATAACCGAAATAAGATAATTAGTTGAGCAGGCTGAACAGGAGACAGAAATAGACGAATTGCTGGAATGCAAATTTCAGTAGTACTATTTGTAGAGACATTATGGCAGTTTAGAATGCAATTTTGGCAATTTGTCCATCCAAGAAAGATAATAGTAAAGATAATAACGATCTGAACTGTTCGATGAACCAGTAAAGTCAGTAATATAGCAATAAATACCCCAACTAAAGTCGACACACTCCTCCCCTCAATCCTCCATCCCTTCTCAACCTCCGTCCTCCCTTTCTCCTTAAAAAAACATCCTCAGCAAATTATCCCACTTCTAATCTCTGATCCCCTAATCAAAAATAACCTATTCCTAATAATTTTGCCAAACACAGCAGGGATACGATGTGTATGTTTAGCTCCCCCGTATCATCTAGGTTGATATCCCTGTGGTTGTCTACAAGGAAAGAGTTATCAAGTATTAGGAGAGCTAAATGATGGGTGATATCGGGCTTATTATTGACAAGTTTAGTATGGCTTATGAGGATATCTACTCACAGGCTGGAGAGGGAGAAGGAAAAGATGAGATCGTGTTCGGGGAGAAAAATAATACCAACACTGGAGTGCTCGTCAGCCGTCTGCCTTCTGTCGCTACCCATACAGAAATTTAATTGGCCTACAGTGACTTCCCGTAAGAGGATCAACTTAAATTGCCATTGGACTCATATGCTCAGCTTGGATCTCTGATCTCTAACACTTCCAGTCCCAACACTGACCGATCCGATCACGAACTTCCTCTCCCCACCGATACAGTCTACATCACTTAGAAAGTCACCTCCCGATCCATTCTCTAAAAATACTAAGAAACCGAACGCACTCTCATCCTCTAAAATGCTGAGTTGAAATAATACATATCGACTTTGGAAACACAACTATCAGATCAAGAGAAAATTAAGGTGGAATTGGAGAAGCATAATAACAGGTTGGCTCGAAGATTGGAAGAAGAGATCCAACAATCAGAGTATTACAGTAGCAAATTGGATGAATTGAACGTGGAGTTGCTGGAATAGAAAGTTCAAGCTTTGGAGCATATTGGCTCCTCGAAAGATAGGAAAATTTAAATGTTGTCTGAGGAGATTAAAAATAAGAGTGAGGAACTGTAAATGACCATGAAACAACTGGTGGAGTTGGAAACCACTCTAAAAATTAATGAATCTCTTTTGATCAAAAAAGACGAAGAAATCCAACATTTGAGCAACTTGCTGCAATAAAAGGAGTATGACCTCGCTCAAGTTGCCACCTGCTAAGATGATATGATCCAGCTAGCCAGCGAAACATAAATCAACCTCAAAGATTAAATATAAAAGCTAGAGAAAGAAAAAGGGTAGTTGAAAGATAACCTGAAATTTTACCGGCAGCGATTGCAGGATTAAGGCATCAGTTTGCAGATGGACGAAGCTACCTAAATCCAAAGCTACATTGAACAGAGATAACACAATTTCAACCTATAACTGTAAGAGGTCAACAAAAAATACTAGGAAATTATCAACAGCTATAACAACTAACTGGAATAATTGAAAGAACAGTTGATAAAGCTAAAAGCTATGAATGAGCTGAAAAGCAAAACAATCGAATAGAAAGAGTTGAAAGTTAGACAGGTAAAGAAGGAGCAGGAATAACACTGCTTACAATTTTAGGATATTGTCAATTAGTATCATGGTGAGTTGGAAAACAAAGATAATGAAATATTGAACCTGAAAAGAAGTATTAGCTAGATGATTTTAGAAGTGCAGGGTGATGCAGAAGTGGCTGTCGTTATTGAACGAGCTTATAAAACCATAAAATTTTTGGAACAGCAACTGTTAATTTAAAGAAAGCACAAAAGCACCCTCTCAGCTCTATTAGTTAAATTGGATACTTTTGTCCATAATTTGATCATTTGCCCACCTTCTTAGGATGATG
>Ga0100402_1007397_pt1 | contig 10623 bp, 8 predicted proteins | sample CryGeyme20150102_FD_80419 | JGI IMG/M metagenome (GOLD analysis project Ga0100402, IMG submission 80419) | Groundwater microbial communities from Crystal Geyser aquifers in Utah, USA - Crystal Geyser metaG 2015-0102 | ecosystem: Environmental > Aquatic > Deep subsurface > Groundwater | place...
AATACTATTTGAATAAGTCAATTTTAAAGCCATTTTCTTAAAAAAACGTATTTTAATTAGCTACGCTGACTTTTAGTTCTCTGTGTTCCTCTGTGAACTCTGTGTTTTAAAAAAAGTAGGGTAGAGTAACTATTTTTTCAACATTAATATCCAATATTTTTTAGAAAAAAAATCTTTTTAGCATAATTATGCTAAAAAGATTTTCTAGCTAAAGAAGTACAAATACTAAGGTAATTTGAAAAAACTAAAATTTAAAACTCATCATCTTCTGAGCTATAATCATCATACTCATCAAAATCAGTATCAAATTCATCAAAATCAGGGTCTAGATCTATATCTGAAAAATCATCATCTGAGTTGAAATGAATATCATCATCGTCATCATCATTATCTGGGCTTTTCATGCCCCAAGTAGTTGAAGATGTTTGATTAGAAAGTGAAGAAGGTTCTTCAATAGAAATTAAGTTTTCTTGAGAAAGGTAATTATTAAATAACATAAAAGTAGGCTTTTGAGTTTTTGATTGAAATAAATAAGATAAAATTATTAGTAAGATGAAAATAAGACTTATCTAATAATTTAGGGGAAATAACGATTAAAACAATTTGAATACAAGATTATTAAACAAATTTCAATTTACAAAGACGAATCTAAAACTAATGATAGAAAATTTTAATTTTTTTGTTTTCTATTGAAAAATTAAAAACCTCAAAAAGGAATCCGTATTAGTATTTGACTAGCAACTTAACTAAATGATTTTTAATAAAACGAATTTATATCTAATAAATTCATATTTTTATTCGTATTTTGCCTTGCTTATTCGTCTTTCACTAGACTTATTTGATTTAGACAAAATAGAAATTATCTGTAAAAGTAGTATTTATTTTATCTTCTCTTCTCTTCATTCTACTTTTTATTCTTTTTTTATAACGAATTTTATTATCGTGATTTTTGAGCTTACCATATTAGGTGCAAATGCTGCCATTCCTGCACACGGACGTTTTCCCACTTCTCAAGTATTGTGTATCCATCATAGATACTACTTGATTGATTGTGGGGAGGGAGCGCAGATACAACTATTTAGACACAAGATAAAAATAAATAAAATACATGCCATTTTTATAAGTCATCTTCATGGTGATCATTTTTTTGGACTTATGGGACTTTTAAATACTATGAATTTGCGTGGAAGAGCCGAGCCACTTTATTTACATGCTCCCAAAGGTTTACAGGAAATTATTATTTTGCAACTCAAATACTCATGTTCTATCCTAAATTATCCAATTCATTTTATAGAAACGAATCAAGAAGAATCAGTATTTTTATTCGAAGACGAAAAAGTAACGGTGCATACGATTCCTTTATTGCATAGGATTCCTTGTTGTGGGTTTTTATTTAGAGAAAAAGCAAAAGATAAAAATTTGATTAAAGAAAAAATTCCAACTGACTTGTCTATTGCTGGACGGATTGCATTAAAAAAAGGGGAAGATGTTGAATATAATAATCAAATTTTGAAAAACGAAGATTATACCTACCCACCAAACAAAAAACGAAGTTATGCTTTTTGTTCCGATACTGTTTATTTGCCTTCTCTGATAGAAATTATACAAGATGTAGATTTGCTTTATCACGAAGCTACTTTTACGAATGTACACGAAAAACGAGCAGCTCAAACCTTCCATTCAACAGGAGAACAAGCTGCACGAATTGCCAAACAAGCAAATGTAGGACAACTTATTTTAGGGCATTTTTCTACTCGTTATTATGATTTATCGCCACTTTTGGAAGAAGCTCAAGCTGTTTTTCCTAATTCTGCTTTAGCTATTGAAGGACAAACATTTCCTATAAACGAATAGGTTTTTAGGCAGAAAGGGAATAAAAAAACTTGAATCATTATTTATCAAATGGAAAAAACAGAAACCAACTCAATCAACTCCAAAAAACAAAATTTATATATTTTTTTGAGTGGATTATTTTTGACAAATGCTTTGATTGCAGAAGTAGTCGGAACGAAAATATTCTCATTAGAAACTACATTTGGGTTTAATCCTGCTCAAATAAAATTACCTATTTGGGACTCTCCCCTTGATTTTAATCTTACGGCTGGTGTTATGCTTTGGCCTGTGGTTTTCATAATGACAGATATTATAAATGAATATTATGGCAAAAAAGGAGTTCGCAAAATTTCGTTTCTTACGGCTGGTTTTATTGCATACTCTTTTTTTATGATTTGGGTAGTTACTGGACTTTCTCCTGCTGCTTTTTGGGTAGAAATTAATAATCCATTGGATATAAATACGGCTTTTAATCGTATTTTTTTGCAAAGCATGGGGATTATTATTGGTTCTCTGACGGCTTTTTTATTGGGACAAATCATTGATGTTGTGGCTTTTCAATGGCTTAGGAAATTTACAGGAAGTAAAAATCTTTGGTTACGTGCGACAGGTTCGACACTCATTTCTCAATTTATTGATAGTTTTGTCGTTCTTTTTATTGCATTTTACTTTTTTGGAAATCCAAAGTGGAGTTTTAATCAAGTCATTTCGGTAGGAATAATCAATTATATCTATAAATTTTCTATTGCTGTTTTGCTTACTCCAACACTTTATATTGTCCATTATTTGATAGATTCTTATTTGGGAAAATATACTGCTAATGAAATGATAGAAGAGGCGAGTAAGTCAGAATTATTCTAAGAAAAAAAGAAATTTGCAGCACTTTTTGACATAAGAACGTAAAGAAAATAAATTAAAATTTATAAAAATAACTCAAACCTTTTTTATGAAGTCTATTTTATTCTCTTTGCTTTTTATTGTTGTTGTTTTTAGTTCTTGTCAGCCTGTTCATTATATTCCCAACATGCATAACATACCTGTATTAACTCAAAAAGGAGAGGGTGCTATATCAGTAGGAATAAGTGGTGGCGGTTTACAACCAGTAAGTCAAATAAATTTACAAACGTCATATTTACTTACAAATCATTTTGCCTTAAAGACAACTAGTTCATTACATGACCTAGTAATTTCATCAAATGACAATATTGTGTCAAGAAGTAAAGCACAAAGACACCAACTTGGGTTTGGTTATCTATTTTCTGATCCCATAGGAAACTCTTCCAAAGATAATTATATAGGACACGTAGGAATTTGGGGAATAACAGGTATAGGAAACATAAACAATTATAGTGAAAGCCAAGGAGAACTATCAGCTAATATGTTTTTATTAGGAATAAATCCGACATTTAGTATTTCAAGAAATTTTTTTTCTGCCTCTCTATCTACAAAATTTTTTCATTTAAGATACAACAAAATAGAAGGAGATTTGTTATTTGGAGGAAATAATGAAATAGACTTTTTATCGCAAAGAAAAAATAACTTCATAGTAGAACCTGCACTAACAATGAGGGCAGGATTAAAAAAACTAAAATTTGTGTGGCAATTTTTATATAGCAATAATCTCAGTTATGGTAATGAGAGACAGCCTACACGTAATTTCAGTTTTGGATTGACATATAATTTTTTGACACGAAAAAAGAAGTTCCTGTAGATTTTTAAGAATTTCTCAAATATATCAAAAAAGCGCAGTAACTTGTATTCTACCAATATGAATAGCAGGAGTTTCTTCCGACTTTCTACCTTCATAAACGACACTCAACTGCAAACCATTAAAAAGTTTTTGTTGTAGGTTCAAATCCCAAGTTATGTTTTGACCTGCTCGTAAGGCTTCCAAAAGTTCGTAACTGACAGGTGTGTTATTCTCTCCTTCAAAATCAATATTCAAATATCGAAAACGAACATTAAAAACTCTATCGCCTACCTTTGAATAACGTAGCTCACTTCTAAACTCATTTATTTGTGCGTTTTCTGTGCCGAGTGTATTTTGTTTTTGCTCAAAACGGTAAGCTGTTGTCAGTCTGAAAGCCGTTATGGGTTGCCAAGCGAGTTCTGTTTGTGGACGAATGATAGACAAATTATAGGTTCTGTTTTCCAAAAAATCAGAGGCATTACTTCTATTTCCCGACAAAAAACTAGACTTTAGCGCCATCGTTTTTGAAAGGCTTACTCTAAAAACAGTTTCATAATCTTCTACATTTTTACTTTCAAATCCACCTGCTAAAAGATTTTTTTGTCGTGTATTTGTATAGCGAAATTCTCCTCCCCAACGTGGATTTGTTCGGTTCAAAAATAAGACATTTCGAAGTGAACTCTGCTCACTCAAAATATTTTCTTGGTTACGTTCTGCAAAAGGAATAAAACGTTTTGCAAACTCACTTTCAGTAGTTTTGACAGAATTTTGAACCGAAAAAACAACCGAAAAGAGTTGTAATGTTTTCTTTATAAACTTTGCTTTTTTCCATTTATTAGGAGGTGTAAGCGTAATTTTATAAATAAAATCCGTAGAAAATGCCGTTAAATAGGTGCTTGTTGGTGTAAAAATTTTGATATAATTTCGCTCATCTGGATTAATGGCCTCATAAAATTCTCCCAACTGCTGCACACCATCGTTATTATCATCTCGCCAAGTGTGCGTTCCTTGCGTTCCGTCGACTTGAATAAAAGTAAATTCCCTTGCTGGTTCTCGCCCCGTTACCGTCGAATACGTGAGTTCTTGACGGATAGCACGTTCAAAAAAATCACTTCGCCAGTCAATTCTGCCCATTAATGTTTCTGTATCATCTAATTTTAGCGTGTCCAAAAACTCTTGCTTGTATTCTAATTTTCTGTAAGTGGCATTCCAAGTCAGTTTTTGATTTGATTTTTCTCTCTCAAAATCTAGCGTTGCTTCTGCTCGTGCCGTTTGTGAGTTGGTATAAGATTGAATAACTCCATTTTTTGGTAAAAAATCTTCTCGTAAAGCATATTCAATTCTATAATTTGCTTTTTTGCTGCTATCTCCTTGAAAAAGATAAAATTTGTGTTGCTCGTAATTCATGAGCGACGAAGTAACCGAATCTTGTTTTCTAAACTCTTGTTTATCAACCGAATACGTATAAGCAGGAACAATATAATTATTTTGATATTGTAAATCGGCATCATAACGCAGCCAAGAAACAGTTTGAGGGTTTTCTAAAATAGAAACTTGACTATTTGGAATCGATGAAATAATAGAATTTTGAGAAGTCGTATTTGTGTTTAATTCATCAAAAGAACCAGCCGAATTATTCTGAAATTGTAATTGATTTTCTCCGTCTAAATAAAAACCATTCGTAGAAAGTTGAAATTTACCTACTTTTTTATTGAAAATAACTTTGTGTTGCTCTCCTGTAATGGCATTTTCTCGGTTTCTGTACGTAAAATTATACTCAAATTTGTTGCTTGTACTTTGTTCAATAATTGTAAAGGCTTGTAAAATTTGGTCTTGTCCTTTGGGAAGACTTCCAAAAAAGGTGGGCAGCGTCCAATCTCTATCAAATTCTATATTTCTAAAACGGTCTATGGGTTCAAAATCTTTGTTGTCTAATTCATAATCTATTCCGTAACTTAATTTGTAATTATTTTTGAACAAACCATTTTTAAAAGCCTTTTCTTTGGTATGAATTCCCACAAAAAAAGCATTTCCTTTGTCGTCTTGACTATCAATTTCTGAAAAAATATTTTTATCTCGTTTTGAAAAAGCTGCTTCTGCAAAAATACTTGTATGATTATTTGGAGAAAAATGAACGCCAGTATTTGTTAATTGCTTTGAGTTTGGCGCAGGTAATTGTCTAATTGGCGCATAATTTCCTTGATTAATGCCTACAAAAATATATTCTCTACCGTTTGCAATCGCTTCTCTAAGTTCATAATCGCCTTCATTTTGCCCTACTTCTGTAAAAGAAACAGTATAAAAAGTTTGATTTTCATCGTTTTGTGTAGCTCTTTCAAAAATAGTATAAAAAATATTATCAATTAATGTATCTTTTTTGATATATAAAATTTGATTGATAGAAAAATTTTCTACTTCTTCAGCACTTTCCACAACGGCAAGCGACAAACTATCGCCAATATTTTCTAAAAGCGTTTGCCTTTCCCGTGAAATATCAAAATTAATGGGTTGTTTTTCGTTATCGCTTTCAGAATAATTTTCTATAAAAACATTCCAAGAGGATTTTTTTAGTTTGGTAAGATTACTACTCTTATTTTTAGAAGTAAAATTTACACTTGCACCCAAATTTGAAATAGTACGATTATAAAACTGATTTGTATATTCAAATTCGACACGAACCCTAGAAAATTGCGTAATCACAACGTGAGGATTAAAAGTAATTTCGGCAGTATTGTAATCAATAATATAGTCGTAATTAAAACCACGCTGCAAAAGCTGACCATCTAAAAACACCTTTTCCGAACCTGCTTGAATGATAATAAAACGTTCATTATTTGCCCCAACTAAACGATAAGCACCCTGTACGCCTTCCTGAACAGGTAATTGATAACTCTGAAATTGTCCTTTTGCAGCAGCCAAGCCGATTTTTTGCCCAGTAGAAAAAGTAGAATCGATTTTAAAATTGGTCTGTAAAACTCCTCCCAAAACGTTTTTATAAAATCGTAGAAAATGTGGACTTTCCTTTCCTATTCCTTGTGTCAAAACTACATCACCTGCTGTAAGTGAAGCATTTTTATGACGAAGTTGTATCTGTATTCTATCAAATTGCTGGATTTGCTGCGTATTTCCTTCAGGTTGAAAAGGTACATTTTGGTCGGAAATAATGGCTGTCAGTTCTATCTCATCGGTCAGTTTTCCTTCTAATTGCAGATTTAGATTAGAATTTACAAAAACATCTTGCCGATTTCCCACCGAAACGCCACGAGTAATACTTCCTGCTTTTTGAAGATTTGAGCTAAAAAGTTCTTGACGTTCTTCTACAATTACATTATTTTTTTCTGCTTTTCTATCAACTGTATCAATAAAATTTTGCATTGCTGCCTGTTCGTATTCTTCCTGTGAACGCTTAAAAGTCCAGTTTTTGACCTTAAAAGGAATAGTTTGATACGAAATTTTGATAGAATCTAAACGAGTGTTTTGTAACTCATTTGAAATTGAATCAAACAAAATAATCTGTTTTTCAAAGTTATAAGTTGGCTTTATAGTTTTTATTTGATTTTGAGAAAGCTGAGGTTTTGTTTCTAAAACTTGAATAGAAATAGGAGGAAGAGAATCAATTTCTTTGAGCCAAAAAGCTGTGTAGGAATTGTTATTTTTACTGACTGCAATCCATTTTGTTTTTTGAGAGAATGAATTTAAAGAATCGATTGCAGTATCGTTTTTTTGAGTTTGGGCAAAAACGGTTTTTGTGGAAATAAACAGGAAAAGAAATAATAGGAAAAAGAGGAAACGCATTTTTCATTTTCTTGATTTGAGAGCTTTTTATTTATTTTGTTGAGAAATAAAAGGGTGGGTGTATTTGAATAATATTATCTTGCCTACTAAAACCTTGATGATAATATTCTACATCTTTGGGTTTTCTTTTTGTGATTGCTCTATTTGTTATTTTTCTATCAAAAAGAATATTTATAGCTTCAAATTCTTCTTCAAAATCAAAATGAATCTTCAAAATTCCATTGATTAGACCAATAAAAATTTGACTGTTTTTAAATTTCGTAGCTATTTCAGAAGTTTCATTTGACTTTAATTCTATGGAAAAAATATAGTTTTTATCTCTTATTCTACAAAAAATAATAGCATCACAAGCCTTATTCAAATTTGTTACTTCATTAAATAATTTTCCCAAGAATTTATTTTTTGGATGGTCTAATTTGAAAGCCAAAAAACATTCATCAATTCCTTTTATTGTAACCGAACGAAGTTGTTTTGAATCTATATTTTGTTCTTCTTCAATTTTGATCGATTTTTTTTCTTCATTAAAATCAATGCGTACTTCCTGACAAATAAGAGCTTGAAGAATCTTTTTTATATCTTCCATTAGTTAGATTTTAGATTTACTCTTTAGGTTTTCCTCTGTTCTTTTTTCTTCTTCTTTCTCTGCTGCTTTGTTTTCATCAGACTCTAAAAAAGTATAATAAATATCATCAGAGTGTTCATTGAGATTTGTAGTTACCAAATCAATAGAATCTATTTCAATCCTTACTTTTATGTTGTTGGTATCTTAATTGACACCAACAACAACAAACCACATTATGGTTTTCCTTTATATGGAGAAGCATTATAATAGGTCATTGCCTCTGGAAGCCATTTTTTTAGATTACTAATACGAGTAGAAGAACTTGGGTGTGTCGACAAAAATTCGGGTGGTGCTTGTCCTCCTGATTGTGCCGACATGCGCTGCCAAAAAGCAATCGATTCAGCAGGATTATAACCTGCCATGGCCATAAAAATAATCCCCAAACGGTCGGCTTCAGATTCTTGATCTCTTGAAAATTTCAAAAGCCCTACTTGTGTACCCATTCCAGCAGCTTGTAAAATTAACTGATTAGCAAGCGTTGGTTTTTGATTCATAAAAGCTGCACCAACAGACAAAACACCCTGTGCTGCCATTGATTGGCTCATTCGTTCGTTACCATGACTAGCCACAGCGTGAGCAACTTCGTGTCCCATTACTACACCTACACCTGTTGGGGTTTGGCAAATTGGCATAATTCCAGTATGAAAAATTACCTTTCCACCTGGCATACAAGAAGCATTTGCAGAAGCCTCTTCGACCAAATTATATTCCCATTGAAAGCCTTTTGTTATGTCAGATTGATTATTATCTTTTAAATATTTCTCGACGGCATATTGAATTCGCTGCCCTACATTTTGTACAATTTGTGCATCTTTTGTTCCTTTTACTACTTTTTGCTCACTAAGCATTTGACTATAGGCTTGAAAGCTCATAGTATTTATTTCAGAAGCTGGAAGTAAAATAAGTTGTTTTCGTCCTGTAAGTGGAGCTGTAGTACAAGCAGTTACGAAGCAAAACAAGACAATGAATGATAAATAAGATAGTTTTTTCATAAAAAATGAAGTTTAAAAAGGGAATTGAAAATAGTGTGATGAGAAAATGAGTAAAACGTTAAATTTTGTTTTCAAACCTATTCTCAAAGGTAGAAAGTTTTATAAAACTTGTTTGTTGTTTTCAAAACACCTTTTTTTGTATAAAGTTTTGAGAAAGATTATTGAATACTAAGTTAGAAAGATAAATCAAAAAATAATGCCATTAAATTACGAATCTATTTTTATTGATTTAAAAACAGAGCAAAATGATGTTTTACATTTAAAAAGAATTTACCAAAAAGATAAAGAAGGTTCAGAATTACAAAATTTACCTTCCATTTTACTCATTCATGGAAGTGTTGAAAATGGTCGTATTTTTTATTCTGTAAATGGAAAAGGATTTGGAAGTTATTTAGCAGAAAATGGTTTTGATGTTTTTGTAGCAGACCTTAGAGGAAAAGGAGAAAGCAAACCCAATATTAGTTCTAAATCTAACTTTGGACAAACCGAATATATTTTGGAAGACTTACCAACTTTTGCCAATAAAGTAAGAGAAATAAAAGGACATTTTCCAGCCTATTGGGCGGCTCATTCGTGGGGTGGCGTAATGATTCCTCCTTTTATGTTGCGTTTTCCACAAGTGGCAGAGGCTGCAAAGAAAATGGTCTTTTTTGGAAGTAAAAGAAGAATAAGAACAAAAGGAGTAGAAAAAATACTAAAAATAGATTTTGTTTGGAATTTTTTGGGTAAAATTTCTAGTAAGACACTAGGCTATATGCCCACTACAAAATTTGGTTTTGGTTCAGACGATGAAAGTAGTGGATTTATAAAAGAATCTAATAAATGGATTTATGAAGATAAATGGATTTGTAAAGATGGATTTGATTATCAAAGTAGCTTCCAAAATCTCAAACAAAAAAATGGATATTTTCCTCCTACGCTTCATATTGCAGCAGCAAAAGATACTATTTTGGGAAACCCAAATGATGTAAAATTATTGAAAGAAGAAATAGACAATCAAAGTGATGAGCTTTGGCTTTTATCAAAATCAAATCAAAATCTACACGATTACGACCATAATAATATGCTAACTCACAAAGACGCAATCAATGACCATTTTCCAAAAATTTTGGAGTGGTTAAAATAGCTGATAGTTTCTAAACTGTCAGAGAAATAAGGTCATTACCAAAAATCAGACTGCCACAAAATATAATAAAAATACGTATTTTTGAATCAGATAATTTTAATTTATAGCGTTTAATTATGATTTAAATATCTGATTATCAATAATTTAATCCTTTTACTCATTGTAAAAGGTATCCCAAATTAAACCCACGAATTTATTCGTGGGAAAAAACTAATCGGCACTTAGTAACCGTTTTTAACGGTTTTTGTAGAACAAAACGGTTAAAACCGTTACAAAACGTATTCTTTTTCTTGCCCCCACAACTAAAGTTGTGCGTTAAATGGGATACCCTTTTGCAAAATAAAACACTTGTGAAGCCTTGAAAATAAACAAGTTATAAGAAAATTAATCTCTACAATTTATTGGAGACTTAGGAAAAGTTTCCCATTACAGAAAATCGTTCTAATACGTTTTTTACTTGTAGTTTAGAAATATTATTTTTTTGCAAAAAGTCTTGTGTTTGTCTCATTTCTAGAATTTTGGCAATTCCTTTTAGTATATATCCTCTTGTTACTTTTCCTTTTCC
>Ga0100402_1007399_pt1 | contig 10622 bp, 18 predicted proteins | sample CryGeyme20150102_FD_80419 | JGI IMG/M metagenome (GOLD analysis project Ga0100402, IMG submission 80419) | Groundwater microbial communities from Crystal Geyser aquifers in Utah, USA - Crystal Geyser metaG 2015-0102 | ecosystem: Environmental > Aquatic > Deep subsurface > Groundwater | place...
CCCAAAAGTTTATAATCACCTTCCCCCATTGTTGAAGTCAAAAAATAACTTTTGTCCTCATCCCCCATTTGCCTTAATTTAACCCTAAGAACGGCTTAGCCAATGGCAGCGGGCCCCATGACCACCAGCCTGATGATAGTTCTGTGGTGGATTATTCAAATAGAATCAATCAGAATCAAAAATACCTTATGATTAAGTTGTTATAATACCGCCCACTGATAATCTATCTTATTCAACCATTGATGAATCTAGCAGAATAGGTCAAGCTATTTGCCGAGAAACTGCATGAGATGACCGTCACTGATGAGACCGTCATTGACCCGAAGTTTGCAAAGTTCATGAACTAAGAAGACCCCAGGATCATTGCCCTTATCAATCACTCTTTCTTTGCTACCCAATTCAAACTGACAAATTATCTGAAAAGGGCGCTAGAGAGCAATCCGAGGGCCAGTGAGCCGATCCGTAAAAAGGTGCTCACCTTTATCAGTACCTACGTGGAGACGCATAGCAGCTATATGGTGGAGCATATCAAAGGATTGTTCGGGCAGTTGCTGTCCCATTTCTACAAAGAGTAAGGCAAGGTAAAGGAGCTAACTCTAATGCCTTTGATGACCATTCTAGAGGTCTATGAGCCTGACCATCTGGTCAATGAAGAAGTGGTTAATCCTGTCAAATTGCATAGCGATATAACGACCATCCTTCAACAGGCCCAGAAGAAGGTGCACGGGGTTATTGGTGAGTGCTGGCATTTGCTCGCCACCATTCAGAATAGATTCCCCACTTCAATATCTCCTATCTAGAAGAGGAAAGTTCAGCAGAATTGCTTTATATAGCTCAAGGGCTATGTCAAAAAGGACACCAATTACAGCACCATTGCTGCTTTGCTGAGAGCCCTGGGCAAAAGTTTGAGAGAAAACTATCTCAGTCAGGAATAAATGGCAGAATTGTACAATTACGTCTTCACACTGACCATGCCATTGAAAGCCACTTACGTGGTTCCTCTGGCTGCTCTGGAGGTGCTCTAGACCAGAATGGACCTTTTCAAAGACTACATCATGGCAAATCCATAGAAATTGTTTGACAGTCTTCGCAATTACACTGGTCACAAAAATCGAGACTTCAGCCTTAAAAGTTTAGAAGTGCTCATAATATTTGTGCAGGTGCTCGTGAACGTCATCCAAAACAATACTTCAAGATACAGGAAATTTTTCATCCACATTCGTGACAGAATCAACACAGATCTGTCAAACCATGTGACAAAAAACAAAGAATAAACAATTCCCTAGGATCAAAAGGGGTTCAATTTGCTGACGGTGGTTCGGCTGATCGGCATGATGGCTCCTCTTTACCTCCAATACTAAGGCAAAGTATCATACCGAAAGATATTCAACTATATTATCAAGAAGTGCACAAAGAAGATCATACTCGAGAACACTTACCAACCTCTCAGCAAGGATAACTTCCAGTAAATCAAGTACATCCTCTACTCGCAGAAGGAGCTTAAATCTTTTATCGCTGCCCTGGCCCAGCTGATCGAGCAGCTGGAGGAAATCGATTATGACTCTGCCAGCCAGCTCGAAATGATCTTTACTCAAGCAGTCAAGGAGAGCAAATATTTCCTGCTTAAATACCAAAGTTAGCTATGGGAGGCCATGGTTCAGTTAATCATGAGTATCCAGATCAAAGGCAGCATTTTTTCAAAATGGGCCAAAAAGGTCATCTCCTAATCTCTGAAATAGTGCCTTGATTCGAACAAACTCAACATCGAGAGTGACAGTGAGTACATCAAAATGATCGAGAAGGCTGCTCATTTGTGGAAATCCATCCTCTCCCATCCGTCGTGGCGTACTGGTGCTCTAAATTAATTTTCACAGTTGTTGATGGCTAATTATTAATACCTGGTGCTTAACTTGGACTGTGGCTACCGAATTAAAAACGAGGACTAGGGATAGGACATCATGAGCTAGGAGGGTGGACAGGAGGAGGGCATCGTCAACATTTTCTTCATGCCCAACGAAAGAATATAAATCTCCAAAATTGAGGACTATCAGTACATGAGCTCCCTTTCGCTGCTTTTCAACGAGATCCTGCTCAACATCGATGAATCTCTCTATTCGTAGCGAATATTCAACTTTTACCCATTGCTTCTAGAGAGGATCAGGACCTACCCCAAGAGTTTACCGTTGCTGAGAGCTCTTCGCACCCTCAACGAATTTATCCTCAAAACTGACTTTTTCAAAGGGTTCATGTCCACCCACAAGGAATACTGTAGCTAACTGTTATAAAAAATGCGTCGATTTTTCAGTGAGGGCATCGTGGTTGTATTCAAGTACCAAGAACAATATTTTTACTAATTGCTGAAGATATTACTGAGCTTCAGTGTGTAGGTCTACTTTATGGATGGATACAGAATCATCAAGTCCCAACTTGCCTAGCTTATAGTCAGAACCTTGGAAATGGGCCAATAAATCATCTCTTTGGCTTTTGTGGCCGTGCGCTGTTTGAAGAAGGTCTTCACAGCTGAAAAAAAATTAGCCCAGCTCTATTTATCTCCTGCTATACCTGCCCTCGAAAAATACATCAACGTGGACAGCAACAGTCAAAAATAATAGATGAAAAGCCACCTCTTTCTCTACGAGCAAAACAACCTCACCAAGTAAGGAGTATCAGAAGAGGTGCTCTCCTTTTTGGGGGCCTTGGGCGGGTCGTGTCATTTGCTTGTTGATAACAAGAATCATGATCATATCGCCTGGGACTTCGATTGCCACCTGACAGTAGAGGTCAATATATTGAATGATAACTATAGCTTGAACCTGACGAGAATACTAAGTCGTGCTTGTTGGCTGGCTATCAACGGTGGAGATGAGATCAAAATAGTAGGCTGTGAGTTCATTCATGCGGTTATAACATACGTGATTGAGGAGGTGTTTGAGACGAGGATAAAGAAGGATACTTTGGCTGTCTTTTTGGATAAGGTACTCCCCATTGTGCTGACAATAGCTGGCAATACCTCCCACCCCTCACAGCAACTGATCCACACGCTGCTCATCCAACTCATTCACTTCTTCGCCAACACAAAAGAGCCCAACTCTCCAGACATACAGGTCATCCTCAAACATTTACTCTCACTGTACAACAAATCTTAAGATATGGGTTTTTTGGCCAGCAAATGTCTGAGTGAATTTGTGCGTTGGAACGTCAAACAGCAAGTGCTGAAAGATGGCAATGTGCCCATCCTGAAGGCTTTGATGAGCAACATATGGTCTTTGGTTGGCAACCGGAAGGCCAGAGATGGAATTATTACCTTCTTAGTCAAACTGCTTAAAATTATCCATCGAGAGAAGGAAATCATGAATTACTACTGCTTGGAGTTAGGCTTCCTTCTGATTGCCCTCACTCGCTACAACACCAAATTAGAGCCAGAGTTTCTCTACCTTATTGAAAAATATTGTGCGATTCTCAAAAAGTACATGAAATTGCTGGTGATCTAAACAGAAGGTCGAAGGTACAAGAAGGCAAAAACGATCAAGGAGTTTTTGTAGTGGCTGTATCGTTTTGGGTTCTTCTCTATTTACCGTCAGCAACGCGAGGTCTCCTACTTCATTTGGCATACTGTCATCCAAAACAACTCATAAATGCTCGGTTTCTCCCACGTCGAATTCCTCAAATCTCGGGCCAACAAAGACCTGAAATACTTGTTCGGAAGCACAACCCCCCTAATTTTCAATGATGTTGAAGAGAACATTGTGGACAAGTTTTGCTGGAAGGTGGTAGCTTTGGGAGAGGTGTGGCTCAAGATGGCAGAGTTCAGCATATTCAACGAGGACAACTTAGTGAAATTTATCGATATAGAAAATGTATATTTGGTGAGCTTGGCCAGCTTTTTGGAATTTGTGCTCGACCCAAAGAACCAAGAGAATGTAGTCTGGTCCGACTAAATTCAGCAATCGATAATATCCAACCTGACGACCTTCATGCGCATTCTCCACAAATTCAATGCCTACAATTCAAAAAACTTGCTCAGAAAATTATTGGCGATAATTGCAAAACAGAACATTACTGAAGTTACTTTGCATAAGGTTTTGTTCAATGCTGTCTACCAACCTGATAAAATTATCAAAAAATTCAATAAATAATTTTTAGGGGGAGAATAACTCAACTAATATATCCTCCTATTTGTCCATGTTGAGGCCTTGGCGAGGGAGTCAGCTCTAGATGAAGTATCGGCTATTTAGATTGTCTTCTAGATCGTGGAAAGGGAACTCGGGCTGAAGGTTAATAACTTACTCGGCTATGTCTGTCTAGATGAAAGCGCATAGGAACGAAAAATCAAATTGATTCTAGGCATGCTCAAAGCAGGGTATGAACATGAATTGGCTAAGAACTCCAACGGTTACAGTGCAGTTTTAGAGGAGATGATGAGTGTCATGATGTAGTATCTCGTTGACGGTCGTCTTCGCACTGAGCGAACAGCATAAGTCATCTCCTTTGTGCTTAACTTCAGGTACGGCAAGGTCACCCGATTTGTCCTCAAAATGATGAGCAGTATGAGTCCTCTTTATCAACGATTCTAGAAACTATTCCTCAGGTACATTGACACCCACTGGGAGCAACTCAGATAGGAAGTGGTTCAGATTAGCCTCAAATCCATAGATCATATAAAAATACTGTACATTTTGCTAAAAAGACTAAAATGGCAACAGATAAGCTATTTTATGGAGGTGCTGCCCAAATGCCAGGCCAAGGAGTAATTCAGAAGAGATTTGCTCAAGATCAACTTTATTTTGGTTCAAGGATGTCAATAGAGGTTGCCTGAGCACTACCTGCAATATATGTAGAAAATGGTGGAGGAGGGACTGCAAATAGACCGTCCGTTCTAGGTCCATGAGTAATCTCTCTATCTCTGTGGGTTGCTGCTCCAAAAGAAGGTCAACTTGGAGGGATTGCAACTCAAACATCTCAAGATTATGCTGAACACCCTCTAAAATAAATACTGTCCTTTCGTCATTTCCAGATTAGATACTCCTGAGAAGCAGCAACAAGCTGTCAGGTATTTTGAGGTGATTCGCAACCTGATCGTCATTTCTGAGGAGTTTGTGTTCATTGAGCAATTTTTTATTGAACTCAAAGATCCTTATCTGAAGGGCTACTACGCCACTAAAATAGACTAACTTCTCTAAGATTCTATTCGCTCTTGTTTTACGCTTGATGACTAGAGACCGATGAACTGGTCTCGTTGGCTGCTGTCCTTCTACTAGGACGTGAACATCGACAAAGATGAATGGACCAACTTCAGATTGGCTGTAGTCGACAAAATGCTCAGGAAAGCTATTGTCTATCTTAAACCAGAGACAGTCCTTTAATTGTACAATTCCTATATTGACGGGCTAGACAGTCATTTGAGGAGTCCTTTGGTGACCGATGGGGTCAAAATGTTTCTGGTAGATCTACAAGTGCGAAAGGCTTCTCTCCTGTTAGTCGAGCTTCTATATGGCAATTTACCGCACAAACCTTCAAATGAGCTTCACAAAAATTTCATAAAATACTGCACAAGCATTGTCAAGACAGCGATCCCACCAACTGCTAAAATTTTAATAACCGACCACGACAAAGCCAACATCGACCCGGACCGCAAAGCAACAAAGATATACCGTGAATACGCCTGTTATGCTTACAACTGTATGTTGATCCTTTTCGTGACAACACAATCCAATAAGGAGCACTTCAGAAGTTTTCTGTTTGAGGACAACAAGACTGCTCTCTGGAATAATTTGGTGGATGTGTAGCAGGTTGATTTTGGTTTTTAGGTAGAAACTTAGTTCAAAATAATGAAGCCTTACACCCCGATTAATAATAAGCTGAAAGAGGTTCGGGCCAAGATCGAAAGACAGTACTTTGAGAGTTCATTGTACGTGGTCGAGTAAGAGATAATCCCTCAGACTCAACTGGCAGCAATCAAAGAGGAGAATGAGGAAGAGGATGAGGGGAGGGAGAATGGACAGCAGAATGCAGGTGACAATGCTGGAAAAGATGCCGTTCCTAAAATTGAAGAGGACATCATCAACAGACACCCATGCATGGTTAATATGCTGAGAGTTGTCGATTTTCTCAACAAGACCTTCCCCGATCCTATGCCAACTTGGATGGGTGCTATAAGCAACTATCTCTCCAAGGATACAATTTCCCTAGCTGAGCGAATCCTTCTGCTCAAACTAATTCTCAACCGACCTGCAATATTCAGCCAACCTATGTTATGGGCCCCACATCTTCTGAACTACCTCTCACTGCCCAACACCGGCAGCAAATACATTCACTATTTCTACAGCGATGCACTAAAGCGATATCTTCAGCTTTTGCCCAACTACCTCGAACAGTAGCGACCTAATCAGGAACAGTTGAATAAGGTCATTATGAGGGTTGTTACGCTTCTACCTCATGACAATACTGAAGTGTACATTGATAATGTGAATCTCCTTGAAGACTTGTTCAAGGTGCCAGGGGTCTATGTCGATAGAAAGACCCTGGCTAAAATGCTAAAAAGTGAAGACATGGAAGAAAGCAAAAAAAACTAATGGCGGCTATGCGCGATAATAGTCATCAAATTGTGCCTCACCAACCGCATTCCAATCCTCCTTGCTGAATAACACATCCAACTCAGTGCAAGACCGTCGCTGCGTTATCAATTCTACTACACGCATATAAAGCAGTATTTCAAGGCTATTTTCGAGGCTGCCAGCTAAGCAGGGAAAAAGTATAGAATAGCTGCGAATGGCCTTCTCGGATAATTTCTCAGCTTTATTTTCAACAGTGCTGATTTGTCTGATCCTGAGAAGAAGGAGCACTACGATATGGTAGCCAAGTTTCTGCATGGAATTGCTGAAAAGAAGGCAAACAGGGCCACAAAAGAGCGTTTCTCTCTGGCTCTCTAGAAAATTGTCAGTAGGTTCCCACATATTTTAACCGACTAAAAGGTTTTCGGTGCATTTTAAGATGGAGTGGTGCACTACAGCGGCAGTGAACGTTGTCAGCTACTGATAGCATTTAAATAATACGCCCGCAGTCTGCTATCCATCAATGATACTAGCAAGATAGCAAATTTCTTCATGCTCCTCCGGGTCAACTGGGAAAAGATATCAGTGGATTCTCAATAAGTTCAGTTAGCTCTCCTTGAAGTTTTGAATTTATGCACAGACGGAAGGATCCTTTCGGACAAAGATGTGTTGAAAAGCTACAGCATTATCATCAATAATTTCAATAGGTTCGTTCACGACCGGTAAGTCTTGGCAATGGAATACTTCAAAATTTTGATCAATTTGAAGAACTATCTTTCAGACCAGGAGCTACCCAAGGAAGGGTTCTATAAGGAATTCCACAAACAAGTCGAAAAGCAAATGGTGGCAGCTCTAACTTGCAAGTATGAAGCCCCCTTCAACCTCATCTTCGGCTAATTCTAAAAAGACCTCAACCTGAATCTATAGCGAGATATGTCAGTCATCTTCAGAAAAATATGTTTGCAACTCTTCTCAGATTAGCACGAATACTTGTGGATCAACAATGTTACACCTTTGTTACTGACCCTGTGCAAAAATTCATCAGATTACAAGCGATTGTTTAGCAGCAAAAAGTTGGAATAAAATATGCAGCAATATGACTGGGATTTCAGAAATTTTAGAATCAATGATGCCTCGCTGCCTTATACGCCTTTTTCAATCATCAGGAAAGATAATGGACTGGGAGCAAGTATGCAAAATAGACAGGGTATGATCCGAGCAACCTAGTTCTCAATGTCACAAGGCTAACAAATCTTCACACAATTAGAATCGATATCGCCAAGTGTCGAAACCTCACAGCAAAGTGAGCTGACTAGTCAGTAGTTAGAGAAGGCAGCTGAGGAGGAGAACAAGTACGGCAAGATAAATGATTTATTCAAGGACAGAAGAAAGAGGAACAGACTGATGGATGACTTCAAGGCAGATACTTTGAACAAGACATCGGCTGCCGTCAAGTATGTGGAGGACAAGATCAGATTTACCAAGACCGGAAAGGTGAAGCCTCGATCAGAAATAATGAAAAAAATTTCAGGGAAGGAAAAACTAAAGAAAGGAGCCATATTGAGGGCCTATAAACTTGGGGAGCTTCCCAACATCTAGGTATCTCAGCAAAATCTTATAGAACCTTTGATATTCCTCAGCCTCAAAGATTTCTAATTATCCAGCTAGGTATTCCTTCAACTGTTGGAGACAGCCTGCTCCCTCCGCAGATAGAACTGCGATATTCTCAATACTACTCTCACAGATTTACTCCAATCCAGCCGAAAACATGAGTTCAACTTCATATCGACCCTCCAGAAAGGGCTCATCAAAATGTGTCAAAAATTCAAAAAATTCCTACCTTTATCGATGAAAGAAATTGCAGTAGAGAGCAACACTTTAGACTATGCTGTGCTATTCACCGAGGAGAATCTGATCCAAGGCGAGCAAAGTTCAGCATCTTAAGTGAGTCACGCTGCCATTCAAGCACATACAGATAACATGATGGAGCAGTGGACCGATCTGGCTGATTACTACCAACTCCTCAATGAGCCCGATCTCGTGTAATCGGTCATCTTACAATTACTTGGGGGTCAGAAGCAAGCCAACATCATCAAAGCGCTCAAAGAAAAGCGAGAAGGGGACCTGAACAACGCCAAACGTATCTTTGATGATTTTTTGATGACTGATGCCGACTCCCGATTGTCGGAGTTTATCAAGCGCGAAAGAATAGATACGAGTGCACTGCTGGCAGAGTGGGATGATGTGTGTCGAGAGAGCATGGCAAAACGAGAAGATGGCGTGGCTCAGAGCAGTTAGGAATTGAAAATGTATGTTTTGGCTCTGGAAAATCTTGACTCTGGCAGAAGAGATGACTACCTTCTCAAAGATCGCCTCCTCACAATTTCAGGCAACAAGTATGAATATTAGCGAGGCATGCTTTGCGTAATGAGAGAAGGCGGAATGGACGGCGCTAAATTTCATGCCCTCAACTCTCGTTAAATGTTCCGCAAATAATGGCAAAGAGTGTCCTCCTTCGCTTTCAACTCAAAACATGAGATTCTACAGACCCTACAGAAAAATTACGAGTTAATGTAGTTCGTCAACCTTTACAAGGATCCAAAGGCATATTAAGAATCAGCGAAAAAATTGTTCAGCCAGTGGACCAGCCGAACTCCCAGCACGATCTTCGATGATAATTTAACTTGGGTGCAAATCCTTTCAAGCCGGCTGTTGTTCGGTCGAATGATCGGTGAGCAACATGGAGTATCTGGTGAGTAAATGGCAAAAAGTTTAACAGAATGGCATGTGCAGGTAGTGAACGGCATGTTGGTCAAAGGTGTGCTAGGGTATGCCTAAAACATGATAAGAAAAGCCCTTCATCAGCATAAACTCACAAAATAATTTGACTGGCAGTTCTATGAGTCTATTTCGAGGCTCAAATTGCTACAGCTGCAGAAAAAAGGCAGCCTCAAGATAGAAGAATACTCCATAGTTCCCAAACTGATTCAGAAGGAGATGGACCTGTACTCCATCAGAGCCTAGCTCGACCGTCACCGCTTGACCATGATAAAAAATCAATACTACCAAGGTTACATGGATGTCTCCCTCCAACGCCGTGCAGATCTCGATAAATCGACCTTTATCCTCAAAGCCATCGAAACCTTCAACAACTATGAATAAATCAAACGTGGAATCAGGTCCATCGAATCAGTTGGAGAATAATTCAGAAGAGAGGTGCACTTTGAATACGCAATCTTTTTGGAGAATTTGTTATCTACAATAAGAGGGAAGTTTGAGATCAAGTAGATAAAGGAGGTGTTGGAGCGGAAGGAGTATGGGGTGAAGTTGGTGGCAACAAAGTTCATTGAGCAGTTGGTCTACAGTATAAAACTACTGCAGGTGGGGCAGGTCAGGACAGGCCAGGTCGGCTAAGAAGCAAGTCAGCAAGTATTCCAGATGATTTTAAAACTGATCAAAATTCTTCAATCCGACCACCAAATAGTCGGTAACGCCTTCTAAGACGTCATCCTGGACCGTGACATCCCCAAATGGGTGTTTATTTACTTCATCCCCCAGATGATCCGCAACATAAACAACTATGACTTAGCACTTCATCTCAGGTAACTTTTCTAGTACTTGCTTTTCAACTACCCTGAAGCATTGGTTTATCCTTTTAATTGTACCTACCCGAGAATAACTGACTGCCATACTGATCTGGCCCGACATTTGTTTAGGCATTTACACTAAAAGATGGGAAAATACTTCTAATTTGTCTAAAACCTCTTCCTGGTGCAGCACCCCTAACTGAGACTCAAGGACATCCTTACTAAATATCTCAACCACGGCTAACATGACAACGCCATTGCTGAACTATAAGATTTCACAAAGAATCAGCCCTACCTGGGAAAGTATAATCTCCGTTTCAACGAAAACTATAAAAATAAAATAGAAAATATCCTCGACATGCGAAAACGAGGTCTACACAGAGATGTTACCGAGTAGATAAGGAAATTTGTGGCTACTCTTGACCCTTCCAAATGCAACATGATGCGGTATTTCACTAAATTGGGTGATGGGTCGCTGTGGTTC
>Ga0100402_1007402_pt1 | contig 10620 bp, 12 predicted proteins | sample CryGeyme20150102_FD_80419 | JGI IMG/M metagenome (GOLD analysis project Ga0100402, IMG submission 80419) | Groundwater microbial communities from Crystal Geyser aquifers in Utah, USA - Crystal Geyser metaG 2015-0102 | ecosystem: Environmental > Aquatic > Deep subsurface > Groundwater | place...
AGCATTAGCATCCATCAAAGGAGCTCCATCTTCTCTTTTTTTGCCTGATGATCTGGGCTGGGTTGGAATCAGTTTTGTTCTTTCTGACAGATAGTTATCATCATTTGTGAAGATGTAATTTATCTCACTGTCGATGTTTGAGACAATCACTTCCTGAGCTTTGTTTCTCAAGTTCTGAAGGAAAACATCAGCTTCGTTAATCATTTAATCCATAACGCTAGGGGCTTTTCTAGCAACTTCAGCAATTAGTTCACCTGATATTTTTCTTAGCTCAGTGTAGATGTTGTTGAGAAGATCAATAGCGGGTTCTTTGAGTCTTTCGAGGCGGGGTGAAAGGAGATAAAGGAAAGCATGAATGGAAGGGAATCCAGGAATGGAATCACCTTGATGGTTTTTGATAGCTCTTTCGATATCATCATCCCTGAGATCCATGCTGACTCGATAGTCCTTCTTTGATTATTCATCATAAAGATCTTCAAACATAGCTTTGATGATACTGCCAGTTGACAACCTGACCTCCTTCTCAACTTTTTGGCTCAAGTCATATCCACTTTTACCTTTGATTTATCCGATATATCTTTCAGTGAATTGAGTGAGTAGTCCCCAGATGAGATGAATCTTTTCTTTACCGTCTTGAGGCATTGGTTCTCCAAGCGATTTGATAACAGCCTCGCATTACTTTGCTTTTTCATTGACTTCATTGAGAATGGATCGAAGATGCTTGTTGATATTCTTTTAGAGAACTTCAGTCAGTCTCTTGGTAAGAGATCTCGTTCCAAAGAATTTCATATCCATGTTTCTATAAACATTATGATTTTTGAAGTATTCATCTTCTTTGTTCAGGGCCACCCCCACTTTTACCTTGTTGTTAATATCTTATTGAGATCTGTTCTTGACTCCCACATATCCGAGCTTCAAAGGAACTTCTCTGTTCAATATCATGCTGGAAGCATCAGTTCCTCTGTCCATGATATCAATTTTAGTGATGACACCCAAGGTTCTGGTTCCTTCAGGATCCCATTGCCTAGCCAGATGCAACCCTTGAGAAGTACTCATGTCAGCGTTGGCAGGAATAACAGCTAAAATAATGGTTCTATCTTATTGGCAATACCTTTGAGCCATCTTAGTGGTGATTTCTTCAATATTATCGATTTGTTGTCCCACTGAAATTTTGGTGATACCCGGCAAGTCGATGAGAGTGAGATCGGGACATTCATATGAATAAACTAAGTTTATTTAGAGATACCTGTCAATTTAAGAGGTTTGTCAACAATTCCTTTGTTTGTTCCAGCCACCTTATCGGTCTCAGATTCAATAGTCTTTCTGATTTCGTCAAAGTCAAAGTATTTTTTCTACTTGCTTAGCTCCTCAAAAATACCATAAGGTTTGGCAGTGGCTGTATTATGAGATGTGTACGATTGTTGACGTGAACCATGCGGAGCTCGAGAGGCCTTCTGGTTACCACGCCGGAACCTCTTGGCAAAAAGTCGAGGCCCACAATGTTTTCGAGGAGGGAACTTTTACCTGAGGACTGTGTTCCTGAATAATTTTAGAGGTACCAAGGACGGCGATTCTGGGTAGCTCGATATGCTCATGGAGTCCTACATCTCGGAAGCTATCGATGAGGTTGATAAGTTTTCTGAGGTTGTCAAAGAGAGGCTTATCAGTTTGTTGGTATTTCTCCATTCTGATGTTTTATTTGAATACAGATATTTATCATAAAATACGACATACCCGGCCCACATAAGCTCAACAAATCGCATTTGACATCATCAAATCACAGCAAGATGCCTGGGACGTAAATAAAGGGGAAGAAGTCTTCAGCATCCTCGATTTCGTCCTTTGTTCCATATAATCCTTCTGTTTCCCTGTCTCCAAATATTTCAATCATGGTGCCTTGGACCAATTTTTCCTTGCCAGGGACAGGCTCAAGCCAGTAATTTACAGTCTTATCACTGCCAAACCTCATTCTGGTTTCAATAATCATGCGTGTGACTTTCACGTGCACATATAGTTCAAAGGCTTCCGAGAATTGAGCCTTAAGGGTATTTTTTAGGATATTTGTCTGAGTTTCCAATGCATAAGTCAAGGCGCTTCGCTTGTTTTTCCTTTCTTCACTCTGCCCAGGTTCAAATTTGAATTATCTGACAACAATCTTAAACTTTTCTCTTGCCACATCAATGAACTCAGCAAGAGGGTTGGCGTATCTTTTCTTTCTGTGCTTTTTCTCAGAGTGGTGCTCCTCTTCATCTTCATGCTCATGATCAGAGAGTCTGTCTGGTTCCATTTTCTGGTTGAAGACATCGACAGACCTAAATAGGATAAACTTTACCAGAGACTGAGTCCATCTTTCTCAGGGATTTTAAGTTTCTTTGCACTATTGGGGACGACATATTCAGTCAATCTCCAGTATTAAGCTGAGAATTGATCGATCATAACAACAGGCACCACACAGATGACTGTGCTTATAAACTGAGTGTAGTGGAAGTCTTTTGCCTTGACATTTCCATCGACAATCACGTCACTCAAGTCCTTGACATTGTAGTTTCCTCTGAATTAAATTATAGTTACTATTTCTGGGCCAACTGAGCCAATTGGGCCTTGGCTTCATTGTAGCGAGTAGTGTCTGATCTCAACATGTTTTCGATGAGGGCCAAGTTTTTGTCAAATTCACTGAAGACGTGAGGAATAGGACTGGCTCCTGGGTATTTGGAGAGGTTCCATGAAAAATCAGCCACATATCTTTTTATGGGAATTTCTTTTTCGCCCTTGATCCACCACTCATGAGTGGCTTTATCAGACAAGTCACAGAACTGTTTGTCGATTTTTTTGAGCAAGCTTTCAACAAGAGACTCCAGTTTAAGTGCCTTGTCATTGCAGAACATGAGAGTGTCAAGGTTAGCCATCTTGAAGTTAACCTTTTTGAGGTTCATTTATCCACCGTCCAGGGCAAGTTTGCGTCCGATGATACTGTCTCTGATTTCCTTGATGGTGGCTTATCTGTTGTTGAGGAGATAAGGAGCGCTAATGTAGAAGAACGACATTTCCGACCTTCAATAACAAATATCTAATCACTATATAGCACAACTTATCCAAAATCCCGACATAATTCATAAATATTAAAATTTTATCATCATGCCCCTTAATTCTTCATCACCAAGGTGTTCTCCATGGTCAGAATATCCTGAGTAGCCGCCCTTGCTCCGACCGAATTATTCCTTGAACTGCTCTTGGATCGACAGCTTAGTTTGCTATCCATTAATCGCCGGGAGCTGAGTTATCGCTTGAACTATTTTTAGTGTTTAAATATGGTGGGTAACTTTCTTACCATTTTCGAGTAGCGTTTGCTTTGCTTAAAATCTTTCTTCATGTTTTGAAGTGAAGGAATCATGGCTGATTGATGGACCATGCGAGTTAGCATGTTGTAGTTGTCAGCTTTTATGCGACCGTTTTCTTTTCGATTGTTAAAGTAGCTATTGAAATGTTTCTGGTTTACCTCTTGCTAAGGGTTCTCCTCCGGCCGATTGTCAGTAGCGTTGAGCTTGTTAAGCAGCCGATGATTTTAACGTCTTATATTGTTGTTCATTTTTTCCTTAAGTTGTTGCCTGCGAGTGGAGAGGCGTTGAAGATAGGTTTCCTGCTACTTTTAATCATTGTGCCTGCGAGCAGTGAGAGAATATGACTGACGGATATTCTTGACTTTATCGAGATGCAGCTGAAATGCCTTTTCATTCATATAGATATCTGAAACTTTTGACTTTCTCTGAGGGTTGAACATGCTAATAAATATATTTATTACTAGCCAACAATAGTAACCGACTATAATATGCTTCATTGAATTGTCCCCCTCATGTTTTTCCCCTGACTTTAGTAATTTTAATTATTGAAGGCATTGTTTGAGAAGGGGGATTAATTTTTCATTATATAGAGTTATTAATCTCAACGAATGAATTTTCCCTCTCGCAAAACAAACAAGGAGCGATAGATAATGGAATAAAACGTTGGATATGCAGAAGGATCACTCCGTGAATATCTTAACATCAAAAGGTCGAGTAAGGATAAATGCTGTCTGGTTATTTTTTTCATCTATGTCGCAGTCTGGGGAATTTTTGCAGGAGTCGGCTTCTTTTTCGGAAACTTCAGCAATATCGGTACCTTTATTGTATCCGGAAATTAATGCTCCCAAAATATTTAGTGTAAATTTGAAGTAATTTAGATTCCAGTTCAGCTGATACATATGCATGTAGCCAGGTTGTATGCACACCACCAACCACCTACAGTTATCTGCAAAAGGTACCTTATCTCAATTAATTAGGTCTGCGTTGATTCGGCTTATGCAGTAAGTAATTCTCAGCTGGCGGTCCAGATCAGCATCTATAGTTTCAACCTGACATTTCCTCTCATGCTATACATGAACTTTGGAATCGTTGTTGGGCTAATCATACTCTTCTGCATTGTGATTTGCTGCCCTAAGGTGGTCTATCCCTACATTTTCTCAGCTTTTGGTATTTTGCTTGGCTTTGCATTTTATCTGCTCAAAACAATCAAAGACAGGGTGGATGCCTTAACGGCTTTGTACTCATCAGACACTTCTCTTCCGACAAGTCAGCTCATATCTGATTAACAATCCATGCAACCCTTGGCATATATCTTGCTAGCCGGATATCTGATCCTCTTTCCAGTGGTTCTTTTCTCTCCTGGTAAAATCAAGATGTCAATCAATTTGCTTTCGAGAATGTACCATTTCTTTTAAAACAACTATACTGTTGTCGTGGTTATTGTCCTCTCCACCCTTTTTATCTATGGATTCATATTCTTGCTGGGGTTCCTGCTGCTTAACTTTGCCACAGATGGAACTGTTGTTTCTTCTAATAACAGCTTTTTCTATCTGTACGAAAGTGTGAACCTGGCTCACCCTGCAGGTCTGATCTTCTTCTTTTTTGGAGTCTACTGGATTTTCGGAGTAACGGGATCTTTTCAGCAATATGTCATTGGCTCAGCAATAACACAGTGGTATTTTGAGGATGGGGGAAAAATAAAGCCTGTTCTGAAAGGAGCCAAAAGAGGTTGGTATAATTTAGGATCACAAGCTATTGATGCCTTTTTGATTCCTATTCAATGGCTGGCTCTCTTGGCTTATTCTGTGTTCAAGATGGACTCCTAAACTGTCGATCAATACGAAAATGAGCACCATTAGGATTGCTTGTGTCTTAGCAACTGCCTCTATAGATTGCGTCAACTCTTCACAAAAATATACATTAAAATCAACCGAGGATCCCCAATAGCTGGTGTTCTCACCAACAATAGCTACATTGAAAGTTGCTAATTAGCAGCCGTCACCTTCTCTGAAAAAAAACATCGATTCTTCAATATCGGTGGGAGTCTCGCTCTCTTCCTATCACTGTTTATCACATTAGTCACTCTCTTTATCAACTATCTGGTACTTTACTATCAATATTACAACGTCTTTCCTGCAAAAGTCAGCTCTCTCTAGTTGCAAATGGTCCTAGCTATATTCTTAGGCTTGTCAATTGGCATGCTTTTGGGAAATTTGTTCGGAACAAGTGTTGATGCTTTACTTTTTTGCTTTTTGAGAGAAAAAAGTGGAGGAGAGTCGATTAGTTAGATTGAAATAAAAAGTTATTTAGAGTAGCTCTATAATGCTGAAGAAGACGTGGAGTAGGTTCAAGAGATGTATGAGGTATAGTCTGACACTGAGTGATTATTTATTATTTTTGAGCTTGAGCTGGCAAAACAAGAATATTATAATAACAACAACATGGAGCAATAGATCATTATTGAACCTCCTCTCTACTTTGCACCATAGGGTCTTCATATCTGGAACACTCACTTCCATCCCCATCAAGATGTCTTAGCTGCTCCCCTTATCAATGGACACATCCAAATGTATCCCTCTATATTAATGTAGTTTGAAATATTCTTCTGATGACGTTGTTCCTCTAGTCACAGTCACAGAAGCGCACAGATCCAGTGTCCGCCACTGCAGGTTCAATCCTTCCGGAAATAGTAAGCATTCGACCATATAGCACTCGCAACATGTGGTGAAGACAAGCGTTTGGCCTTCATTGATAGTTCAGGAAATGTGGCCCATCTTATAAAGAAGGCACACACAAGTCCAATTCATCGAGTTCACTTTGCAAACGACACTCTTCTCATCAGTGGAGACGATGATGGTATGGTGAAAGTGTGGGACTTAAGAAGCTCATAGTGTGTTTTTGATGCCCAAGAGCAGTCTGAAGCCATCACTGGTCTTTTGTTCGACTAGGAACACACAAACGTCATATCAAGCAGTCTAGATGGAACAATCGCTGTCTATGATATAAGACAAGGTTTCGACTCAGCTCATAAGCTATACGCCAAATCAGACAGCATTGACTAGGAACTGCATGGACTGGAATCTATGAAGAATGGAAAATATTTGATATGCCCCTCTTCAGAGCAATCAGTGCTCATTTACCGCAGAGACAGTATTCAAGTCTACGTTGACAGAATCATGGAACAGCCTGGGTCTGTTTAGTCGATTGTACTTAATGGTTGATTCAGCTTAAAATAGACGAAGACACCTTCCTCACTGGCTGCTAAGATGGATTTGTTAGAGCCTTTTCTCTGAAGCCTAACAAGCTTTTGAGAGTTGTGGGTCAACATGAAGAAGATTAGCATTTTCCTGTCCAAAGTTTATCATTATCTCGTTGTAGCAATATATTGGCTTCAACCTCACACGACAATTCGATCAAATTTTACGACGTAAGTCAAGTCAGGAACAGAGGAATTAGTCAGACATAATAGTAGGAGTATTTTAAAGAAGCTGAAGTTAAGAAATAAGCACAAAACTAATAAGAAGACTTCGAGGATATGTCTGATGACTCAGATGACATGGAAAGTTAGGAATAAATATAAGTTGATACGAAGGCAAAGAAAAAGCCAAAGAAGATGTCAGTAAAGCAAAGGGAAAGTGAGTTGAAGAAAAATCATCAGAAAAAATTTTTCGAGGGACTGTGAGATCTGTATTTTAAATTCTTTTTATCAAAAAATAATTCAACATTACCATCCGATCAGTTCCTGCTAAGCAATAGGCCAGTTTTGAGACAATATTGGAGAAGGAGAATATTGTAGTTTTGTTGTTTTGTTTTTCTTATAATATATATTGTAAGATCATATCATTATATGCCTTTGGTCTACTCTGCTATCAACCTGTTTGCTTGGTACACCTGCAATCTCTTTTTCAGGGATATCACTCTTGTGAACCCAGACAATATTCCAAAAGAAGGACCCACCATCATTTATGGCAACCATAACAATCAATTTGTCGATGGAATGGTACAATCTTTTTTACTTAGCTCCTCATGAATGCAGTCAAAAGACCCATGAGTTTTCTTGCTGCAACTAAATCCATGAAGCGACCTTTCATCGGTCAGTTGCTCACAGCATCAGGTTGCATTCCTGTTGATCGTCCTCAGGATGTTAAGCCTTAAAAAGGGCCGGGAACTTTAGTAGATCTGGATAATGGTAAACTCTTGGGGAAAAAGACAAAATTTACTAAATTGAATGTTGGAACAGTTCTTAGCCTCTAAGGTCCGATAGAGTTAAAGATTCTCAAAATAATTTCTGACACCTAAGTATAGGTTTAGGGAGTTGGTAATTTCAAAGAAGCCAACTTTCCCTACAAATATTTGATAAAACTTGAGTATCATGACCTTTACGAGGCAGTGTATACGGCCCTTCACAAAGGAAGGTGTATTGGAATTTACCCAGAAGGAGGCAGTCATGATAGGCTTTAGCTTTTGCCTCTTAAGGCTGGAATATGCATTATGGCTCTTGGAACTATGGAAAAATATAACGTTCCCGTTAAATTAGTTCCTTGTGGCTTCAACTACTACAATCCTCACAAATTCAGATCAAAAGCAATTCTCGAGTTTGGTCCCGCCTATGAAGTTCCCATGGAAATGGTAGAGCTCTACAGGAAGGACAAGAAAAAAGCCATCTCTATACTCTTATCTAACCTTGAAAAAGTACAAGTTGATTAATGCAGATGCTTAAGGCAGTGACAACCGAATTCGATTCTTATGATGAACTATTTGCCCTTTTCATGGCGAGATAGCTATATGCTTTGAGTGGAAAGAGACAAATTACGATTCGATAAAAATTAGAGCTCAACCGACGCTTTTCAAAAGGATACATGATGATCAGAGGTGATCCAAAATACAAAGAAGTTTACGATAAGCTTCTTCAATTTTCAAGATTTGTCGAACTTACAGGAATTCCAGTCAGAAGAGAGGATTATTTCGGCAGTCGCTTTTTTGACTTTTTCAAATTTTTCATGTACCTCGAGAAATGCATCCTTCGATCCATTATTGTAATAAATTAATAACTTAGGCTCTTCCTGGTTTAGTAATGATGGCTCCAACAACATCTCTTATTGTTCATTTGTCATAGAAATAGAGAATCAAATGTCTCAAAGGAAGCAAAGTCAAAAAATTTGGAAATGATGTGGTTGGTTCTTATAAAATTTTGCTTTGTACCTTCCTTATGCCTTTAACTTGCGCTGGCCATTCAGCCCTGCTTTATTATGTGCTAAAAAAATTCACAAAGCTTGAAAAAAAGACCATTCTGAAAATGGCTCTTGGTCTGTTTGCTCTTCAGCCTATCTATGCCCTTCTCTTTGTCAAAAGTTACGACTCCTTCAGAAGAAGTTGGTACAGATTGAAATTTTTGTTCATGCGTCTCTTCAAACCAAACATTTATGAGGATTTTAACAGAAACAAAAGGGAAATTCAAAGGCAGGTCTTGAAAATTGTTGAAGAAAAAGGGCATCAAGTCGTTGAAAATTTCAATGAGAATCGTATCCTGAAGAAAGACGAACTTCATGTTTCAGAGTCCCAACTCTATATCTTCGACGAATAAGATTAAGAGTTTCAAAAGGAATGATATCATTACATAATTATTCTGATTATTTTCTATATTGTCCTTCAATCAACTAAATCACTCTCTTTCTATCAGAGCAGCTGCTCCCATACCAGTTCCAATGCACATAGAGACAACTCCTAATTTACTGTTTGTCCGCTTCAACTATGGTAGCAGGGTGGCTATTTGTCGAGCACCTTCATAAAAAAAAATGTACCAGTGCAGCCCAATGGGTGACCCAGGGCAATCGCCCCTCCTTTAGGATTCAATTTTTGTTTATCAATTCCCAATTTTTAGACGCAATAAGTAGCTTGACTTGCAAACGCCTCGTTAATTTCCCAAATATCTACCTATTAAACTCTGTGACCTGTTTTCTTTAAAAGTTCAGGAATAGCAACAGCGGGTCCAATGCCCATTATTTCAGGAGGACATCCTTTGGTTGCATAGTGAACAAATTTGGCTAGGATGGGAAGATTCAGTTTTTATGCAGTAGATCTTCTGGCGAGAACTACACAAGCTGCGCCGTCAGAAATTTGTGAACTATTTCCAGCAGTTGTAGTTCCGTTTTTTTTAAATATTGTTTTTAACTTAGCTAAACCTTCCATTGTGGTTTGTTTCCTAATTCCATCATCTTTTGAGCAAATTACCTATTTCTCGTCTCCCTTTTCATCTTTTACCTTTGTCCGTACAGGAACTATTTATTATTTGAACAACTATGACTCTTGAGCCTTCGCTGCTTTCAGGTGAGACTCCACAGCCATTTGATCCTGCTTTTCTCTCGTGATTCCATAGCGTTCAGCTACATTTTAAGAAGTGACTCCCATCGGCATAAGGCTTAATTTCGCTTGCTTATTGCTCTTCGCTTATTCGGAAAGAAGATCTTATCGAACCCAATCTTTCATATTGTAAAGGGACATTGATTCAACACCTCCCCCAATACCAACATCAATGATTCCACTCTTGATTTTAGAGGCAATAATTGCACAAGATTAAAGTCCTGAAGAGCAAAGTCTGTTGATTGCGACTATTGGGGTAGTATCTGGGAAATCTGCCAAGAACATCGCCATCCTGTTTGTTATTTATCCAGCCCCTGGTTGCAGATTATTACCAATAGCGATGTCCTGAATCAATCTTGGATCAATTTTAGCTCTCTCAGTAGCTGCTTTGAGGACAGATGACAACATTACTTCTGGAGCTGTATCCTTGAAGTGGCCTTTTTTTGCCTTTGTGATCGCAGTTCTGACAGCTGAGCAGATGACAACATCATCTGGGAATTTGGAAGATACCAGCGAGGGACGAAGTTGACAGGCTGTGTTTTAAAGTCGATTCATAGTGCTTGATAAAGATATATGATTTTATATAATTGTAATATATTATGAGGCTATTGATGATCATTCTATTTTAAGTCTGGGCTTAACCTAATTAGCAAAAGAAGATTGCCTTCTCTTATCGCTTCTGTCCTTACTTAGCCTCCTCTTAGCTTGGGTCTTATCTTTCCATGAAGCAAAATCAATATACTTGATTTTGAAGGTGTTTTTCAGCAGGTAGAGTACTTTGAGCTCTTTCGATTATATTTTATATTTATTCTCAACACGGAGCTAAACTAATCCAATTGGCTGATCTCCAATGAGATGTATTTTATTTTTATACATATTGTAAAAGTGTTCGCTATCGTTTGCTCGACCTGTCATTGAATGG
>Ga0100402_1007408_pt1 | contig 10616 bp, 16 predicted proteins | sample CryGeyme20150102_FD_80419 | JGI IMG/M metagenome (GOLD analysis project Ga0100402, IMG submission 80419) | Groundwater microbial communities from Crystal Geyser aquifers in Utah, USA - Crystal Geyser metaG 2015-0102 | ecosystem: Environmental > Aquatic > Deep subsurface > Groundwater | place...
AAATCCAAGCCCAGCAATAGACCAGCCTCCTCACATCCAACAGTCAGGACAACACAGGCTGAGGCGCTCAGAAGGAAAAGTAAACCGAAGATCGGATTCGATAAGCAAACCTCAAGGGAACAAAGAGAAAAAATGTACAAATCAGGAGAAGTTCCTGCAGTCGGTCACTACCACTTTCAAACTGACAGAAAGCCCAAGCTAGTCTGGGACATCCTCAGGGCATACTCGGGAGCAAAAAAGCAACAGCTGCAAAGACAGCAGAGACTGCAGAGGAGCCACCACAGTCAGCACATGTCACAGGAAAGTCAGCTCACCCTCCATAAACACAACGCCAGCGCAGTTGAAGGAGGATAGAAGCAGCAAGAAGGAGAGCCCATCGAAACAGAGAATAACTAGCTTCTGGATTAATCAAAGACCATCAATCAAGGCAGCCAAGGGAGGCATTTCAAAGGAGGTAGTGGGAGCTGTATCGTCAACATGTCCAAAATGACAGGCAGAAAGGAGAGGGAGGTAGAGAGCAAAGATTTTGCTGATTTGGACGTCATGCATTCTTTCAGCTATGTGAGGGCACCAGCTGTAAAGAAGATAGACATAGGGGCCAGGAAGAAGCATCGAGTACCCAGAAAGAGTACCATTGATAGCAGCGGGGGATATGACTACGACTACAGAGTGGTCAAGCCTAAAGCAGGAGCGGTCAACTTCGGAGCAGTCAAGGGGAGGTCCCATAAAATAAAAACAGAGATGTCATACTCCTACCAGCACTATGACTACGACAGCTACGTATGGCAGAGCAGCTCCCATGTCTACCCGAATACCAAAACGCACGGGATATCTTTTGACAAGCAGACCGACCGTTACCGAAGAAATAGGGAGGAACAGGAGGAACAGTGATATTTGACTTTTTATTGATTTGAATCCTCCCATGAAGATTATTGTTTTGAGCCCTCTCTATGAGGAATTAAGTCAGTCTATAATAATAACATGGAGGTGGGTACAAGATTCCAGCAGAAGCAGACAGCCAGCAAGCCTCTCCTGTTCAATCCCACACACTCACGAAAAATAAAGAACAGAGAGCAGACTGTCACATCTCCTCCTCACAGCCTATACACTGCCCCATTTACATCACAAACTAACAGCACACTCACAACTCCCTCTCTTGCCAATAAAGACACCAGCAGCACAAGGTTTGCCAATTACTTAAACCCTCGACCCAACAGGCATATTGCATAGGTCAGGGCAGAGAAGGAAAAAGCAAAGGAAGGATCAGTTGGGAGATATGAGTAGTTGGAGAGGAAAGTGAAGGTGCTGAGGAGAACAGTCAGCCAGAACAAGGTCATAGCTTAAAGCAGGATTGAGGATCTGGAAGCTCGGGCCTAAAAGCTGAAACAGGAGTACCAGCAAAAGGACAAGCAATTGAGCAGTCTGCTCAGAACCATCAACCACCATTTCCCATGAAGAGCACAAGCCAGAGCCCTACCTGATATCTCATTGGTCATTTTGCCATTGTTCAGCCAGTACACCAAAAGGTGTATATTTAAGTTTGATTCGATGTGCTCATAACTTGTGCTGATGTGCGTTTCGGCTCATATTATTTTTATTTACATGCTGGCCTCAAAAAAAAAGCAGCAAAACATCAACCGCAGCAGAAGTCGCAGTCTTTCTCCTCAAGGGTCCAAGCTTAAACCAAACCCTAAAAACAGCAAAAAACCTCTCCCTAAAACCAGCAGACCAACTAATAAAAATAAATCACCCCTCAATCCATCCCTCGGAAAGTCACTCTCAAAGAAAAGTATCAATAAATCGGTCAGCAACAAGAATAAGCTCAACAAAAGTACCTCTCAGCCTCGAGTGGGCAGTGGAGTCAATCAGAAAAAATAGGGAAGGCTGAGAGAGAGAAGTCAATCAAAGGGCAAGAAGGTGGAGAGAAGCAGGTCGCAAGAGAGAAAAGACAAGGCGAGTCGGGTGGTTGTACAGGAGAGTCCCAGCAACAGCGTGAAGGCTGATGAGAAGGAGATGGGTCTCATTTTTGTGCGTCCTGAGCACGATAAGGTCCTCTTCAAGCCTCTGGAGGCTACAGACCCCGTCTTCGAGAAATACTTGTAAATGATAAACAACGATAATGACGCCAGCTACGTGATGAATGCTCTTCCTGAGCTGAAAAACTACAGAAAGGAGGATGAAAGCGAAGGGCGGGACTTTGTGTCAGGCAGGATATCCAGACTCAGCGGCATCTTCTAAAACCTGTCTGTGGACAAGGTTATCACCGCGGGAAAAAGGGTGCCTACCTACTACCAAGGACAGTGTGGCAAAAACATAGTACTTCTGAGGATTGTCCTTCAGACGAAATTCAAAGTGGAGGTCGACCTCGGCTTCCTGCAGTACTCCCTCGATGGCGACAAGCTGACCATTTTCCGCATCTACGTCAGCAAAATATACAGGAGAATGAACTACCTTGGCTATATATACATATAGATCATGAAGGGTCTGATGGGCAAGCATCCTGGAGCGGACAGGTGGTCGATTTTCATCCTTGAGAAGAACGTCAACGTCCACAAATTTTTCAAATACCTGGGCTTCCACATATAAAGGATAGCGACAGAGAGCAAGAACAAGACGGTGGAATACTTCCAGGAGTTCACGATAAAGAAGAAGGAGCTAAGCACTGTGCTGGCCAGCATGACAAAATGATAAATGATCTGATGCAGTTTTGACACTTCATTGATGGCTGTATTAACTCAAACTGTTCCTGGCTTCATAAGGCTAGATAATAATAATAAAAAAGGCAGTTTTATTATGGAAAAAGACAACGACTACAGCCTCGCCCAGGAAAATCTGGTTCCCTTCTACCTAGTCGAAGACAAACTCAAGAGTAACTTCAACAACATCAGTAGCTTCATCACCCATCAGCAGATCCACAATGCCCAAACAGATGCCTCCCTTGAAGCAATCAGAACGGAGAACAAAACATATCAAATAGAGTTAAACCAGAAACTAGTTTCTCTTTAAAAAAAGATCGTTCAGCAGATCAGTCAGGAATTGGAGGGGAGAATTGTGTTAGCAGTAAATAAAAGTATGGCTTCTTTTGCCGGAAGAATGTAGGAAAAGTAGGAACAAATCGCACAGTTCAGTTAAGGCATTACAGCTAAACTCGACAGTATGAAAAAAAACATACTTTATGAAGGGGCAAAAGATGCACAGAAAGCCATCAGCAAAGAGGTCGAAAAATTGGAGAAAAAAATGAAGACAGAAGTACAAAATGCAGGAGATAAAGAGGGAAGAAGAACTTTGAGAGCTACCTCCCGAAAATAAGCTTAAAGCAATGTAAGAGAACTGACGGCTCCTGAAAATTACTTCACAGAGGAGTGGGTCTTAAGGATCAAGGAGCTAGAGTCTAAAGCTGAAAAAGTTGAAGAGTTTTTGGTGGGTTTCGACAAAAGATATTACGACAACGTGACTTCCTTGAAGGAAAGTTGGAAGTAGCTGGGAGAAGACATGATGGCGACCAAGAAAAAGCTGGCAAGCAAGCAGGATGAGCTGAGGCTAGACCTGGTGAGGATCAAGGGTATTCGTTAGTTTCAGGGAGGACCCGAAGAAGTTGAGGAAAGTTTCAAAAAAATGTTGATGGATAAATTTACAGACATATATCAGCTGTTTGGACAGCTGGTTCCTAAGGCCGACTTCGAGGGAGAGACGTAAAGAATGAAGAAAATACTGTCGAGGCACAATGAAGAGCTGAGTGACGTAAGGGAAGAAATGGCCAAAAATAGCGACTACTTCACATTCTACGTCAACAACTCCGATAGGGATGACCTCAGTGCAAAGATAAAGGTCCTACAGCGGGAGGCCAGTAAATTAGTGGAGGTTGGGAATGAGAGAGCGAAGGAGGCAGAGAAAAGGAGGGCAGAGATACAGAAGGAGATTGAGGGAATTAATGGCGGGTTAAGAGAGTGCAGGGAGGTCCAGGGAAAGATAGAGGAAGGTATGGGCAGGTTGAGGGAAACCATTCTCAAAGAGGAGGAAAGGATATAGGCTTTGGAGGAGCACAACAACTTCACTCCTCAAAAAATGGCAAAAATCCATAACATGCTCGACATCGACTTTTCTCCTCCTGAAGAGTAATTGATTGCCAAAAAACAAAGTGATTTCGGACAAAGCCAGGCCCTAAAATAACTGAGGATCTAGATAGGGAAGGTCAAGGATGAACTGTTTGTGGTGAGCCACTAGCTAGCCGAAGTGGAGAAGATGAAAAAAAGCATGGCGGGCCTTGAGGGGAGGGTCGACAAGATAAAAGTTGAGTCTGAAGAGGCAGTGTTATCAAGAAAGCCGTGGGTCTGCTTGAGCTGCGACCGGAATGAAAAGGACAAACAAGATCAGGAGAGGGTAAAGCGAGAGGCGTCAAGGAAGAAGCTGCAAGATGCCAAGGCCCTGTTCAGCAAGGACAAGAGTGAGAAGCTAATAAAATTGATTCCAAGTTCTTAGGAGAAATTTGAAGTCTATGAGAAATACCGGTAGAAGTACCTGAGTGAAAATGTCAGGCTGCCCGACATATACCGTGAGAAGATTGGTGATAAAGAGCCTTTTCTCAACTGATCTTGTTTCCTGCACTATTATCAATCGAGGCTGTGTCGTATAATTCTCAAATGAGGTTACAGATGACTATAGTAGGCATGTCGATTGCAAAAGATCACAGGTCTTCCTCCACCACCATCTTCCCCTTCTGCCTCTGCCGCAGCTCCTGCTTCTCTTGGGCTCTAACAGTTTCCCTCTCTCTGATTCTCTCCTGCAGCTCCTCCTTCTTTCCCTTGTCCGAAAGGAGGTTGCCGTGAGTAAGGACCTCTCGTTCGATGTCCACCTGTTTCTGGACCTTGGCCAGCTTCATCCTGTTCTACCAGAAACGGTTCTATCTGCGTTGTTTGATGTCTGATATGCGCTGCATGGCCTGGATGGTCTGCACGTAGAGGTCCCGATTGTACTGCAAGGGTTAGTTTCTCTTTTTTTCGAACTCGTAGATGGGATCTTGGGTGAGTTCTTTGTTGTTGATTTTACGGTAGGCCTTGGTCCAGGCTAGTTTTCTGGGATTGTGTTTGGCCTTGAAGTGGCGATGGCACTTGGGACGGCAAAATCGGAAGGCCTTGCAGTCGTTTCTGATGAACATGACTCCATGACCGGGGTAGACTGGCCCTGAGCAGAAGTAACACCTCTCGATTCTCATCAACAATCAATATTATTTATTATAGTCCTGCCAACCTGTTATAGGAAGCAGTCCTTCTTTGAAAAATGATCGACTGTTGAGCAATGCTGCTGGGCTGTTGAAGGAGAGTATTTACGGGAGGAACGGCTCTTCTCTTTAGGTCTAATAATAGATAATGTTTTTATGTTCCTTATTAATTTCTATTTCTATGAAAATTACTCGTACTTTGGCAATAGAGGACCAACTCCCTCAGCCTCGCCCCCTTGCAAAGACAAACCTCAAGTATCTCTGACTCGATATAGAAACATCATCGAGCTCACCGAGTAGCAAGAACCTGCACCAGCACACATCTAATAAACATCCTCATCATCCTCCAGTATCGAGCAGCCTCCACCTTCACCTTGGAAGTGTCTGAAGTACTGTCTCAACTTTTGGAGATATTGGTGCAATAAACCACAACGTCTGGAACTGGACGTCAGTGATGCCTAGTTTGCCAAAGTCATCTCCGAAATCAGGAACAAGAAGTCCTCTTTCGGGACTGTCCTCCCTGAGCAGAAGGAAAAGAAAAGGGTGCTAGTGCTGGACCTAGACGAGACCCTCATACACACCAGTTTCAACAAGCCACCCAAGTACGACTTTGAATCGGAGGTTCTTTTCAACGGCAAGAACACTAAGATATACACCGTTAAACGATTCGGATTGGAGGCCTTCCTATTCGAGATGTCCAGAATATATGAGATTGTGGTGTTCACTGCGAGTCAGAAATTATACGCGGACAAAGTGCTAAACACAATAGACCCAAAGGGCAGGATATCCCACAGGCTCTACAGGTAGCACTGCATCGTCATCAACAAAACTTATTATCTCAAAAATCTTAAAATTTTGGGAAGGCCTCTCGCCTAGACCATCATAGTTGACGTACTTCCTTCCCTATTCAGGACAATAACATTGCTGGATTACTTCACCCTGATAATTTCTATAGAATCATTCCTTTCGATGGAAATCCCAAAGACAGACAGCTGTGCAGGTTGTCGGCCTTCCTGAAGCACATGGAAAAGCAGGGCTAGATTACTCCTGTCAACCAGCTGAGGAAGAGGTTCGAGGAGATGGAGATAAATGTTGAAGAAGCCGTTCTTGGGGAAGGTCGATCCGAGGCTAGGTCTCAGGTGGTGAGGAAGAAGAAGCAGTACAGGCACAAGAAGGCCAACAGCTAGATCGAGAACCTGATAAAGGACGAGGAAAGCGACGCAGCTGAGACGACGGCTAGCGAGTTGGTGACCAGAAATTTATGAACAATCCCTTACTGCTCCTGAATGATCCTATTATATATCCGATTAAATTAATAACTATCAGCACTAAATAACAATCACATCAATTATCATTTGCACTTCTCTAGAGCTTTTTGGGCTGTCTTGACCAGGCCACTGTCTGAGTTGAGTGGAGGAGATAGCACCTTCTGAAGCAAGCGGGCCACCTACAGGCCCACCAACACCTTCCTAGACTCGCTCAACTACAACAGATTGATGATGGCCATCACAGAGACCTTCCTGGCAGCATTGCTCTTGTCGTGTGCTAGCATGTTGACCAAGTGGTAGTTGGCTCCAGTGTTAATGAACTCTCTATCTAATACTTGTGAATTCCTGGCAAGGTTGCCGAGGGCTGCGGCTGCGTTCGATCGGGTCTTCTCCTATGGATCTTTGAGTAGGCTGACCAAGATAGGGAGTGCAGGTTTGAGGGCCTAGTAGAGGGTGTCGTCGTGGAAACTGGCATTTCCGATCGCCACACATGCGAATTTTTTGACAGTGTTATCCTTGTCTTCGCATAGACTGATGCAGAGGGGCAGTAAACCATTGACTTCCAGTTTGTTGTAGAAGTAGTTTGAGTGCCTGCACATGTTGCCGATCAGATTGAGGACTCTCGATCTCACCTGAGGATCCTGGTGGATCAGCATGCGCTTGACGTCATCAAAAGGATCAATACCTTCTATGTGTTCGTACACCTCCTTGGAATGCCTAGCTATCTGGGAAAGAAGATTGATGCTTTCCATCAGAGCAGCAGAGCCCTCCTGACCTTGTCTCAGCAGATGGAAGCGGGAAAAGAGACCCATTCCGCTGGCCTGGATGAACTGGGAGACAAAGGAACGAGCTGAGCGATCACGAGAGTCTGTTTTATCAAAGGCCAACAGATGCAGAATGAAAGTGATGACCGAGCCGACAGTTTAAGGTCTTAGATGGTGAGTAAATGCTATTACTTTAGGCAGCAGTTGAGAATCGTGAATTATTCTTACGATGGTTGGCTCCTTCTCAGCCTATCCCAAGTAGACCAAAAATATTTTCATCAAGTTGCCGAACATCGTGGTCACACATACCTGAGTATTATCAGAGTTACCTCGCCACCGCCTAAGTTAGTGGGCCATTACTATAGACTAGCCACCTGCTACTCAGAAAGAAGTGCGATCAGTGCCTGCAAAAAGGACTCCTCTGCAAATTAGTCGCATATTCCTCCATTTACCAGATCGTAGAGCAACATCAGAAGGCTGATCAGCCCTTTTGGGGATATATCTGTTTTGCTGCTGAGGGAACACAGCAACTGGCTGATCTTCAGAGGAACCTTGGACTACCTGAGGAGCTTGAGAATGTCCTAGCACTTTCGAGGGTTGTCCTTCTGAAGTCTAGCCAACAGTCTGTGCAAGAAGAGAAAGACTGAATCGTAGAGACCAACCATGTGTGCTCCATAATTGGAACCTTATATTTTCCTCATCTACTCCAGTTTATTGACCTGTGGAGAACTCAGCAACTCAGCTAGAGACTTGAAAAAGCTCTTGCTGCTCTATATTTCGGATAAGATCCGTCCAAAGAAGGTAGTGTCCTCGGCTATAAGCAATTACTGAAGGACTCCTAAAGCACTAAAAGCACTGAGCATTCCTTTGCTTCCCTCCTTAGCCTTCGACAAGAGCAAAGTAAGATGCTCCATATAGGGATCCTCCAGCTGCTTCTACTTCTTCTTCTATCTCCCCAACCTCAGCAGCTGAACGGAGAGCTGGCAGGCTGTTCCGAATACAACCTGATCTTGATTAGAAAGAGCAGAGAGCATATCCTGGCACAGCTGTCTCTACTGGATCAGCCAGTCTGCGAACTCCTTCGATTGTCGAGAGGCCTGAAGGGATATTCTGCTGACTGATATTTTAGGAAGGAGGGCAGAGTCGTCGGTTAGAGAGAGTAGTCGTCGGAAGAGGGGTGCTGGGTCTGCTTATAGGAGAGAGTTGATGACTGTTTGTCTGACACATTCGAGCATGGTGGCACAGTCCTTGTACTCCTGCAGTCCAGGAGAAGGCTATCTTTTCCAGGGGAAGCACTCGATATCTCCATAGACAGGATGCATGAATGCTCCCAACACTTGCACCCACAATTTGATGACCGGTAGATAATCCTCATAGGTCCTGGTGATATCCATGCACTCCTGAACAAACCGTTTCTCCACGAGATCCTTATAGAAGCTAAAGGAGCGGATGTGGTTGGCTGAGGCATTGTTGGCAAAAATGCCAGTCGTCCTTAGCAGGTTTAGAGTGAGAGTCTGGTGAAGAGAGTCATTGGAGTACACTGCCGTACGAACTAGAACAGGCATTAGAGGAACAAAGGAACGCACGTAAACCATCTATATTCCGAAGTTGCGCTGGAAGCTGGAACGAGAAAGAAGGCCTATAAGCTTTGTTATGTCACTCACGAGGTCGATGAACTGTCTGCCCCCGTCCACTCTCAGCAGACCCTTCAACAGACCTAATAGGTGGTTTGGAATATTTAGATTCTTCGAGTTGTCAAATTTCTTGTTCTCAGGTGCTCGGGATTTCATCAACACTTGTGTCAGAGCTTTAAGGGCTCCCTGTAGGCTATTTCTCTTATCTCTCACTCTCACAATCTCATTGAGATTGATCTCTAGCACTTTGAGGAGATTGTCCAGGAAGGCAGGGTCGCTTCTCAAGGTGGTTGCCCCTTTCTATTATGCAGAGAGGGCTATATATTTTTGCCAAAGTGAATCAGAGACTGGCTGAGGTGTTGCTCTGGAAGGAGAGAGGTCTCTGCCTTTTTCTTCTGTGTGGGAAATCGAACGAGCATAAATAGTGGTTCCCATTGGTAAGGGATCCTCATCCTGGTTTAGGTAATGGTTTTCCTCCACCCAATGCTGAAACTTAGCTGTCTTTTTGGTCCTTTCCTTCTCTTCATTCTCAGTCTCCTGAATGAAAGGATGTTTCAGCAAGTTGGGCCACCCCAGCCTCTTGGCAGGGTCTTTGCAGAGCAGCCCTTTGAGAAAGTCCTTGAAGTTACCTGTTATTGTTTCTGGATATATGACTGGGTCTTTGCTGATGTGGTCTACAAGTGAGATTAGATTTGGAGCAGTGAATGGTGGGGTGCCTGTTGCCAGCTCGTACAAAATGACTCCCAGGCTCCACAGATCGGCTGTGTGATTGTAGGGCTCCTACTTGACCACCTAAGGAGCCATGTACAGAGGTGTTCCTTTAAGAGAAGTCAGAACTTCTGTTTTGTAGCTCATATGCCTGGCAAACCCGAAGTCGCAGAGCTTGATTATGCCGTCCGAGGTCATGAGAATGTTTTGAGGCTTCATGTCTCGATGAGTGATTCTGTTGCTGTGGATGTATCGAAGGGCTCTGACCAGCTGTTGTGCTATTTTTCTTATTTCCTGCAGGTCGAGAGAGTGGTCGTCTTCAATAATGTTGAACAGTTCTCCCTGCCCCAGCTCAGTGACTAGGATAAATTATGACGGTGTTTCGAAGGAGTCAAGAAGAAGGATTATGTTTTAGTGCTTTAGTTTTTTTAGAATATCGATCTCGTCTCTCATGACTTTGAGGTCCTTCTCCTCTTTTCCCTTCTTCTTAATGCTCTTGATGGCCACAAACTGACCGGTGAACTTCCTTCTGGCTTTGTAGACTGACCCGTAGGCCCCCTGGCCAATCAGAGACAGTATTTGGTAATTATCTTTTTTGTTCTCGCTCATTCAAATATAACCCAACATAATCAAAAATCAATCCTTTGTCCTCCTGTATACCAATATGTAAGGAGTCTTCTCTGCCTTCATCTGAAGCTCAAAGGGCTGGTTTTCTTCCTCTAACTGAAACTATCTGACCAAGCCATCGTTCATCTCGGCCCATCGACTCCTCTCTACTCTGCTGTAGTAGGTGTAGTGCCCGAATTATATCTTCTTCCCGATGTGGAACAGCATGCCAACCAACTCGTAGTCTTTGAATTTCCTGAGAATGGGCTGAGTTGGCAACTCCTTCTTAGTGTTCCCCTTGTGCACAGAAAACCTGTTGATGTGAACCAGTAAAATATGACTGTTGGGAAGCAGACGGGATATCTTTCTGAATTGACGCTGGTGGCATTTCGGGCACTGATAATCAGTGATGTCCTCC
>Ga0100402_1007410_pt1 | contig 10614 bp, 13 predicted proteins | sample CryGeyme20150102_FD_80419 | JGI IMG/M metagenome (GOLD analysis project Ga0100402, IMG submission 80419) | Groundwater microbial communities from Crystal Geyser aquifers in Utah, USA - Crystal Geyser metaG 2015-0102 | ecosystem: Environmental > Aquatic > Deep subsurface > Groundwater | place...
ATCCAGGAAAACTATTTATATTAAAGAATATAGAAAACGGTAATGGATCAAGTTTTAGTAAGCCTATCAATCCTATTAATTTTCAAAATCAAATTAAAAATGAGTTTCACATTCAAAAAATATGCAGAAGTAGATATGTAACATCAGTAAATGGCATATTCCAAATTGATAGTAAATTTTTAATATTTTCAGAATTTGAGTTGAACGGTGACTTAAACCAATTTAGGAAAAAATACTTAAAAGCAGATAGGTTATCAGAAAGTCTTGTAATATACTTCGGTGGTATGATTTTAAAAGGTATAGAACATATACACAATGTAAAAGTTTGTCATTTTGATATTAAACTTGAAAATATATTAATTAATGGATTCTTCAATGCCAAAATCAGTGACTTCAGTATAAGCAAGGAGTATTCTAATTTACAAGAAATAAAGCTATCATCAAGTGGGACGCAGAATTATATATCTATTGATCAATATGAAAAGAAACTAATTGATATCAATTTAATCGAAAGAGTTGACTTATGGGCGTTAGGAATTCTTATGTATAAGTTACTGCATGGTGTTTTTCCTTTTCGAATTAAAGAAGGATTAAACAATCAAGAAATAATAAATATCATCAAGACAAGCAAAATAGTTTATGGTAAGAACATATCAAGCCCGTTAAAAGACTTTTTATCTAAGCTTTTAGATCGAGATATAGAAAAAAGAGTAAGTATAAAAGAAGCGTTGAATCATCCTATAATGAAAACATATGATTATTTGATAACAATGAAGAAAAACTATTCAGATTTTAGTAAATTTATAGATGTTTTAATGAAGGAAGAGATTTAGAGATGTCTTTTCTTACAAATGGAATTTAGACTTTATTAAAATACCTATATATTTATATTGAATTTATGTAATAGTAATAGATCATTTTAATTACTTTTATTCATAGTTATACATAATTATATATAATTTTTGAATTTGTTGTGTGTTAATTATTTTATTATAGTAGTAAATTAATTTAACTAGTTATCTTATGTTGTAATCTTATATTAATATATTTATTTTTATGTATTATTATAGGTAATTATATTTTTTAGTTATTTAGTATTAAATGTAATTTTTATTCAGAAATGGTAGAATTTTTTGTTATTTTAGGAAATAATCCAAAATTTAATAAGTGGTGCAAAACCTACAATTAAAATTGAATTAAATCATATTGAAAATAGACCAGAATCAGCTTTTCGCCGCAAGAATGGTGTTTATATTAATCTTCCAACATTTTATGATAAAGAAAGTGTAACAGGAAGAATATTGATTCAACTTAATAGTTCAAAAAAATTAGATCACGAAGGAATCAAGGTTGAATTAATAGGCTATATAGATGTACTAAGTGATAAAAAGAGTTTAAGTAAATTTATAACTTTAACAAGGGATCTTGAACCTCCAGGTAATATAAATATATAAATCAATATAAATAAAATTTACTTAATTATTTAATTAATAATCAATTAGGGTCAATTACAAACGAACTAACAATATTTAATTTTTCCTTTTCAAATGTTGAAAAGCAATATGAAACATATTTTGGAAATGGAGTCAATGTCAAGTAAGGAATTAATTATAACAACTAAATTATTACTTATATTAAATTAATTTATTACTTAATAGATATATGATTCAATGCTCAATTATAAACAAATACAGAACAGTAACAGGTGAAATCGAATTCGGAGTTATTAATCCTAAAGATATGAGTGTATTACATGTAAATGAACCTTATATCCATGAGGTCGGAATTGAAGACTGGCTTCACTTAATGGTAGAATTTGAAAAGTCTAAATACGCACTTGATGACTTTGTGAGCGGTCTAATAACTTTTAAGAAAGTTAGTCTTAAATTAAAGTTTATGGAATTGCAAATATTAAAAAAAGAAACAATAGGTGTAGGTAAGTAAAAAATTATTGATTATATTGAAATTAAATCAATTATAAACTTAATAACCAAATAACTAAATAACAATAACTCTATTTAATAGGAATAAAAGCTACAGTCGATTCAGAAGTTGTTACAAGATTTGAAGTAATGGATGGATCCTCAATTACTAGTATTTAAAATAAATTTAACTATATAATAAATAATATATAAAGATGAGATAATTCCAATAAGATTTTTTATTGCTGCGTATAGACTATCACCTACGTTCAAAAATATTAATAATCGATTTTCTGTTGAGTACTTTTTAAACTTGGTTTTGGTTGACTTTGATGATAGAAGATTTTTTAAACAGCATGAAATTGAATTGTTTAGAGTTTAGTAAATTCAGTATTAGTATTAAGCTAAAAAGTTAAGTATAAATATATTAATGTATGCATAAGTAATATCTCAATTTAATTTAAATTTAAAATTTTAGTATTTGATTGTTAAATTTAAATTTTGAATTATGTTGTATATATTTATTAATAATATTGGTTATTCTAATTATATTTATAATTAAATTTTAAATCAATAAATATTTTATTATAAATGATTAATATTGGAGAAAATGAGGAAAATACAGAAAAGAATTTACCTTTTATTCAAAATATTATAGAAGATTATAGCGATAATAGTACTATTAATAAAAGAGAAGTAACTAAAGACAAAGTAATAATGAAAATAAAAATCCAAAAACATGTTAAGGTCATCTTTAACTTAAATAATTTAAAACGGTTCGACATAACCATCAGCGATACATCAAATTTAAATAGTTTATGTTCTGACATAATAAATAAGTTTATGACACTCTATAAAGAGTTCCAAAATTTACAAGGATTAAAACTAAGTAATTTAGCTTTTAAAAAGGATAAAATATCCCTACCGACTCCGCTAAATTTTGAAAATTTTGATAATTTATATAACGGAAGTATAATACTATGTGATATAAAAAGCAAGAACTATTGGATAAAAACACAAATAAATATAATTACTAATTCATACACATATTCAATTAATTTAGAATTAAAGCTTGATCTAGATCATAAAATTGATTACTTAAAAGATTTATTAATTAAGCTAGGATTATTTAATTGGTTACAAAAAGATAATCATTCTCGCAACTATTTAATTAATAAGATAACTTATAAGACAAATAGATCAAATTTAAATTTAGAATTTGAGTATATGGATTCTGAAATTAATTTTGTTGATTTGGATACATGTATTATTTTATTAATAACTTTTAGTAATGTTGTCTGATATATTTAATTATAATTCACATATTTATTGTGATATCAATCTTGTTTCTATGGAAGAATTAATTTATGATGAGTTAAAGTTATTAAAATTTGATGATAAAGAAAAAAAAGAAAGATTAGAAGATCTGAGTGAGTTTAAATTTGCTGAATTTATCAAGCAGACGTATTTTAGTGCAGAGATTAAAACGATAAATTCGTTAATTAAGAATTTTGGTAAGTTAATTTAGAATTAATGTTATATTTATATTAAATTTGTATTTATTTTACTTTTAATGTAGTCAAGAATGTAAGTAGACAATCGATATTAAAAGATAAGGTTGCAATTGTGAATAAAACTAATATTTTGGATAATAAGATAATTAAAGAAAATAAAGAAAGTCAACATTTAAATGAAGAAAACAAAGAATATATAAGAAATAATGAAACTGATATAGAAAATAACAAAGAAAATAAAGAAAATAATATTAAAAAAACTAATATAGACCCAGCAGATAAAATAAAGAAAGCATTGCTAATAACAAAGTATAGTAATTTTGTTACATTTGATAACTCAATGACAACTAATAATTCAAAAATTGATACTTCAATTGACAATGAAAGCTTAAGCAGACCAAGTAAACCTAATAGCAAAGAAAATCATAGCGAGTTTAGCGAAGTAAAAAAGTCATTTTTATCAGATAGAAAAGAAGACAGCATAGGCTTAGCTGCAAGTATAATAGACGAAGACAGTGAAGATACAGATAACGAAATTACAGCTAAAAGACAAACAGTCTTTGAAGAATATGTAGAGCTAGAACCAGTGAGACAACTAAGTAAGGATATTATAATTTATTTATTAACTTTAACATAGCAATACTTAAAAAATGCGGATTTAATCTTTCAAATGATATTAAAAATATTTTTACTGTTGAAAAGATAGCAGAAATATTTGCTTCAATAGCTAATGTTAAATTAGATTATTACTACTTTAATAATATTTCTTTTCCGGAAATAAGAGATTTATTTTCTGAAGTAGATATAGTCAAAGAATACACTCAAAAGCATAGAGAAACATTTCTATATCAAGAAAAAAGAAAAAGAGTTAACTTTAAACATACCATTTTATTAGTCTCGATGATTGTTATTCTACTCATTATTTTTGGGTTGCTTTTTTTCTACTTAGAATAAAATTATACATAGTTTAATAATATTCATTATTTATAATAATATAAACTAAATAAATTATTTAAAAATTCATTTAATTGTTTAGTTGTTTAATCAATTTATTATTTACAATATATATATATATATTATATTATATTAAAGTTATATAATTTATAGCATAACTTAATAAATAATTTTAAATATTAAAATGTCTTCAGAAACTATGGAAATAGAAATAAAACCATTGAATGTAGTAAATCAACAAAATCCAAATAATAATCAAGGCGGCGGCCAACAAATGTACCGCAAAGCCAAAAAGTATAATATTTACTAAATATTATATAGAAAATTTGGAAGAACTTATATAAATATATTACATGATCCAAGAGTAGTTAGAGGAAATACATACGCAGCTTTTGTTATACCATCATCTTTACAGCAAGAATTTATTAGATTAAAAGAAAACGAAGAGAGACAAAGAAGAATGATGTTAGTCCCTAGAAAACTACCTGTATTTAAGATAACAACTATAACTAAAATATAATTAACAATCATATACTTATTAGCATTAACATTATTATAGAGAGTAGCTTTAATGCCAGCCAAAAAGTTAAACATTACTACTGAGATTGATGAGGAACCTGATGAATCTAAACAGGTTGAATCTCCAAAATATAAAGAACTAGAAGAACTATCAACAGTAGAAGAAGATCTTCCCTATTATTACATTGATAAACCAGTAAAATTATAACAAATACTATTAATACTTATCTATAACTCTTTCTAAAATTAATATTATTGTTATTAATATTAATTATATAGCCTACTCCCAAATATATTCCGCTCCCTCCTGGTGTTGAAGTCGACACACAAATTGAAGATGGTGAACTATTCGATTTTGATTTAGAAGTAAAACCAATATTAGAAGTACTTGTAGGGAGAAGTTTAGTTCAAGCAAGATATGAACTAATTGAAGAGGATGAAAGAAACGAATATATCAAACATAAAGTTGAATATGAACAAGAAAGAGAATTCGAGTTGAATAATTTACAACGAATGGAAGCTTCAAGAATAAGACGAGTAAACGAACAAAATCGTAGAGAAAACCAAGATGTACAAAGGCAGAAATTAAGTGTTGTAATCCAAAAGAAATTATTTTCGAAAGTGTTTGCCAAACAACATCTAGCCAATCTTAAGAATAGGACATTAAGTCATTTAGACCAACTCGGATATTTAAAGTAAATAATTATTATTTATTTTAATTATATTTTAGGCATTCACAAGAGTTTAACATATTAAAATTACAAGTGTTCAGAAATTATCCTGAGACCTTTAATATTGTTGGTAAATTTGAAGGGGCAACTTTACTACTAACTAAATTACTTGATGATCAATATAAATCAAAATATGGAAACTTTAATAAAATTATAATTGATAAAGAAAAAGAAAGAGTTCTTAAATCAAAACAAGATAAAGAATTAGCTATTAAACAACATCTAGAAGATGAAGAAAGTAAGCATCAAGCAAGAATGAAACGAAAAGAGGAAATAAGAATTGAAAGACTAACAAGTAAATTACTATTATTTATATTACTATAATTTCTAATATTTATTTACTAACTTTAATAGAAAAAATAAACGATACAATAATAAAAACGAAGATGACTAAGAATGATATACTTTCACTCAATTTACCAGTCCAAATTGATGAATTTAAAAAGAAAAGCGATCTTAGTAAGTATTATAACAACAAATATATAATTACTTAAAATTTATATTAAATTATCTCTTTAGTTCATTCACTTGGAGGCTTCTTTGGAGAACTCACCATTATCTTAAATGAATTTCCTTTAGTTCAAAATTATCTAAAAAATAACAATCCATCCGAAGAGGAATCAAAAAATATCGAAAAGTTCTTTTTCTTTGCTCTTGAACAAACTTTATTACTACTAAAAGAACATCAAAATTTAGAACTAACTTATATTGAAAATATTAAAACTGATTTAGGAAACATGGACGAAGCTAAACGACAAGAAAATATGGACTTCTTATGTGATTACAGAAGATTCTGTTCAAAATCCCTAAAATTACTAATCGATAATAATTTAGTTATGAAAAAAGTATATGACTTATTAATGAAAACTATTGCTGAATTATATTACGAAATAAAGGTTGACCCTAATACTATTGTACCTGATCCAGAAAACACTGATCCTGATTATCTTAACTCAATTGCAAAGCAACAACAAGATATAATACAAAGAAATAATCATGTCGATAAGCTTAAAGCAAAGATTAAGATTAATTTTGAAAAAGTTGAAAATGAGAAAGCAAACAGAAATAACTATGCTGCAGTAATCTATGTACATCCTGTTAAACAGACTGATGTTTATAATGAAGAGGAAGAGCATTTGATTGAGAATCCACCTGTTGTTGAAGAAGTAAAACCTGAAAATAACAATGCATCATCGTTAATTGATCCTAATTTAAATTTGAGTAATAATAATAACTCTGGAGGACCTGGAAGTGAAGGAATGAGCGGGGAGAAAAAATCAGAAGATGATAAGAAAGAAAAGGCTGAGGAAGAAGGAAAGCAAGAAGAAGGTAGGTTATAATATAAGATTACTTATTTATTATTATTTAATAGGTCCAACCGAAACATTTTCTAATATTAACTTTGTGAACTCAGCTGATGTCTTCAATAACAAAGATGCTAACTTAGATGTATATATAATTCACGAAGGTAAATATATAAGATAAGATTAAAACTATATTACTTCTAATAAATTATTAATCTAATAAAATATTAGGTGTAACTGACATTTACAAAATCAAAATACTAAGAAAGTTAAAAAAGTTCTTTGAAATCAATCAAAAATTCAAACTCGATGAACAAGTACAATCAACAAGGTCAAAATATAGTCAATATTCAGATTTTGTCCTGAATCATATATTAAAAAATGAAAATTACAAAAATGATAAAATATTTAAAATTGATGTAATTCCTCCTGAACCTGAAAAAGAAGAAGACCCAAACGCTCAAAAAATGTAAAGAATAAACATTAAACAAAAAATAAGTAATAAAAATTTAAAATCTAATTTTATTAAATTAATTTTGTAACTATATTGTATGTGTATATATCAATTAAGTAAACAATAAATAAGTTTTGTTTTATTATATTAAACATATTATTATTTTATGTATTTTATATAGAATATATTATATAAAATTTTTACAATTTTACTAAATAATTAATAATTATAATTTTTAATTTAGAATAAATGAGTAATGTAGGTAAAAAAAATGTTTCTAATAAAAGTGTTACATCTTTCAATACAACAAATAAATTAGACTTAACAACAAAAAAGTAAGTTAATCTTATAATAATACATACTATTCATTTAAATTTATTAATAAAAAATAGAAAGAAACCATCAGACTTTTTGGAAAAAGAAATGAAGCAAAAAGTAATCAAAACTATTAAAATTAATTATAAAATTACTCTTTTAAATAGGAAGAAGAATTAAAAGTACTTGAAAAATTATATTCAACAGCAAGTACATCAACTAAACCGATAACCGAAATGTAAATTATAGAAATAAAATAAGTTTAAATTTAGATAAAGATTTGGCTATTCTAAATAACAAATTAAATAAAAATAAGCCAAGTTTAAAACCAGTTGATATGCAAGATAAATTGGATAAATTAGAGAGACAAAAAATAAGAAAGGAAGAAGATATGAAATTGAAAGAATTAGAAAAATATGATGTTAAATTTAAAAGAAATAAATCATCAGCAAAGGTTAAGACCATACCTAACATTCAGCTAACAGAAGACCCTCACAAGAGGCTGATGGATAATATTTTATCTAACGCTTCTAATACAAATTCAAATTCGAACTTTACAAATTTAACCAACTTAACAAACTTAACTGTAGCAAATAATAAAATTAATACAAATTCAATCACAAATTCAATTAAAATTTCAAATGTTGACATTAAAGACAATTTAAAATTAGATAAAAGTATACAAGATGATTCAGACTTCCGCAAGTCCAAAACTACTATGAAGAAAGAAAAAATAGAAATCAACTGCGAAAATAATATAACTATTAGCACAAGTGTTAAAAATAATGATAATAAAATAAATCCACCAAGCAAAAAAACAAACAGTAATAAAGCGATGGACATTCTTAAAAACGACTTAGAAAAAAATGAATTAGACAACAGTAATATATTAAGTAAAAGTTTATTTGGAGACTTTGATGACACAAATTTTAACGAAGTTGTTAATGAAGATAAATATAATAATTTATTTGGAAATAATTTATGTGAAGAGTATTACGAAGTATATAATTTCTTAGAATCTATCAACCTTCACAAAAAATACTTTAATACTTTTATTCAGCACGAATTTTTAGATATGCAAGCTATCTTCCTTATCGAAGAAAAACATTTGGACGAAATGAAAATAAAAGGTGGGTCTAAAGCAAAAATATTAAATAAAGTAAAGGAAATGAAAACAAGTTCTAAAAAGTTATTAGAGGAAATGTATAATAATAATACAGGAGGAAATCCTGAGAGTGGAGTTGGAACAGAGGACTTAAAGAGTAATGTAAGTAAAAATCAAGACTTTTACGACGAAGAGGAACAACGCAGATTATTTCAAGAAGCAGTACAAGAATTTCGAACTGGAAGTACTAAACCAAAAAATGATTTTAATTCAAGTTTAACTAATTTTAATAAACAAATGGAAAAAGATGATAAGAAGAAAAAAGATAAAGTAGACGAGTATCAAAAGAAAGAAAAGGAAAAATTAATACAGTCATCGTTAAATACAATAAAAGAAGAAGACGAGGATAAAGATAAAGATAAATATGGTTATAATGTAGAAAATACACAGGGAGACAAAGTACAGGCAGTTCCTGTCCAGCCTAAAAAAAGTATTTTATATAGTCTAGGCGAGTCGAACTTCTTATTTGAAAATAATATGCCGTTCGGAGAGTCAGGTACTGATCCGATGTCAACCCCATTAGGAGAGAAAATATCATGTTGGAATTGTTATAAAGTTATTAAAAAGGATAAAGTAATTGAAGATAAAATTATATATGGAAAGGTAATTTTTATTATTTAATTTGTTTTTAGCAATTTTGTTCTGTTGATTGTGTTGAAAAGTTTAAAGAAAGAGATATCTATGTAAGTTCGTTATTGTTATATTAATTATTAGGTTAATTGCTCAGTCTGTAAAAAAGTTTTTGATAAATGTAGTGGAGATGTTCTTGCGAATAAATGGTATTGCTCAACAAATTGTTATGATAAAGCTTTAATACAAATAGTAAAAAATGGAGGGATAGAAGAAAGTAATAGGAATAATACTCCTAATTATAAGAACTCTAATGGTAATAATTCAAATCGATCAAATAAATTATCAAATGAAGAAGATAATTATGACCCAATGCTCGATTTTTAGTTTACTTTAAATAAATATTTGTGTATAATTAGTTTTAAAATTTAAATAATATTAATTGCAACAAAATATTTAAACTTTTATATATAATTTTATATTTTAATTAACTTCTAAATAAACTTTATTTTATCATAGAGAGTTTATTAGTCAAAAACAATCAAAAAGGTATGTCAAAATTAGGCATTATAAGCTATTATTACTATTTACATTATTATATATCATTCCTTAAATAATAAATTATGTTACTTTATATTCAGACTACTATTTTCAACTTGTAACAATCCTTCTCTAAATTTGAAATTTGTGTCTTCATTAAGTCTAACAAAGTTTTCTAAAAAAATAAACATAGTAAATTATTGAAATATTATAGAGTATTAATATATTTCATACCTGTTAACAAAAAGTAAAACACAAGAGCAGTAGTAAATAACACACATGTTATACTATTTGGTAAAAACGCTTTCCCTGTCATATCTTCTAACAGCTTATCAAAGCTAAATATCTATATTGATTTAATTATATTATTAATGATTATTATAATAATAATACTGCAGCAACTCCCAATATTCTAGAGCATGATATCATAAATCCAACTGACATTGACTCTCCAATAGGAAATGTTATTTCACAGGCAAAGTCAATACTTATAGTAACTATAGATAATAAAGTAAATCCAGTAACTCCGTAAGATATTAATATTATAGCAAAGTACGAATTATGCCCTTTTATTATTTCCATCAAAATTGTCATTATAACTTGTGTAATTACCAATATTATATTTA
>Ga0100402_1007411_pt1 | contig 10613 bp, 8 predicted proteins | sample CryGeyme20150102_FD_80419 | JGI IMG/M metagenome (GOLD analysis project Ga0100402, IMG submission 80419) | Groundwater microbial communities from Crystal Geyser aquifers in Utah, USA - Crystal Geyser metaG 2015-0102 | ecosystem: Environmental > Aquatic > Deep subsurface > Groundwater | place...
AAATACAATCATATTATGCATGATGTATGAGAAAGCCTTATTACCAAGGAAGTAGCTCAAATCATTCATGTTTTTTGGTTGCGGTTGTATGATCTTTATCATCATACAAAGATGTGTTTTCTGAACGAATCGAAGGTCTTTTTACTTGGCGAATGATCGCTGCCGCCAATATCTCGGCAATTTCTAAAATATGATCAGGCTTGCATGTTTTTATGTTTGTTTCCATCAGGGTTCTCCATTGTTGGTTTGTCCTGATGGTTAGGTCTGCAAAAATTTTAGAAAGTGACGAAAATTTTTGAATTTTTATTCATGCGTAAAGCCGAAGACCTTTCTTTGCTCCTTCCAAGAAATTGGGAAACCACGCACCACATTTTGCAGCGTGAGTGTACGGGGTTGCTTGCCATTTAAAACAGCCTCAATGATGTCAGGGGCAAGAAGTGTTAAACGCATCACACGATACATATGAGTTACCTCCACATTCTCTTTTTGCGCCAGCTCTTTTGGCGTTGCATATTTCCCTTCATCAAGCATGCGTTGCCAAGAGAATGCCTTACCCAGCGCCAATATAAACGTGTAGTCCGTATTATCAGCTTCAGGGTCAGTCATCTCACTGAGTGTTTTACCATCTGGCCCCACAATCATCTTGCGAGAACTGCGACGGCTAAATTGCATCGGGATACGAATGTGCAGTGTGTCCAACGCTTCATTAACTGATATGGTTGTCATTATAAAAAATCTCCTTTCGTAAATGTGTTGGCAATTGTGGTGAAACCATCCAGTCGCATATCAATAGCCACTTCGTCATTGGTGATGGTGACGTTTTTCACCAAAATCTCTGCAATACGATTACGCTCCTTCGGTTTTAATGACTTCCAAAACCCATCAAATTCACCGATATGGTTTCGAAGCTCCTGCAAACCAAAATCATGCGGACATTCATCACTGGTTTGAAGCTTGGCATGCGTTTGCGTGATGATTTCGGGGCTTTCAATAAATTTACGGATGTGACCGATCACCAGCGCATCAACCTCTGCCGCTGGCACGGGGCCAACCTTGCAGGCTTCATAACCCTGATGTATGGCGCTGGTGGGGGTGTAATAACGGTAGATGCGTTGGTCTTTTTTGGTAAAGGTTGGTGTCATGGCACTTTCACAACATCCACACCGCACCATACCACGCAAAAGCGACGGGTTAGTATTTTTGTTGTGATTACCTCGTTTCACACGATCCTGTGACAAAATGGCATGGGCTTCGTCCCATAGTTCTTGAGAAATAATGGCATCATGCTGGCCTGGATAGATTTTATCTTTATGAACAATCTGACCAAGATAAAGCGGGTTATTCAAAATCCGGTAGATATACTGGCGATTAAACTTACGCCCGCCACGTAGATTGCCCGTGCCGCTTTCATACATCTTCGTGCGATAGCCTTTGAGATCGAGCTCTTTGATGATTTGTCCGATTGATTTGATCTGCACATAGCGTTTGAAAATATGCTCCACCAGCGCTGCTTCTTCCGGCACAATAACCAGCTTACGATCCACCGAGTTATAGCCAAGCGGCAATGCGCCGCCCATAAAGATGCCTTTTTGTTTAGATGCCGCAAACTTATCGCGAATGCGTTCGCCAATAACTTCGCGTTCAAACTGAGCAAAACTGAAGAGAATATTCAGCGTTAAACGCCCCATGGAATCCTTGGTATTAAAATGCTGGGTGACGGATACAAAGCTTACATCATGCTCATCAAAAATCTGCACCATCTGTGCAAAGTCAGCTAAGGAGCGTGAAAGGCGGTCAATCTTATAAACCACCACCACATCAATCTTTTTGGCCTTAATATCCTCAATCAGGCGCTTTAAGGCGGGGCGCTCCATATTCCCACCCGTGAAACCACCATCATCATACCGCGTGGATAGCACCTCCCAGCCTTCATGGCGCTGGGACTGGATATAACTTTCACCCGCATCACGTTGAGCATCCAGCGTGTTATATTGTTGCTCAAGTCCTTCTTCGGTGGATTTACGTGTATAGACAGCGCAGCGAATAACCTTTTTCTTTTCCATCATGCATGCCCCCGTGCAATCAGGCCAAAAAACAAATTGCCGTTCCAATTTGTGCCAGTGATGCGTTTGGCGATGGCGCTGAGGCTTTTATAGGTTTTGCCCTGATATTCATAGCCTTTTGACAGAACAGTGACATAATGCTCTTCACCGTCATATTCCCGCATCAGGCGTGTACCAACGACAGGCTTCATAGCTTTACGCTTGCGTTTCTTTTTTACGCCATTGCCGTAATCCATCAGCAGGTTGATGACCTCTTGCGTCAGGCCGCCATATTCTAATTCTTGCATACGGTAGGCGAGTTTATTGACCAGCGTGAGTTTATTAAAATGTGGGGCGGGCGTATTGTAATAGCTTTGCCAAAGCTCTTTGAGATGTGCCATCGGCATATAATTCAACTCGGCAATATCTCTTTCTAAGACGTTGTTTTGCATTGTTTTTCCCTTCGTTTTTAGACATGAATGCTTCGCTTCGGCACTTAGTCCAGCGAAAACTCTCTGTTTCTTCAGGTCTGCAAAGGGTTTGAAAAACGACGATAAAAAATAAAACTTTTCGAAAGTTTTTTTGATGGGCGATTATTCTTTCGAACTGCAAAAAATTCTGATGCGCTGAAAGCCTTGAAAAACCTCACTTCATGACCTGTTGGTCGTTTGCAAAGTAGCCGACAGGTTTTTAGACGGATGGGGGTATTTTGAGGGGATAAAGCCTGTTTTCACGGAAATGATGGACTGAGCCTGTGAACAGGTTGCGCCCGAAAACGGCGCAGAAACTAGGGTTTTAGGCATTAAAAAACCGCTCATAACTTGTGTTAGAACGGTTTATAAATAGTAAATTGGTTGCGGGGGCTGGATTTGAACCAACGACCTTCAGGTTATGAGCCTGACGAGCTACCGGGCTGCTCTACCCCGCGGTATAAAATAATTATATAGGATTATAGAATATCATGCAAGCCTTTTTATAGTTTTTTCATTTCTTCCTCAAGATCATCTATCAATGTATGAATAAGTTGCATCCCTTGTAGCCAAAAATCAGGGTTAGATGCGTCTAATCCAAAAGGTGCTAACAGTTCTTTATGATGTTTTGTGCCACCAGCGCTTAACATCTCCATATACTTATTTTCAAACTCACCTGCTTTGTCTGCAGGTTGGTTTTTATAAACTTGATAGAGGGAGTTTACTAAACAATCCCCAAAAGCATAGGCATACACGTAAAATGACGAATGAATAAAGTGCGGGATTGTCATCCAAAATTCTTGAACATCATCAGGAACTTCCACATAAGGGCCAAGCGCTTGTTTTTGTGTTTCCAGCCAGTGCTTATTAATTTCATCGCGGCTAAGCTCTCCATTTAGGCGGCGGCTTTCATGAACGCGGCGCTCAAAATCATAAAAGGCAATTTGACGAACAACCGTATTAATCATGTCCGAAATCTTAGCCTCCAGTGCTTGTACACGTTTTTGTGGAGACGTTGAGTATTTTAGAAGGCTTTGAAATGTTAGCATCTCACCAAAAACGGATGCTGTTTCACATAATGTCAGTGGCGCATGCGCCATGAGCGTGCCTTTATCATCGGCCAGTAAGCTATGCATGCCATGACCAAGCTCATGGGCTAGTGTTGAAACATCGCGCAGCTTCCCTTTAAAATTTAGAAGAACATATGGATGATGGCCTTTAAATGTTGGCATATTAAAGGCGCCTGAATATTTTGATGCAGATGCAGCTGCATCAATCCACGGGTTTTCAAAAAATTGATTTACAAGGCTTCTGGCTTGATTGCTAAAACTTCCATATGCATTTAAAACAATATCTTTTGATTCTTCCCATGAATACGATTTTGTATCATCCTCAAAGGGTAGGGGGGCATTTCTATCCCAATATTCTAATTTTTCAACGCCCATTAATTGTGCTTTTAGTTTATAAAAACGGTGTGCTAGCGTTGCATAGTTATTTTGTACGGTTGTAAATAAGCTGTTCACAACTTCAGCCTCTACATCGTTACTTAAATGACGGGCTGCAGCAACATCTTTAAAACCGCGCCATCTGTTGTTAATTTCTAAATCTTTAGCTAGTACATTTGTGATCGTTACAAACAAATCACCTTGTTCTTTTAATGTATTGCTAATGCTTATTGCGGAGGCTTTTCTGGTATTTTTATCCGCATTCGATTGTAAATCTGAAATTTCAGCAATGCCCACAGTTTTATCTTTATAATTAAAACGCAATTTTGATAGCATTTCATCAAATAATTTTGACCATACTTGCGTGCTTGTAATAGATTTGTCAGACAGAAGCTGCTCTAATTTTTCATCTAATTGGTAATCTTTCATGGCACACAAACGGCGTAGCCATGGCTTGTAAAAGGCAAGATCTGGGTGCGCCGACATGGCTTTATCAAGTTGTTCTTTACGAATGCAGTTAAGCTCAATCGTGAAAAAAGCAAAACCTTGTTCTACCGCTGTTAAGAATTCAACAATTTGTTGATAGAAACGTTGAATTTCTTCTTTGTCTAAATTTGTAAAGGATAATAATCTAGCATAAACAGCAAGCTTTGTGGATAAGCTGCTTATTTCTTCATAAGTAGACAGTGATTCAAATAATTCTTGTCCGTTCCAAGAAGAACCCGTAAATAAGTTCTTATATTTTTCAGTAAAAGATTCACATATGGTTTTAAGAAGATCCATATCTTCTTGTATTTTTGGATCTTTAATACTTTGATATAGGTCGGTTAAGTCCCACTTCGGCAATTGTGAATCTGTCATATACTCTGTATCCTTGAAAAGGTTAGGCGCTTGTTCTGCAACAAGTAATTATTATAATTAACGTGTTTATCACACATCTACATCCTTAACAAAGCGCTAAAAAATGTCAACAGTTTTCGATTTTTTAAGCCTTCTTGTGTTCGTGTTTTATAACAAGAGAGACTATGCTTGACCATATAACAGAAGAACCTGTATAAAAGACATATATTTTCCCCTTGGATTTATTATGTTTTTTCGCCCTTCGTTTTTGATCTTGATATGCTTTTTATGTACCTTTGTTAACACCTGGGGTGCAAAAGATTTACACAATAAAAAAGCGATTGTGCGCTTAAATGGTAAGGCAAAGCATAGCTTTCCAGATGCAGACTTCCCCTTTGCGAATGTAAATGCACCAAAAGGCGGTAAGTTACGATTAGCTGCACAAGGTACATTTGATTCTTTGAATCGGTTTAGTATTCATGGTACAACGCCTGATGAAGTGCTTGTTTTACAATATGATATGTTAATGTTTAGGTCTCCTGATGAACCTTTTACAATGTATCCATTACTCGCAGACTCAGCTGACATCGAATCGGATAGTTCTGCCATCACTTTTAAACTGAATCCAAAAGCAAAATTTGCAGATGGGTCTTCAGTGCACGCAGAAGATGTTAAAGCTTCTATAGAACATTTGCGCGATAAGGGGAAGCCGCGTTATAAAATGTCTTTTGGGCCCGTTGAGCGTATTGATATTATGGACGACTTAACAATTAAAATTAATTTTTCGAAAAAAGATGATGGAACCTACGACCCTGAACGCCCACTGGTCGTGGCATACTGTATTGTGATGCCTAAAAAAGATCTAGAAAAAACTGATGTTGGCGAACAAAGTCACCACCCCATACAAGGTACGGGCCCCTATAAAGTAAAAAGTTTTGAACATGGGCACTTTATCGAAATGGAAAGACGCGATGATTATTGGGCAAAAGATTATCTCAAGGGGTTCTATAACTTTGATACCATCCATTTGGATTACTATAAAACATCACAAGCACAATTTCAGGCGTTCCAAGCAGGTGCTTATGACATCTTTTTTGAAACGAATCCACAAAACTGGAAGCGCGGATTTGATTTTCCAGCAGCAAAAGATGGCCGTGTGGTAAGATTTGAAGCAGAGCATACGCGCGGTGTTTTGTCCCGCTATTTTATTGTCAATATGCGACGTCCATTATTTCAAGATATTAACTTACGTAAAGCCATTAGCCTTGCCTTTGACGCCGATACTGTGAATAGACGTGTTTATGAAGGGGACATGAAAGTTCCGCAAAGTACGTTTGCCAATACAATATATGCACATAGCGGCAAAGCAGAAGGTCTTGAACTTGAGATTTTAACAAAATATCAAAGCCGAATTGGCGATCGCTTTCATGAAATGACGAACAGTGCATACGCAACCCCAAAAACACAATCTCCAGCAGAGCATAGAGGGTATATAAAGCAAGCAGCAACTATTTTAGATTCTGCAGGGTACGTTGTGAAAAATGGTATGCGCCTTACGAAAGAGGGTAAACCACTAGAATTTACTATGATGATAAAAGACGAAAAATTAGAAAAAATTGCCTTGTCTTATGCGCAAAATTTAAAATTACTGGGTATACAGCTTCATATTCAACGTGTTGACACTGTTCAATATGAAAATCGTGTTTTGGACTCTGACTTTGACATAATTATTCATGGAATTTTTAATGGCATGTCTCCGGGGGTTGAACAAACTTATTATTACGGGGCTAAATTTTCAAACATAAAAGGTTCAAGTAATTATATTGGTTTGTCTGATGACGTTTTAGAGGATCTTGCTTATGATGTAGCAAAGGCAACAACGCCAGAAATACATGTTGCCGCTTGCCATGCGATGGATAGGTATTTAATGCATTTACACTGCCTTATTCCCATTATGTATGATAATAAATACCGTGAAGCAAGGTGGGTAGGGGTATTCGAAACCCCTAATTATGACCCTGATATGGGCCGAAATGTTATGGCTTTTGGGTGGGTTGCGCCTGGTAAGAAACAGGCAGTAGATAGTAAGAGAGAGGCCGATACCAAAGCAGAAGTTGGGTTCTTCCAAAGTATGTTGAATAAAATTTATTCGGTTGTCTTTTAATTTTCACAGTTGCAATATAGAGCGTGAACGAACATTTGATACAGAATTTTCTCTCCGTATAGATTTTATCATAAATTCACGGTATAATTTGTGTATAGATTCTAAATCAAAAAAATATGACTATTCAAGTATTGATGCCTGCTTTAAGCCCCACGATGACTGAAGGGAACCTTGTTAAATGGGTAAAGAAAGAAGGTGATAAAATTAATGCCGGCGATATCATGTGCGAAATTGAAACTGATAAAGCTACAATGGAAGTTGAGGCCGTTGATGAAGGTGTCCTTGGAAAAATTTTTATTTCGGAGGGTTCAGAAGGTGTTAAAGTAAACAGCTTGATTGCCGTTTTATTAGAAGATGGTGAAGATATCTCAGCTATTACTCATCCTGAAACTGTTGAAGCGCCAAAAACAGAAACTGCAGCTTCTAGTGAGATCGCAGGAAAATCGGTTAAACTTAACACACCAACACCACAAAAAGCGGGTGATCGTGTGTTTGCAACACCACTTGCTAAGCGTATAGCGCAAAATAATAATGTTTCTTTGGATGGTGTATCGGGCACTGGCCCGAACGGGCGTATTATAAAATCTGACGTTGAAAATACAAGTTCAGCCTCAAAGCAAGTGGCAGTGACTCAAGGTTTAGTGTATGAAGATAAAAAAGTATCTTTAATGCGCAAGACTGTTGCAAAGCGTTTAACAGAATCAAAAAATACGGTACCACATTTTTACCTAACTGTAGATTGCGAGTTGGATGCCCTGCTAGCATTAAGGGCGCAAATTAATGCTGAAAGCTGTGTTAAAATTTCTGTTAATGATATGCTTATCAAGGCATGTTCTAAAGTTCTTCAAGAAGTGCCAGAGACAAATGTAACCTGGCATGATACGTATATTAGGCAGTATAAAAATGTTGATATTTCTGTTGCCGTTGCAATTGATGGCGGCCTTGTAACGCCTGTCTTGTTTAATACAGAAAATATGAAGCTGTCACAAATTTCAACATCCGTTAAGGCGTTAGCTGAAAAAGCACGCGCTGGTAAATTACAACCAAATGAATATGAAGGTGGCAGTTTTACTATCTCTAACCTTGGAATGTATGGTGTGAAGGAATTTTCTGCAATTGTGAACCCGCCGCAAGGGTGTATTTTAGCCGTTGGTGCAGGTGAGAAACGTATGGTTGTTAAAAATGATAAGCCTGAAATCGCAGCAATTATGACTGCAACGCTTTCTGTTGATCACAGAAGTGTTGATGGCGCCTTGGGTGCACAGTTTTTGAAAAGTTTTAAAAAATATATTGAAAATCCTGTGCTAACTTTAATTTAAGGTTAGTACAGTTTAATAAATGGAGTTACGCGAATGGTACAGTTGATTCGGTCTATATATAGGTTGGGATTTTGTATTTTTTTAGTTATGTGCTGTGTACATGCAGATAATATGAAAAAAGGACTTCCAGGCAATGCTATTGCTCATGATTCAGCGTTTAAAATGCTGATTACAAAAGAAGCTTTGGCTAAAAAAAAGGCATTTATTGCGTTTCCAGATATTCAAAAAATTCGAAAAAATGGTGTGCTAACAATAGCATTGCTAAAGGATGATATTTTTCCCTTCTTTTTTTATGATAAAGACGAAGGTTTTTTAGGTATTGATAGGCAGCTTATTAATTCTATAGCACGGGCGCTTGGCTCTAATGTTAAGTTGAAAATTATTCGAACCGCAAAAACATATGACGATATTATTAAACAAGTCAGTACGGGAAAAGCACACCTTGGCATTTCAAAAATTAATTATACACCATCACGTTCTTTACTGGTTATATATGGTGATGAATCTTATATAACTTTACACCCAGCACTTTTGGTGAATAAAAAGGCTATATTAAACCAAAAAGATAAATTTAATGCAGCTGAATTCTTTAAAGCTGAAAATAAACATAGAATTTGTACAATTGCCAGGTCTTCTAATGCGTATACTGTAAGTAAATTATTTCCTGGTGCTATTGTTATGGCATCAAAAAATGAGAAAATACGAGACAGAAAATTTGTTGATGGCGATTGTGATGCACTTTTTCTGGATGATTACGATGTGAAAAAGAAAGTGACAGAAGACCCTTTTTTAAAGAAATACTATAAAACGGCCGTTTTAGATAAAGTTGAAACACCTGCATATATTGTGACAAATCCGAAGTATCCAAATTTATCACACTTTATTGATGATCTGGTTCGAAATTCAACCTCCCTTCAATTTGAATTACAAAGTAGTTTTGATCAGTATAAAAAATACCTCCAGCCCTTGCGTGAAAGAGCCGAAAATCTGGAATTAAAAGCACAGCAAGAAGAAAAAGATACGACCGTTAAGAAACCTCAGGATGCAGCAATTGAAGCAACAGAAAAGGTTCCTTCGTGAGGTTTATAAACTACATTTTATGTATACTGATTTTATTTTCAAACATAGGGCGTGCAGAAAGTGAAAAACCGGAGGCGCCTGCTTATCCTGGTGTATTATTTGCGAATATGCAGCATTTTATTAAGAAGAAAAAACTTGTCGTTGCCATTTATGAAGAAGATACACCACCATTTTTTTACCGTGATGAAAATGGTGATACAAAAGGTATTGATGTCGATATTGCAACATCAATTGCCAAAAATATTCACCATGATATTGAAGTAGAAATAACGCGCAAACCAAAGACATTTAATGATGTTGTTGACATTGTTAGTCGTGGTGAGGCTGATATCGGTGTGTCCATGTTAAGTTATACCACGCAAAGATCACGGAAAGTTTATTATACGAGGACCCCTTATATTAATGTAAGGATGGCACTTTTTGTTAGTCAACTTTCAATTTCACAATCTGGAGATACACCCACTTTAAGGAAGATGTTTTCGGAAAAAAACAATCGCACTTTATGTGTTATTGAAGGGTCTTCTTACGCAGAAGTGGCAAAAAAAGTACTGCCATATGCAAAGCTTGTTTCTGTTAAGTCGTCTAATGATTTATTGCCAAGTGTGAAGTCTGGAAAATGTTTTGCCTTTTTTGAAGATGATCAGGGTATTCGTAAACGGCTTATTAAAGACCCTCAATTAAATCTACGCTATCAGATGATTGTCTTAAAAGATGAAATAGATCCTATTAATATTGTCATTGGCCCACAGTACCCGGAACTTGCCGAATTTATTGAACTTATGATAAGGCATACAGCATCCCTTAGGTTTGAACTTGATGATTTGTTGAAAAAATATAAGCATACTTTTACGGATATTCCTGCGCAATCTAACTAATTATTTTATTTTTCATGCTATGATGTTGTATCCTATATAATAGAGTAGACATTAGTTTTTATATGATGAAGCCTTTAAATATAATTTTTATGGGAACGCCTGTATTTGCGTTGTCTCCTTTAAAAGCATTGTATAATGCTGGTCACAATATTAAGGCGATTTATTGTCAGCCACCTAAGAAAAAGGGCAGGGGACACAATGTGCATAAAAATCCAACGCATATTTGGGGAGACGAACATCATATTCCTGTTTTAACACCAACGTCTTTAAAAACGAAAGAAGCGCTTCATACGGCAAAAAGTTTTAATGCAGATGTTATTGTTGTGGTGGCGTATGGATTGTTGCTTCCAAAACAAATTTTAGATTTACCACATATGG
>Ga0100402_1007413_pt1 | contig 10613 bp, 16 predicted proteins | sample CryGeyme20150102_FD_80419 | JGI IMG/M metagenome (GOLD analysis project Ga0100402, IMG submission 80419) | Groundwater microbial communities from Crystal Geyser aquifers in Utah, USA - Crystal Geyser metaG 2015-0102 | ecosystem: Environmental > Aquatic > Deep subsurface > Groundwater | place...
CCCCCACCCCAACCCCTTCAGCATAATAATTATGTTTTCAATATTCAGGTCAAAATAAAATAGCAGATTCATCAAGCTACTGGACCGTTTAGGGTTTTACGAATAAGACTTTGCATACTTCAGAATTGAAGATGCCTCCACAATCCTCATCTAACAATAAAAACTACCTCGACTGTATGTTGCTCTCAAATAAATAAAACTCTCTCCTAGTCGAATTCTCAAAATAGGTTTGCTAGTACTTCGGGTTCTGCAAAGAAGACCTCAGATGCAATAAAGTCATGAAATTTTATAGATTCAGGACTACCTTTCAATAAAGCTGAGATCTTTCATGAAATATGAAGCCTTTAGTAATTTCAGTGCTAATCATACTCGAAGAGATATATTGAATGGCAGTGCGAAAGAGCTCATCGATCCTGACACACTTTCTCACAATATTCACAGCAGCCATGAAAGCCTCTTAATTTACAAAATAGTCGAACCTTTACTAAAACTAAATTAACGCATTGTGTTTTGCTATGATATGGTGTACAGAACTAAGACACCGATGAATATAGAACTATGCTGGGCAACTCTTAATCTCCTGAAGAGGTATACTGAATTTGCCAAAGTGTTCGAATAATTTGGGAGGTATTATATTGAGCAGTATGATGGCGTTATTATCAGTATGATCAAAGTTCTCAACTACGACATCAATGTAACAGTCTGTATATTCAGTTACTCTACAAGAAAGCCAAAAATTTTCTTAAACGGGAAGTTCAATGCCTGTATTTATAATTGGAAAGAGGTGCTTTTTTCTTAGAAGAGGTGCTGGAAAGAAAAATCAAAGACATGCTACTATTAGTAGAAGACATTTAAATAATCAATGAATAAATTTTGCTGATGTACAGCTCAAAATATTTTGCTCATTACTTAGCCCTCAATAAACTCCTTATGCCATCTTTGTTCGTCAATATTGATGAAGTTGATCTCTTCTATAATTTGTTGGAACTCAAAACAAAAGGAAATAGTCCAAAGAAGATTCGATCAACAACGTCACTTGAATCGTTTGAGGAAGTTTAGGATATTTGAATTGGTCATTTATACTTAATCACTTATTATATTCAAGGAATTTAGGGATGATTGAATCAATACCTCAAAGAGAGGAAAGCAGCCACACCTGCTCGGATCCAGATGTCTTCTTGCTCTTTCGAAGATAGCTCCATGTACATGACAAAGTTTGTAGAATGTCCAGTTGTCGAAAGGGTACCACGTCTTGATTCCACCTTGTAAAGAGGACAGTTGTAGATTCCTTCAGTGGGAACTTGACGGTCTTCAATTGGCTGAAGATGAATCATTGGCAAGTCTGAGAAGAGTTCCTTTGGATAGGGATTGGTGATGCAATGTTTCTTAGAATCCCAGCGAGCCCCTTCCAGGTATATACCATAAATATAACAACCATCTTCTGGTTTCTCAGTTACCTCAGTGTAACTCATATGGTCCATCACCTTCACTTCAAATTCGATACGATCAACTGCGATAACATATTTTCGGGCATAATTTTGAAGAGTTCCTGTAATAAAAGCTTGAGGGAAGAAGAATCCACTAATCCAGAAAACTGTTGGAGTACCATGATCAATCCAGTTTTGCAAGAATTGAATACGAGCAGTGAGATCCTGGGTCCAAGAGCTGAGAGGCTTCATTGAAAGGAAGCCGACATCTGCCCACAACTTTGGCACTTGCTGATCATACAAGGCATTGCACATCTTTTATAGCTCTTCACTCATGACTATGAGACCTTTCAAAGCTTTTTTGGCATTCTTGATCGAATCAAGCATGATTTCAAGCAATCTATTGTATCTAATCAACTCCTGAATCAACACAGTATTCATGCTTTACTCGTACAGAGTTGGATAAATTTTATAAATGTCTTCGATAATCCAAGGTTGAGGAGTCCTGCTCTCAACAAAAAGGATAAGTTCTTCAATTATTTATTCCCGGCTCTTTCCTGCTCCAGTAGCTGCTCTTGGCTGAACTGATAACATTATTTCGAGTAGTAATCTTGTTTCATTCTGAGAGTTTGTGATTTAAGCGTTGTCATGAAGACCAAAAGCTTCAGGAGAAGGATTGAGAGGCAAGCTTTGAATGTAATTGATGTATTGCTAAAGGTTTCCAACTTCGATCGAATTGTAAATTCCACTTTCAGAGAATTTATAACCGTCTCTCATCACATCATTGTTGATGTAGTTCTTTAGAATTGTCTTGATCAGTCTAACATCTTTATCATCAGTAACTCGACCTCCATAGTTGATTTCAGACCCAAGGAAATTAATGACCTTGTATGGGACAACATCATATTCATCCAACAACATCTTCAACTGTTTTTTACAAACTGTTAGATCTTCGTTTGTGAACTCATAGGCAATGTTCCAACCGATTGGTCCAAATTTTCTACGATCTTGAATGATGGCATGGAACAAGCAGAAACCAAAGAGAAGCTTTTTGTATTCGTTAGGCTTTTTACAATCCTTTAGTTCATCATCAGACATGTTGTTGTATGTTCTCAAAAGGTTAGATCGAAGACCCTGAGGAGGCTACAAGGTCATTTTAACTCCATTTTGCAAGACTGATACTGGGAAAGATGGAGAGGGCATAGAAGTCAGCCATAGTCTAAAATCCTTATGCATGTTATCATTGAGGTCTTCGACAAGCTTTTCAAGTTAGGGCATCCAGCTAACAGCCAAGTGACAGTTCTGAAGAAGAACCCAACCACCTTTCTGAGCGTTGTCATTTACCATAATAGCAGCTTTCTTTCCTTGACCTTGACCCAATGAAATAGACTAGATTCTCTTACCCATACCGGACTATTCGGCGAATCGGAGGAAATCAGCAACAGGATCAGAACCAGCAGAAAGCACGAAAATAAGGGGGGTTTGAATGCTGGAATCTTTGTAGCATTTAGCAAGATCAAAAGTTGGGGAGATGATGAATCTTTCTCCCATTTGTTCCGTAATCCAGTTTTGGATGGCAGTAATCACCTTGTCTGACCTGAGAGCTTTGAGGAAGATGATTTTTTGGAAATTATTCAACTTATTGTTCCAGTACTCAGGCATAGGTTCCTCGTGAGCATTGCTGCTATCAAAAATATTCTTGAATTCATCGGGTTTCTTCATGAAGTATTCATCCAGTCCCTTGAATGCTGACAATGTTGTTGACATGCCATATATTTGCTTGTACACATCAGGCCAGGCATTTTCGTTGATCCAGGTTGTAGGATTCGTTGGAACTTTGATTTATCCAGAAGGACCTGCCAGGAAATATCTGAATTCATCTTCTCTCAAAGATTTATTTCCAAACAATATTTTTGTGGTCAACATGAAGGAAAAGATTAGCTTATGCTTTTCAAAGAGAGATCTACAAACATTTTCATACAGTGAGTAAGTAAAGTAGTCATTCATGCTTGCCAACCTTTCTTCGAGCACATTTGAAGGAGGAGAATTTTAGAGACCCATCAAGAAGAGATTGCTGAACCATTGAAGAGAATACTGATACATGGGGTCAATTGAGGAAAGATCCAGGATACAGAAATACAGCAAACTGGCTCTGTAAGCAACAGGTCTGTAAGATTCTCTGGCCTTATCAATTTATGCCTCTGTCACTTTTGAATCCTTCACTCTTTGATTAATTTATGCTGCGAATTTTTTACTTGATTGAAGCTTGTTGATAAGAGTTTCATCCATCAAAATTTAATTGATACCGCCTTTGGTTTCAGAAAGAGATTTTAGAATCGAGTCTTCAATGTTTAGAAGTTCCTTCTTATCAGCAGCATTTTTCTTCACAATTTCAGTCTTCTTTTGTTCAAGATTAGGATTTTCAACCGTCACAATCTGAGCCAACATCTGTTCTTCCAGACCTTCAGGAGTAATGGCGAAGTTGATAATTGTAACTTTGACAAATGTTTCAGGAGAGTAGTGAGGATTTGAAAGTGTAGTTGTCATGAAGAATTTGAAAGAGTTGTTGTAGGATAGAGTTTTTTCTCCGATCTGAATGACTCCAGAGTCTGAACCTCCTGTCTTAACAACTTATTGAGCTAAAATAGGATCCAAAGATGCATCAAGTTATTTTTGAACATTCTCTAACAAAACCCATTTTCCATACTGAACAGCGAGTTCAAGAGTTCTCATGATTGAGTCACCCATTTTTACTACATCAATACCTTCAGGGTGTTATTTTGCCAGATTTTTGATGAACTTGTTGGCTTGTGTTTGAGGATCAATCATTAAAGGCCAACGTCTAGTTTTGTCAATGATGATACCGTTTTCTGTTGAAGTGTCATCCTTAGGTAATTCAGCAATATTCCAAGCCTGAATTTTGACAGGCTCTCCAAGGAATGATCTCATATTATTGCCTTCAGTGTGAGGGAGCCCACTTTACTTAAGCTTTTTTTGCCACTCAGCTTGCATACCTTCTCTGAAATCTGAAGTGAAAGCACCGGCATAACTGATCATGCCAGCTGAAATGATGGAATCACCCGGTAAAAGAGTCATTTTGATCTCCAAAGTTTTGATATCATCACCCCATCGAACTTTTTCTTCACTGAGACCGTCTGTTAGCTTTTGAGCTCTTTCTAGCTTGATCTAACATTCTTGAATTTTGTTCTTTAACTCTTCTTGTTGTCGTTTACTCTAAACAAATTTTTTCTGCAAAAGTTCAATCTTGGCGTTGATCTCTTAGAGTTAAGCTTTTTTCTTGCGAAGATATGCCTGCTTTTATTCAACAGTCTTCTTGAGGATAGCCAACTCACGCCGAAGAGGTTCTGTTTGGGTATATACAATGTTATACTGATACATGCACTTGACCCACATCTGAAGGTACTTGGCAGCAAAGGAAGATTTAGCAACTTGATCGAAATCAAACTCAGGCCGAGGAATAACTCTGACTTTGAGCCTTTCCATCGCCCTATCTGAGATGTTGTTCTTATCATACATTTAGATCATCTTAATCAAGCCCATCAAATCTTTCATCAGGAATTTACGACACATTTCAAAGTAATTCTCTTCTTTTTTGCCAACAACACCAGGTTGAGGTTTTTCGTATATTATCTAGCCTCCATTTGCCATGATCCAATCCCAGAAAAGAATGACCAAACCAGCACACACAGTCACCACAGCTATCGAAGGATTGTTGAAGCCCTTGATTTCATTCAAATGTTCTTTCTTTAGTTCTTTCACTTTCTCCAAAGTTTAATCCAGAGATTTTTGAGCATCTGAACATTGCTTTTAAGCCTCGTCGGCAAGAGCTTTGGCTTTGTTTGATTCGATGGTAGCCTTTTATTCCTCCTCAGCGACAATAGCTTGTTGGTTTTTGGCATCTTCCTGATCTCTTTCAATATCAATCATCAGCTCTCCGACTTCCTTATTTTTCTTTTCAAGTTCAGGTTGCATATCTCTCAGCTGGATTTTCATTTATTCAACCTCCTTGTTAGCTGATTCAAGTTTCTATAGACCTGATCTTAAACGATTGGCTTGAAAGCCTACTTCCTTTCTTTTTTGAGCAAGAATTTGTTTATACATAGTGAGAAGCTCGAGATAAGAAGTAGGAGTCACATAATTGAAACGGTTGGCTAAATGTTTGTATTCTAAGGAGTTTTTCTCAACACTTTTGTGAATATTTTTGAACATTTCGACCAAGGGTTGAAGTTTACCTTCTAGGCCAAGTTCGGTCTCATCATCTACAAGTTGTCCTTTTCCGACGTTGATGAGTGCTTCTTCAGGCCATTCTGTGAACCAGTCAATAGTTGAACAGTTGATAAGGGAAGGGAACATTCTGAGTCGGGTAGTAAATTGATTTCCTAAAGGACTCATAACCATCACCATATGAATATTTCTTTTGACTCTGATCAAATACTGAGTGAAAATATTCACTTTAGTTGGAGGGATCCCTTTTCTGATGCAATCTCCTTTGCAATTAGTGTTGATATCTTCGAAGTCTTTTTCTTGATAAATACCTGTAACATCACCTGAATTGAGAATATTGTTGATGTCTTCTAACATTTGCTCATTGATGATTTGCGTGTCACAAAATAAGAAACTGACTGGCTTGTTTTCAAGACCTGCAAGCAACAGAATTTTTTTGATATCCTCTCGCCAAGCTCTCATGTTGTAACTCTTTGTTACCTCGATCTGGAAGAGCTTATAGCCTGTCAGATAGGTGGCCATTCTGGATAAACTTTGTCTTCCCGAGCCACCAACTCCCAGTATCAAGGCATTACCCTGAGGTTGTCTGATGATACGAGCAATTCTGGTAACATGCTCAGCAGCATCCAAAAACATGACTAACTTCATTTGTTTTCGAGCACCATTGATGATAAAGTTGATTTCATTGTTGTACTCCTCCTGGAACTGATCCATCTTGCTCACTAAACCGGGCAAATCATCGATTTGAATGTAGGGCTTGATATCAGATTCTCGGTTTTGGGTGAAATCCCCAAAAAGAATTCTTTCGACGTTGAGCACATCTTCCTTTTCATATTAGAATTCCTTGAAGAATCCAGTCAGCATGTTGATAAGGTAAGTTCGATCCTCAGTTGTAGTGAGACGATCATGAAAAACTCTCATATTTTAATGGTACCATAGCCTCAACAGATCTTTGATTTCCAGAATATACTTAGGCGAAGCAGAGCAAAGACCTTGGAAAACTCTCCATATATCTCTCAAGTTGAATGTATAATGAGATTTGCTAGGGGTGGGTAGCAATTATTGTTTTACTTTTTCGTAGACATTTATTACAGCCTATATTAGTTGTGGTTGAGTGTTTCTGACTGTTTCGTTGAATCTGCGGTAAAAATTGCCCATCAGACTGGTGAAAATAGATTTGATTGTTTCTCTATCTAATTCGTTGTAAGCAATAATGTTGAAGTGTCTGATTACTCGATTGGTAATGAAGGTTCTTCCTCCTCCTGGAGGCCCCATAGCCGCCAACATGATCAGCCTTTCGATCTTCATCCATAGTAAATCTTTGCGATTGTACCATCCTTTGTGGTCAAGATATTGCCTGACCAGTTAAATGGGAGGTTGAGCTCCAAATTCTTCTTTTTTGGGCATGTTCATATCGTCCACAAAAATAATGCATTTTTTACCAATGGGAGGTCCATAAACTCCTTTTCTAAGCTTATCAAGTTTTCCATCGATGGTATCCTGAGTCTGATTACATCCTGTTTGAGCAGAAAACACCATTGCAATATACTGATACTCATCTCCAAGCTATTTGGTCAATAGTTGATTAATATTAAGAGACTTTCCTGTTCCTGTTGGACCGCAGTTAAGAACATGCTTTTCGTTACAGATCAGCAACTTCAGGAAGTAAATATTTCTAGCAGAGTCACCTGTGGGAATCATTATTTCATGATATTGACCTTTGTTATCGATTTGGAAATTTGTGTTGGATTATTCCCACAAAACGTACTCTTTATTTTATAGGTCGTATCTGTAGTTGTATATATTTCCTTCTTCTGGGAACTTTAACTTTGGCAAGTTTTCTCTGATCAAGCTCTTAACAATTTTATCAAAACTTACTCTTCCTTCTGAGGTGGTGGTACAGCAGAAAGACCAAGTGAGAGCGAAGATAGTGAGATGATCAATAGAATCTTCTAAAACTGCAATTTATTCAGGTAATATTTTCTTGATTTAAGTTTCAGTAAACTACACAAAGTAGGAGTCCATGATTCTCATAAATGATTGACAAAGATTGTTGTCCATTGTAGAAACGATTTATTTGAGGTTAATTCTCAGCTCTCGTAGCAGGTGCTCAACGAAAATTGATTTGATAGTTTTAATTCTGCTCAGAATTTTGGGATTTTAAGCAATGTTTTGAGGAATAGTTTCATACCAGCTTTCAAATAAAACTTAGGTTCCCAGAGCTTGAGGCTAGATGTAAACCATACCGCATCGACTAACTGTAGCTGGTGAAGCGACTGCTAAATCCTCAACCTAGAACATCATGGTCATTTGAGGAGTCAGGGTCAAGATTTGTCCACTGTTGAGGCAAAGTTTTTTGTTATCATCAAGAACTGTATTCATTGACTCAATCCAGAGAGAATCAACAGGACCATCGAACACTATCCAATGTTTTTCGACTGATTGATCTTTAACACATTCTCTCACAGTATAGGCCAAAATACCATCAGACCACTCATGGGTTGCCTCGTTGTAATCACCATACAGCTGACTGGGAATCTTTATAGATTTTGGATTCAGAACGTGTAGGTGTACTTTGAATTGCCCTTCTTTGGCAAGGCTTGTCATCGCAGATGAAAGCGTCCTGTAAACGACAGTTTTACCACCACCGGTGGGTCCGACTAACATGAGTCCATGTCTAACTTGAATAGTATCGTAAAGCTGAATGACTTTTTCAAGGAAAGGCTTGCAAGGTTGGAGATGTGTCTTTCTGGAAATGCTTTAAACAGCATCCATAAGTTTCCGATTGTCAGTGTTAGGCTTTTCTACGCCTGGGAATAAATCCTTGATGATGTTTTCAAAGAGAGGTAGATCATCTTTCAAAAATTTAGGGACATTGACATCTCTAAGTGCTCGAAGAAGCAATTGCTATTCATCCATATCAGGATCAGCACTTTTGAGAAGACCTGCAGCATTAATGACTGATCTCACAGCTCTCATACCATAATCGTAATGGTCCTGAGATGATAGCTGTTATGAAGATAATTTGAATGTTGCCACCATCTTTTTAGCTAAGTCTCGACCTTTGGTGAATCCAAAAGAATACAACATAATTTAACCTATCATAGCGTAATCTGGCACCATCATAGCCACTGATCTGAACAAAGCTTTCAAGTTATCAGGAAGTTCAGTTCTACCTGCATATCCAGGGTTCATTGTGATGAACACACAGAAAGTTGGGAGAAGTTTGATAGTACTTCCTTCAAATTAAACTACAGGAGTTCCCTTCCCTTTCTAGCCAAAAAGAACCAAGAGCTGCTGGGCAATGACAGACAACACCTCAATGTTGATACGATTGAACTCGTCAAAACAGCACCATGCACCAGCTGAGGCAAGACCTTTGAAGAATTTGCCAATCATAATATAGTCCATTGAGTCTGAGCAGTTGAACACCACACATTGTTTAGCAAGGGCTTTAGCCAAATCTTTGACTGATTATGTCTTTCCTGTCCCTGCAGGACCAGCTGGAGCCCCTCCCATGTTAAGTTTCAGAGCACCCATGAGGGTCATGTAGCACTTGTCAGTCAGAGGAGTGATAACCAACCTGAGGGTGTTTCCTAGGTATTCGTAGCCATAGGGGAAGTTTGTTTGAATGCATCTGACAAAGCAGTCGTCGACCCAATAGTATCTGAGTTGGCTGATCCATTCGAAAGAGCTCACATCATTGATGTTATTTTTCCACAGTTTTTCAACAATGTCCTTAGCGTGCACATCTATAACGATTAAGGCATTGATAGTAACTTTAGCTTGAACTGAAAGTTTAGTTCTGACAAGATCAACCAAGTCAAATAGGTAGGTATTGAGAATTTCCCAATAATCTTTAATTCCTTGGATCCCGCCTTTGAAGGCTTTTTCAACATCATTTGTCCATACAATCTGAGAGCCATTGAGAATAACTTGGCCGCAGTGGCTGACAGCCCACTCAGCTCTTTTGCGTTTGGGATAGTCATCTACTGCATTTAACATAGCTTGTCTGACAGAAAGCCTCATCATACTCTCGAGTTCACCCATCCAATCTTCTACATTTTTCTTGTTTGGATCAACGTGCTTCACAAAATCGACTTCTTCTTTTTCAGCACTTCTCATAGCCAAAATTTTCTTTCCATCATCAAATTTCACCTCATGGACATTTTCAAAAACTTTTTTCAAGTGAGGTTGCACAGCAAGAGGCTCTTTAGTTTGAGAAAGAATTTCTAGAAGATCAGTATCAGAAAGGAAATAAAATCGAGCAAACTTTTCTCTTTTCTTTTCAAGATAGGTTCGAAGCTCTCTTTGGATGGTCTCTAAATTTTTGTTAGCTTCTTGAAGTCTTTAAAGTAAACCATCTTGAGAGCACATTTCGAGGACCAAAATTCCCTTATTTGCCTGCTCCATAGTATGCTTCCAAGTTGAATCCACAGTTTTAAATTTTTTACTCTCGGCTGCAAGCTGTTTAGCAATATCTGCCGAATCAAATATAGGCTGAAGATACATCCATTCTCCTTGACATTTTTGCCATTCCTCCAAGACGTCACTCATAACTTTAAGCTTATTGTTCCAGATGAGGATTCGTTCTTCAAATGGTTTTTTGAAAGGACTGAACTGCATAGATTGAGTATTCACGATGTGTTAGTCTAAAATTTGCTGAATATCGTCATAATTTTTGATCAAGAAAGTTGACTTGTAGGGCATGAGGTTAAAGTTGATTCCTTCCCAAATCGATTACATTTCATTCAGACCAATTTCAATATTGTATTCTTTGGCAGCCCTCTCACCAATTTATACACAGACGTCAGAGTGTTTAAGCAATCCCATATCGAGAACTTTGCTAAAAGTGAATCCTTCAGTAGGAGCAACATCAAATCCAATCTTCGTGGAAATCTGGTTCCAATGACGCTCGACCATACCTTTCTTTCTGAGAGC